>Ga0180008_1002422_pt1 | contig 10133 bp, 10 predicted proteins | sample MM_PW_MetaG_FD_121121 | JGI IMG/M metagenome (GOLD analysis project Ga0180008, IMG submission 121121) | Groundwater microbial communities from the Aspo Hard Rock Laboratory (HRL) deep subsurface site, Sweden - MM_PW_MetaG | ecosystem: Environmental > Aquatic > Deep subsurface > Groundwater... | reverse complement strand
GTATACCTCGGCACCTGGGAGCTGCCGGTGGAGCAGCGCAGCCTGCAGGGCGGCAACCCCTTCCGCAACTTTGCCTCGATCTTCCGCAACCGCAGTTTTATCATCCATATTGCCATGTACATCTGCGCCTACGGGGCCATGGATATCCTCATGGCCTGGTTCAAGTTCTATCTGCTGGATTATCTGCAGCGCGGCTCCATAGTGACCATCGGGCTGGGCAGTCTGCTTATTACCCAGATTCTGGCCTTGCCCCTTTATGTGACCCTGGCAAACCGCCGTGGTCACGCTACTGCCTACAAACTGGGCCTCAGTATCTGGATGCTTGCCATGTTTGCCATGTTCTTCCAGCGGCCGGATACCCCCTTGGTGCTGCTGATTCTGAACTGTGTCGCCATCGGCGCCGGGCTGGGTGCCGGTACTTTGATACCCTTCCAGATTCTGCCCTTCGTGGCTGATGTTGACGAGCTGATAACCGGCCAGAAACGCGCCGGCATTTATTCGGGAGCCATGACGCTGGTGCGCAAGCTCATCCAGGGCGCACTGGTGCTGCCGCTGCTCGGAGTTCTGCTTACCGCCATCGGCTATCTTGGTCCCATTCCACAGGCATTTACCGAACAGCAGCTGCAGAACGAGCTACGTCCACGTATTCTGGCCCTGAGCGAAGGAAGTGCCGGCTGGGAGCTGGTGCAGGAAGTCTATGTGGCCGGTCCGGATGGACGTTATGAACTGCAAGGCGCGACCGACCAGCAGCGGGCAGTACGCCGTATCTTCAATCAGATCAATTATAAAGGCTATGGAGCAGCCAAAGAGGGTAAGAACCTACAGCAGGCCCCGGAGACAATTTCGCGCCTGCAGCTGCTCTTTGTGTTCAGTCCGCTGGTGTTGATTGGTCTGGGCATCCTGGTGTCGTTCCGCTTCCCGATTAATCCGCGAACACATCGTATTCTTATGGAGGAAATCAGCCGCTTGCGTGCCGGGGGCAGCAAGGAGACTGTAGACGAGGAGACCAGGCAGGTGTGCGAAAAGCTTACCGGTCTGCCCTACGCCCAATTGTACAAAGAGTCCTGAATTTCGGGTTGACCCGGCGGTCTCGGCCGCCGGTTTTTTTACCGGCCGGGCCGGGTGCTCAGCCAGCTGCTTCGCTGTGTATGCGCGCCAGTTCGGTCAGCGGTAACTCGTACAGCAGAAAGTCGTTATCCTGTTCCCATGGCTGATAGCCGCACTCGTCGAAGAGCCGGAAGACTGCCGGGTTGTCCGGCAGCATCGCTTCGATCTCGGTAAAACCGGCCTGTTTGCAGTCCTGTTCCGCACGATACAGCAGGCAGGCCGCCGCTGCGCTGCTTTCGGCTTCCAGTCCCGCTATGGTCAACAGCTTTTTGGCTTTGTCCTGCCAGTACACTATGCTGCCGCACAGCCGGCCGGCGCTATCGCGGCATTCCAGACAGCTGCCCGCCTCCAGATAGCGCTGCAAATCGGCCGGGCCAGAAACCGGGTAGGCCCGCCACGAAACAAAGATAAAGTCTTTAAACCAGCCGGCCGTCCGCAGCCGCTCCCAGCTTTGTGTTGTGTCGGCCGGCAGGTTAGTAGTATATCCCGCGCCTTGCTCTGCTGTAAGCGGGGCGGCTTTGGCGGCATCATACTCGCTATGGGCAGAATCCATTATTTTACTGCGGACGGTGGCAGTAGCAATTCGCTTAAAGCCGACCTGCTCATTCAGCTTGATTGAGGCTTCGTCCATTATATAGGTAGCGAAGCGCACCGACTTTAGATCGGTCCGGCCCTTCAGCATGTGCAGGGCGTACAAACATAGCGCACGTCCAACTCCTTTTACCGGACTGTCGATATCCTTGCGCAGACCTTCCAGCCAGGCATGTCCGGGCGCAACATAGCTGAGCCGGCCACAGCCGATCAGTTGGCCTTCGTGCAGGAGGGCATTAAACTGGCCCTCCCGGTCGGCCAGCCAGGAATCGAAAGAGGCCGGCAGATAGTCGTTGCCATCCCAGATTTTGGCACAAATCTCCAGAATACGTGCTTTATCCGCGCTGTTTATGGGACGAAAGCTGAAATCCGGCTTGTTCATCGGTATACCTCTCGTGCTGCTGAGCTGATTTTCCGGCAGTATAGCATGGCTATTCCCGACGGGAAACCGCTATATGAATAGTCTTTCCGGTTGGGCATATCTCGTCTGGCCCTGTTTTACAAGGCTGCATTGTAAGAAATTGTAAAATTTGCTTCCCATAAAAAAATTTGGTACTTTATGTGTATGAGCTTCAGAGCAAAGACAAACAGGCAGAAAGATTTTAGCCGAGGGCTTGATGCTCTGGCCAGGCATGATCCGGCTACGGCTCTGGTTCATTTGCGTAGTGCGGTAGCCGCCTGTTCCGCCGCCCATCCGGGAGAACTAAGTCGGCGGCTCTATTGGCTGGCTATTACCCTGCACCGGCTGGGCAAGCAGCCTCTGGCCATCAAGGCGCTTTCCAGCGCCCGCCAACTGGCTCCACGCGGCCATATCAGCCGTTATTTCAGCCATACTACCAACGAATACGGTCAGCCGCGCTGCTCTTGTGCCGAGCATGATGATTACCGGGCCTTTTTCAGTGTGCAGGTGCAGCGTTATCTGTGGTCGGTTCCCGGGCAGCGTTTTACCGATAATGTGGAAATGGAAACGGTAATGGCCATTATTGCCAAAGCCTGGCTGCAGATGCAGAAGTCCGGCGCCCTGGCTGAGCTTGATTGCCGGCAAAAAGTGGCTTACTTTAACCGCTACCGCATACAGTTTCCGGTATTGCGAGCAGAAAACCGCAATACCAGCCGGATCAGCTCGTTTGCTGTCGGTTTTTCGGTAGAACTAGACGGAAAATCCGGCCGTCTGCCTATGCCTGTAGAAAAACTGTCCATCATCTGATTCGTTTTTACCCGTCCTGCCAGACTGCGGTAAAGGATGGGTCAAAATTACCCACAATTAGGCTCTCTGGCTGTGCGCCGTTTCCTTTTGATACATAAAGAAAATTATATATTGCTGCCCGGACCGTAAAGTGCTTGTAAGGGTAGGGGTGCGGCCTAAAGCCGGCTTTTTTAATATTGTAATAAGTCTATGTGGTATAATCAATTATTTCATAAACTCAATTTTCCTACATAAAAATATTTAAGTTCTGCTATTTTGGCACGTTGTTTGCAATATAAGGGTACAGGAGGCACCAATGCGAACAAAATCTGCTGCCAAATCGAATGTTGACTATTCCAATGATACCAATGTGTTGTCTATATACCTGAAAGAGATTAACAAAGTACCGCTTCTGACCCGCGAGGAAGAAGACAGTTGGGCCCGTCGCGCCGCTACTGGCGAGCAGCTGGCCCGCGACATGCTGGTAAAAAGCAACCTGCGTTTTGTGGTCAATGTGGCTAAACGTTATCAGAATCAGGGACTGCCCCTGGCCGACCTGATCAGTGAAGGCAACATCGGCCTGATTAACGCCATCGAGCGCTACGATGTGGATAAGGGCTATCACTTTATCAGCTATGCCGTATGGTGGATTCGCCAGGCCATCCTGAAGGCCATCTGCGAGAAGAGCCGCATGATCCGCCTGCCACTGAACCGTGCCAACGAGCTGGTACAGATCGAGAAAGCCCGCAAGATCGTGAACAACGGCACTAATGAAGAGAACGAGATACGCGAAATCGCCCGCTTGCTGGACATGGATTCCGGACATGTGGCTGACCTGATCAATATTTCGCGTGATCTGGTTTCACTGGAGACCCCGGTATTTGCTGAGCGTGATTCCAGTGTACTGGGCGATTATATCGAAAACGAGAAATACAAGACTCCGGATGACTACGTTATCGAGCAGGGCCTGAAGGAAGACATTAATGTAGTTCTGCAGACACTTACCGAAAAAGAACGCGAGGTTGTACAGTACCGCTTTGGCCTGAATGGCCGTCGCGCCATGAGCCTGAAAGAAATCGGCGACCGCTTTAAATTGACCAAGGAACGCATCCGCCAGATCGAGAAGAATGCTCTTAAGCGCCTGTCGGTTCCCGGCCGCGCCCAGATTCTGGAGAGCTATATCGCCTGAGTCGGAATAGCTTAAGCAAAATGCAGAGAAAAGGCAGCCCATCCCCCGGGTTGCCTTTTCTATTTTGTGGGGAATACTTGGTCAATATTCAATCTTGAACGAATCGTACTTTCCGCTAGGCTCGCGCCTGGATACATCCACCGTTTCTACTCGTGCACCGGGCGGGCCATTATGCAGCCAGCCAAGATAACGCTGCACCGAGCTTTCCGGACCTTCTGCCCAGGTTTCTACACCGCCATCGTCCAGGTTCATCACCCAGCCCTTTAGGCCCAGGGCTCTGGCCGCACTGCGCGCTTCATAGCGGAAGCCAACGCCCTGCACGCGGCCGCGCACCAAGGCCAGAAATGCCGTGCGTGGTTCCGGTTTGTCTTTTTTAGTCTCGGCCATACTCAGGACTGCTGGCTGCCGTTGTATTCGCGGATGTATTGCTCCAGGTCGGCGTAGTCATAGGGCTTATACACGACGTGGTAGGGTATGTCGAATTCCGGTCGCAGAAAACCGGAGGTAATGACGATCGGAATGTTATGCACAAAGCGCTGCAGGAATTTGATCCAGTAGTCGCCGCCGAGGATTTCCATGCGATAATCGGTTATTATGAACTGAATATTGTTGTCGAGCAGCTGTTTGATGGCGCCGACGCCGTCCGATGCTACCAATGCTTCGTAGCCGCGTTTGCGCAGATAGTCACGCAGGGTCAGGCGGATGGCGTCTTCATCTTCGACAATCAGGATCGTTTTAATTGGAGCATCGCTCATGCCGGTTCCTCTACCCTTTCCGAAAATTCCGAGATAAGCGCGATGAGCCTTTCGAAATCAAGCGGTTTCGGTACAAAAGCGTCCGCACCTTCTGCCAGGATACGAGTACGTGTTTCTTCGTCGGCCAAGCCGGTTATAGCGATTACAAAGGGCTTGCCGAAAGCCGGATTGGTCTTAATGGTGTTGCACAGCTTATGGCCGTTAACCCCCGGCAGGTCTATGTCCATGATGATGTAGCCCGGGTGATGTTCGGCAATCTGGGTACCAGCCTCAAAGCCGTCGAAGGCCTGATATATGCTGTACTGGGGCAGATGCTTTTTGATAAAGCGGCCGATCAGGCTGTTCAGTTCCTGGTCGTCATCCACGATCATGATGGCCTGCCAGTCCAGATCGGAACTTATATCCTGCTGAAGTTCCGGCGGTACCCGTATGCCCCGGGCTTTAAGAAAACCTAGCAGATCTTCTATGTAAACCCGGTACTGGCCACCTGGCGTGGTAAAGGCTTTCAGATAGCCATTGCGTATCCAGTTAATGCTGGTCTGATTAACTACGCCACACAGTTTTGCGACTTCGAGAGCGGAGAAGATTCGGACTTTTTCAGACTTTTTACCCATTGTGCAGCTCCTGCGTATAATGCAAGTATAGTTTTAATCTCCACTATGTCAATAATATAATTGCAATATTAAGTGGATTCCTGACTCCAAGTATACTTGCAGGCGGACAAGTAGCAAGCTTGTCCGCCTGCTTTTAGCGTACTAAATAACTATAGCACGAGTTCCCGGTTTGCCGTAGCTGTCAATCGGCTCTGGTAGGTCTTTTTTAGAAGTTTTTGCATATTTTTGTGCAGTTTTGCACAGGAGAATCGGCAGAATCAACGGAAAACTGGTAGGTTTCCGCTGATTCTTACTAACGGCCTCAACCGGGATCCGGCAGGTGGCGGGCATTGACTAGGGGGGCGGAAAAATTCTATACTCCCGAGACTAATCAGCATGTGCAATCCTGTCGGGCGATGGTTCGTCCGCTTATATATCGAGGAGTATCTACCATGAAAAGAACATATCAACCCAGCCGTACCCGTCGTGTACGCAAGTTCGGTTTCCGCGCCCGCATGAAGACCAATGGTGGTCGGGCAATCCTGAAACGCCGCCGCGCCAAGGGCAGAATCAAGCTGAGCATTTCTGACGAGCAGAAGAAGTACTGATTCCGGTGTTGAACGACGGACTGCGTGGCCAGAGCTTTACCTTCGGTAAACATGAGCGCATCCGTACCAGGCAGGAGATAAGCAGGGTATTTGAAAAAGGACAGAAGTATTCGGTAAAGGGCATGCGTCTGCATGTCATGCGGAATGACCAGCCGGTTAACCGGGCAGTATTTGTTACTGTCCGGAAATACGGCAATGCGGTACAGCGAAATCGGGCCCGCCGGGTTGTCTCGGAGGGTTGGCGGCTTTATAAGCCGCAACTACAGGCCGGATTTGATGTTGTGTGTGTTGTCTATCCTTTGGAAGATACCTTTGCCGCCCGCCAGGGCCAACTGGCCCAGTTGTTGCGTCGTTCGGGCCTGCTGCACTGACAGTATGCGGAAAATCATTATCTTTTTATTTAAACTGCCTGTTATCCTGTACAGGAAACTACTCTCTCCTCTCTTTCCTCCGACCTGTCGTTTCTATCCTACATGCTCCGCCTATACACTCGAAGCATTGGATCGTTATGGTCCGCTGAAAGGTCTGTACCTCTCTCTAAAACGTATTCTTAAGTGTAATCCTTATCATCCGGGAGGCTATGATCCGCTACCATGAGTGACTTTTATGAACCACCAAAAGCGTTTGATAAACGCACTATTCTCGCAGTAGTTCTTTCTATTGCTGTCATCACCGCGGTGATGGTTATCCAGTATTTCTTTTTTCCGCCCCAGCCCCTGCCTGTAGAGGTTCCGGCCCAGACTAGCGCTCCTTTGGACGCAACCACGCTGGAAGCTCCGGCTCTTACTACCGCCCCGGCGGCAGTTCCGGACAGCAGTGCCGCTTTGGCAATTCTGGACGAAAGCGCACCTATAGTTGAGGCTTTTTACACTATTAAAACCGACCTGTTTACCGCCCGTTTTACCAACAAGGGCGGTGATTTGGTTTCGTTGCGTCTGAATGAGCATCAGGATCATGAAGGTCCGGTGGAGATGTTCCTTTCTAACCCGGCTGATCCGCGTACTTTTACCCTGGCTTTCGGCGATGCCGGCACCCTGCCGGTAGACGCTTTAATGAAGGTAAGCCAGCCTGATGCCCGCACTATCGAGTTCAGCCGGGTGCTGGCCGGTTATTCGGCTTCGGGCGAACTGGTTCCCTTTACCCTGCGCAAGCGTTACCAGTTTGCCGAGGGCGAGTACATGTTCAAGCTGTCGGTAACAATGGAGAGCTCGCGTCCGGAGATCCTGCGCACAGCCGGTGGGCCGCTTGCCTATACCCTGCAGATCGGACCGCAGATCGGACCGGAGTACCGCCATCTGCCTAAATCCCGGCAGGGTTCAGACTGGCGCAAGATAATTACCTATGAAGAAAACAAGCGCAAGGTAATCAACACCAAGAACAAGGTGTTGGAGCATGATAAAACCGGAGCCTGGGCTGCCATGACCGGTAAGTATTTCGCCTTGGTTGCCATTCCGGACAGCAGTACCTTCAACAAGACCTTTATTAACACTACCGTGGACGGTTTCCCCGGCGAAACCGCCATGTCCTTTACCCGTCCGGCTCTGGCCGCCAGTGCCCAGACCGATGTCTACCATTTCTATGCCGGCCCGAAATCCAGCCGCGAGCTGGCCCGCTACGACAATGCCATGAAGAACAGTTTCGGCCGCAGCGGCGACCAGCTGGAAGCCATCATGGAAGTGGTGCCGATTCTGTCCTGGCTGGAAACCCTGCTTAAATGGGGGCTGAACTTCTTCCACAGTCTGGTTCCCAATTATGGTGTGGCCATTATTCTGCTTACCATTCTGGTACGTCTGGTGCTGTTCCCGCTTACCTTTAAGGGCAGCAAGTCTACCGCCAAGATGCAGGAAATGCAGCCGCTGATTAATGAGATTCGCGAGAAGTACAAGAACAATCCGCAGCGCATGAACAAGGAAATGGCCGAGTTCTACCAGAAAAACGGCAGTCCGCTGGCCGGTTGTCTGCCGCAATTGCTGCAGCTGCCGATATTCATTGCCATGTACAGCCTGTTCAACAATCACTTCGATCTGCGCGGTGCTATGTTCATTCCCGGCTGGATCGAAGATTTGAGCATGCCGGATGCCATCATCAGCTTCAGTCAGATCAACTTGATTTTTACACAGGTAAATGCACTGCGTGGTCTGCCCATCATCTATCTGGCCAGCCAGCTGCTGTTCGGCGTGTTTATGCAGTCGCCGGCGACAGCGCCGGGGCAGAGTAAGACTCAGATGAACATCATGCTGTATGGTATGCCGATTTTCCTGTTCTTTATGTTGTACAACGTGCCGTCCGGCCTGCTGGTGTACTGGATTGCGTCCAACGTGCTGGCTATCGGTCAGCAGATTATTATCAAACGCATTACTCACAAGCATCATGATGAGATCATTGCCGAAAACAAGCCGGGCCTGAAGCTGGCTTCCGGTAAAAACGGCAAGGGAAATCCGAACCGTAAAATTAAATAAGCTGCGATAGAGAAAGTTCGGCTACCCGTTGCACCATGGTGGTGCACGGGTGCTGACCGCAAAGGTAATAAACTGATACGTATGAAAATGACCTTGCTATGTAGGAGATATATATGGAATATGAATTTGAAGCCCGTACCGAAGAAGAGGCCATAGAGCTGGCCGCGCAGGAGCTGGGGCTCTCCCGAGATCAGTTTGATGTAGAGATAATCGAATCACAGCGTGGTGGCTTTCTTAAAAAGGGCAAGACCCGGATCAAGATTTACACCAACGAAGCCGAACCGTCACGGGCCGCTGCGCCTGCCGGGGCAGCTGGCTCTGCCAGTGCCAATTCGGCGCGTAATCGCCCGGCTGACGATGTGGAAGAAAAAATCCTCGAGTTTACCCGCGGTCTGGTGGAGCGCATGGGCTATGCCTGCAAGGCTACCATTTTATTCCGCGAGGACCATAAACTGGGTATCCGCATCGATTCCAGCAGTGCGGCCATCCTGATCGGCAAAAAGGGCAAGAATCTGGACGCCCTGCAGCTGCTGGTAAACGTGTACGCCAGCCAGCTTGGCTACAACAGCCTGCGGGTTATTCTGGATACCGAAAATTACCGCATCCGCCGCGAAGAATCCATCGTTAAGATGGCTTACGAGACCGCCGAACAGGTACGCCGGAGCCGTAACTCTGTGCTGCTGGAGGCTATGAACCCCTTCGAGCGCCGTATCGTGCACACCACCCTGAACGACATCGTAGACATCGAAACCAAGAGCGAGGGCGAAGGCCTGTACAAGCAGGTTCGCGTCATGTTCCGTGGACGGATCTGACCCGTATTAACTGAATCGCCGTACCTGAATGGGCGGTTTTTCACTTCACGTACCAAAAAACCTGCTGCCTTAACCGGTCGGCAGGTTTTTTTATGCCCGGAGCCGATGGCGGGAGGGGCATCAATGGCAGAATCCAAGGTCAGCGGGGACAGTCCCCCGGGGTGGTTTCTGGCGGGGGTCTGACCCCGGGGTGGTTTCCGTTGGGGGACAGTCCCCGGGGTAGGTTTCTGGTGGGGTCAGACCCCGAGAAGGCCGGCAATGGGGTCTGACCCTCGGGGATGCTGATGTGCTTCCACATGGTGTTGAAATCCCTGTCTGCCTGTGTTAGTTTGTTCAATTATTGAACAACTTTTGTGCCGGGAGTGATGGAAGGCCATGACGGATGCCGATGTTGCCGAATCTACGATTGATGATGTAGAGCTGGCAATTCTGGAGAGCATATATTCCTCGGAAAAACAGGAGCGATCGCTTACCCAGCGCGAGCTGGCGGAAGCCTCAGGCCTGTCGCTCGGTATGACCAATGCCATTCTGAAGCGTTTTGCCCAGAAGGGTTGGGTGATGCTGCGTAAACTTAATTCCCGAACCATCAAATATGCCATCACTCCGGCCGGAGTGAATGAGGTTGCCCGGCGCGCTTACCGCTATTTCCGGCGCACTGCCCGCAATACCGGCATGTATAAAGATATCCTTGAAGAATTTGTCATGCACAGTAAACTGCAGGGCAAGACCAGGCTGGTGCTGGTTGGCAGTTCAGACATCGATTTTATTCTGGAGTATGCCTGTGAGCGGCAGGGGGTGCTGTTTATCAAGGCCAGCGGGCATGACAAGGCGCT
>Ga0180008_1002421_pt1 | contig 10136 bp, 21 predicted proteins | sample MM_PW_MetaG_FD_121121 | JGI IMG/M metagenome (GOLD analysis project Ga0180008, IMG submission 121121) | Groundwater microbial communities from the Aspo Hard Rock Laboratory (HRL) deep subsurface site, Sweden - MM_PW_MetaG | ecosystem: Environmental > Aquatic > Deep subsurface > Groundwater... | reverse complement strand
GTATGATTTCCCTGCACCCTTTGCGCCGCCGTAAACTGCAATATCCGCCGATGACTGCAAAAACTTTTCTTGCGGTCCTGGCTGCGGGCCTAGTTTTATCCCGCCAGGTTTCTGTTCACTTACGACTGCAACAGCTTCTTGCACCGATTCACCCCCGTCCCGTCTTCAAGCTCTTCGACTTCGGCAATGTCTTCCGCATCGAGATCGAACGTGTCATCATCGGCAGCCTCTTTGCTCGGTAAGTAAACAGTGACCGTTACGTTGCTCTCTCGCTGGTCGTTGATGTTTACTTTCTGATTCTTACCAAAATCTATTCCAAGCGCTGAGAGTACATTCTCAATCGCTTTGATTTGATCTTTCGCTTTCTCGGTGTCGGCGATCTTCACGAGTTTACGAGCCAACCGTTCGCCGTGAAGTTTGAACTCGTCGAGAACAGCGTCTTTAATCTGGCCGCAAAACTCTTCACGGACTTTTAACAGCGCCCGGCGGTAGACAGGATCACTTGCCCACTTGCGATAAAAGTAATTATGGGTAACAATCCCGCGCCGTTCACATTCAAGCACCCCTTGTCGGATCGTTGGAAAAATTGCAATAACTGGGATTGATTGTTTTTGTTTATCGGTAAGCTCTTTTGTTTTTCGAATCCCTGCCTCAGATTCTTCGCTGATTGCTTCAGGAATATCAGGATCGATTAACTCTTGAGTTGCTGGTTGTGTTCTTGTAGTTTTCATTCTTTGCTTTTTCTTACAGTGCTTTCTAGTTACTTAGTTGCTTATAATAAAAACTAAGAATTAAGAATATATTATATACACAAAAAGCCGGTAGTAATCTAGGAGCATAAACCAAGAGGTAATCTTAGTTTGCTTTTTTAGATACTTACGGCTTTCTTTTCTCTGGCGGTTTATTTAGATAAATCTACTGTGGGGATGTATAAGCATTTATGTATATCCTTGTCAAGATATTTTTTAGGTGGGAATAGTTAAGGGGCCGGGTTCTTAGTTAGCACTCGTGCATGCCTCCGTTCCCTGGCCAGCATACACCTGGTGTTAAACGGGCGTCTAGCGCCTCTCTAAGTCCAGCCCCTGCTCGATGGGAATCGAACTAACACAGGTATCATAGCGGTTGCCTGCCGCTGTGTCAATCGCTTTTTATGAAATCACGAAATCAGCAACAGGATCAGCACGCATATCCAGATTATGGCTTTTCGCATCCTGCCTCCTTTTGCGCAAGATGTTTCAAATAAGCCGGTTCGGTCTTTTGAAACTGGATCACCTCGTAGAACATTTTCATCCTGAGATCGATTTCTTGCTTGGCGGTTCGTATCTCGGAAACGACGTAACCGCAAGCATGAAACACAAATGCAAGAAAAAGTAAAATCTTAGCATCGCTGCCAGCTCTCCACGCTATAAAAGCTAAAACAAACGCAAATAACGACATAGTATCAAGATAATTCCAATACAGTTTACTTTTCATCTCTCTCACCCCTTTCTTAAAGTCATCTCCGTGCATATAGTAATCTCTACCTCTTCTTTCTTCTCTTGTATTTATATATTAAGAATTAGTGTTTAGTCTTTAGTGTTTAAAATGACTTAGGAAAAGTCATACGCAAAGGCATATACTATTTCATTATATATTCAATAGGAAAAAACCTTATAACTCCTTGTGATTATTGCTTGTTGTTTTCTGCAATTCATAAACTATATAACAACACTCGAAAATCATTTTTTATTTTTCCTTCGATTTTTTCGGCTTTGTAAACATCTCGAATCTGAAAATATCCCGGCATTTCTCGCAGATGAACTTTGCCGGCGAAGTCATTTTTCCCTGGTCAAGGAGAAATTTTAGGATCGGGTGCCCGTGCTCGATCGTGTTCAGAGTGTCCAGCAGCCGGTCGTGTTTTTGCCCGAAAACTCCGATCCCGCATAGGGTCGATCCGTGCAAGTGTTTCTTCTCCGGCGAAATGATATGGATTTTACGGTACATCACTTTCCCCTTTCTTGGGACAAAAAGAAATGATTCTATTTGCCCCTAAAGTTCTAACGCTATCTGCTCTGTATTCTCCGCCGCAATCCAGACGCGAGCGGTCCCGCCGTTGCACGATTCCCGGCGTTTCCCGCTGTATCGAACGAGTGGCGGGTTCCTTGCCATGAGTTCATTCCTGCGGGCACAGATGCTTGACAGCGGCTTCTTGAGATCGTGTGCGGCTTCGTGATCGGTTGCCCCGCGCTCACCCATGAACCTCAAAAGCTCGAAGTATTCCCGTTGCAAAATCCCACGTTTCGGGAGCACTTTTCTTGCCGCCTCAATCGATGTATCCACGTCCTGGCATGGGGGAAAGTTTTGGTATTTCATGGAGCACCTCCTTTCTTAAAGGCAATTATCTTATCCTACATGATTCCATCGCATCAAATCACATTGCATCATAATTAATTGAATTGCATCTTATCTTACCCGATCATATCAAATCCCATCATAACGAATCGCATTGAACCTGAACTTATCACAACCAATCACATCATATCTGAGTAAATTTCTTACCCAAACAACCTCACATTTACACAATCCGTTTTTTGAAAGCAGAAAATCTTATCTTATCATGTCCTATTCTACCGAATCTTATCCCATCGCATCGAATAGAATCATATCGCATCTGAATAATCCCCACGAATAACCCCCACTATTTACGAAAGATTTGAGTGCTTATCTTATCTGATCTGATCTGATCCTATCTCATCGCATCGCATCCTATCAAATCTCAGGTTAAGTTATAACTTTGAACCTCCGTTTGTTTTTATCTCTATCGTAGTCCATATTTCACCATTCCCCCAGGCCCAGGCGTTTTCTTTCCTAGTATGTCTTTGTGTTCATCAATCCCTGTATACTTTGTTTTCTTCCCACAATTAAAACAGAATGAGTACCGGAATATTTTGCCGGGTTTATTCCGCATGTTACATCTGCAAAGTATGCGAAACAATTCTTTCTTGTCGCCACAATGCTCACAAGTCATAAGAGTGAAATATCCAGCATTACCATGATTCCCTTTTGGCCCTGACATGATTTCCTCCTTTGAAAATAAACTTATCTTATCTCATACCATCATATTGGATCACATTTAATCTCATCCGATTTCATCATATTCGATCCCATCGGATCGGGTCTCATCTCATTCCGTTTTCGGAATAGGGATACTCAGAACGGGATTCATTGTGATCCCGTCCTTGTTTTTCTTGTAGAGCAACTTGCCATTTTCCGCAGCGATTCTTATTGCTCCGAAAACCGCTCCACAGAAAAGAATGTTGTGCTGTTCTTCCGGCGAAAGAGCATCGAAAAACTGAGATTGAAGCGTTTTCTGACGCTTACTTCCCCGCTTTACTGAACGGTCAATCTTTATCAAACTACTGGCAAGCAAGGGCATCACCATGCCAGCATCGGCGAGTTTCACACCCTCGCCTTTGAGCGCGGAATATTCACGCTTTGCCCGTTTGATTGCCGTCCTGAGTTTTGCACGTCCTGACAAATCCATTTTAACACCGGTTACTTCTTCTACAGTTACGAACGTGATTTCATCGCCAGGTTTACGACCTTCGATGAACGCCTGCAACTTCAAAGTATCCGCTGAAACTTCTGCAATCGGCTTACCCATAATACACTCTCCGTTCTTAAAGGTTAAAAGGTTCTTATCTGATCTAATCCGATCTAATCCGATCTCATCCTATCCAATCATATCGCATCTGATCTTATCCCATCTAATCCAATCTCAAAACCATGCAATCAATTCTCCGTCCACTTAATCGACTCCACACGGAAGCGCCCGGTTATGCCTCGATTGTCAGGACGGAAAGCTCCGAATCCGACACCGATACCAGCATAAGAAAGCACTTCTCTGAAAACATCCTCGGTAATCATATCGTCAAGGATGATAAATTTCACCGTGCATTTCCATTCGTCGATGAATGGGAAACATTTTGGTACGCGAGTTCCGCCGCCACGTATTCCCTGGCTTGGCACATCCAACCATTGCCCGCGTACATCATCCTTTTTTATTCCGAGCATCACGGGTTCGGGTACGAGAATCCCGCTATCGAAATGCTTGGTATAAGTCTGCTTCCCTTTGCCGGGAATCTGGATGGACAGCTTTTGTGCTGACCGTTGAACGGTCGCCATGAAAGTAAAGGGAGTAATATAAACTTCACCCTTTTCTGTTGCGTGAATTCTTTCTCTCCAAGTTCTTTCCTCGTAAGCATCCGGCTGCTCCTTTGACTTTTTCGGAGTGTGGTGCTGGCGATTCTGAACGTATGGCGCTTCACTTACTAACTTACAAATTGCGGTTTTCATTTCTTTTCTCCTTCGTTGCGAAAGTTTAACCCATCTCATCATGTCTAATCGAATCGAATCACATCTCATGCCATCCAATCGTATCATATCTTATTTGGCAATCATAGCATCACCCCCATGTATTTTACCTAACATGATTTCTCCTGTCACTATTCCCCATCCACAATTCAGAAATAAGTGTTTTAGATGTGATTGTTAGCCTTGGATTTGCCGCCTGAATATGAGTGAACCAGAATGCCGCGCCTCGTTTCTTGCTTTCTTTTGCGGACAAGAACAGGTGTTGTTTCGAGTAGTAATATTCTGCCAATTCCTTGACCGTACCGACGTGCTTGAGGCGAACGACATCCGGCGTTTTAATTATCTCAGTTCCAACCAACTTCTTCTCTTTTTTTAGCTTCACTTACTCACCCTCCCTTTGTTTATTCTCGCCCGCGTCTTTGCACTTTTCCAATTCTTAATTGATCCAGCTTTTGCATACGATTTACAGTCTCCAATTTCAAACAAGAATCGAATGTATCCTTTTCGTGCTAATTCGATTAGCTTCTTTTGCGAGACGCCCGTTGCTTTTGAAGCTTCGGATAGCACAACATAGTTAATATCAATTTTATCATGTTCTGCTATTTTTTCTCTTGCCTCTATGAGTTCATTTCTGAGTTGTTCATAGTCCCACATAGAATCACTTAGCAAGCTTCTTAGCGTCTTAATTTCAATATGTAGCAAGTAATGCATACGCTCAAACTGTTCAATCACAACCTCAATATTATCGTCATCAGATATTGATATTTCCAGATCGTAATATTTCCTATTGCTTGTTCTCTCCATGATTATTCCCCTTTCTTTTTCTGCTTCGATTTTAATATCCGAACGCACTCTTTTAATTCATCCTTTGTGTATGACAATTTATCAGGTGGGAATTTCTTTAGAGTATTGAAAAAACGTTGAAAGATATACCTGCGATACTTGGTAAATTCTTTGGTGAGAGCACTGTTTTCTTTTTCTAAATGCTCGGCTTTCCGCTTATATTTGCGCTTTTCGTTCTTCTCTTTAGTAGCATATATTTCTAATAACTCGGCTCCCGCTTTTAAAGCGTCACGTTCTTCTTTAAGCATGCGAACGGCGGCAGCAAGCGCCATGACTGTTGATTCGCTGGTGTCTGCGATTCTGTTCACTCCCGGTTTTACATACATATGCGTAATAACGGTATCACGCGCCGTGATAGATTCCTTTTGAACATGGGAGAAGTGCTCGCATACTCTGAGCGGGATACTATCATCTATCGAGAATAGATTCTGCTTTGAGCATCCGGCAAATGGACACTCGGAAGTTATGAACTTCTTGAAGCCAGGCAGTGCGAATTTAGTCTGCATCATGCTCCTTCCCTTCTAGTGCATTTATTATCACCTTATCTGAACCTAATTTATAATTCCCATTCCCCACATTAATAAACCCCGTTTCAATATTATTATGTTCTCTTGCTATCCCATCGTTGTAATCATCAATCAACTCTCTCATGGCTTTTGCCAGAATTTGCTCACACCATTCCCTTGCTTCTTCTATTGTTGCGGCTATATTTGCATCATTTTCTATATCTTGTTCTATTAATTGTCTAGTCGCAAGCGCTACGCGATGTTTTGGGAAAAACAACACCGGTATTGCAATCTTCATTTTTCTTACTTGTCGCACGTAAACTCCGGCGTGAAAAATAACTTCACAATCCCTGAGAATTGATGCGGGGACAACCCGCTCGCGTCTTTCGCTAATCGCTTGTCTTGCTCAACTGATTCAACGAGCTTCGGGAGCATCGGATCGTCGAACGACAGCGCAATCGGTATTTTTATCTGAAGCTCGCCGCCAGAATAGGCAACTTCAAGATCGTAAAACGGCACAAGAAACGTCCGCATATTTCCAACAGTGCCAACTTCATCTTTCTTTTCGTCATCACACATGATTCCCTCTCTTTTTTAATCGCAGGAACGGCGCTCGATGCGGGCGGCCCCAGCGCATGATTTAAGAGCACCGCCCTGCGATATGTTTATAGTATACCGACAATTACTTTTAAATCATCTTTTTCTATTTCTTCTAAAACTTCACTAAAAAGCTTGTCGTCGTTTTCGAATATGATTTTGAATTGAACAGAAAACCGATTGCCTCCTATATGTTCAACTTTGATATATTCTTTTGATAAGGTATAGGTGCGATAATTTTCTATTTCCATTATTTCTCCTGTTTAATCCGGCGCGTGAGTAAGTTGCTTAGCTTTCAAGGTAGACTCTCTTGATTCAATCATCCTGTTTACAAACAATCGGCATTGTCCTCGCCCCCCTGGTTAGTGTTTTTGCCGTCTACATCACCCTCACGCGCCGGATAGTTATTATTTTTTCTATTTCTTGTTCAAGCTCAGCGGAAAATATTTCTGCTAAATATGCTGCATCAATAATTATATCAACGCTATTATATTTGACTATCATAGTTGCGATTTCTTCTGGACCAAATATTGTAGATTTAGAAATTACAACTGCTATTTCTTTTGCAAGCTCTAATGATATTGACATTCACATCACCGCTTAAGCACTGGGTTAAATATTTCAATAATAGCATCATAAGGGCTATTATATTCAATGACATGCCCTATTAACATTAAACCGCGTTTCCAACGTTTTCTTACCTGTAGTATTCCGCTATCATCAATAAATACTCGCATACCTCTTTTAATTTCCCACGTTGCCCGTCTTGGCTTAATTATAGGATCAGTTAAATACATATTTTTTATATTTAATATCATTATTGCAATCTCTCCCACAGTGAATCGTTGAAGTATCCGCAATCGTGCCAAGTGTCAATCATGATCCAGAAAAGAACCATAACAATAATCAACACAATCACCTTGAAAACGACATCGAATAACTTCCGCTCGCCTGGACTGAGTTTAACCGCCGGTTTCGATGGTGATTCTTTTACGGCGTGATCTTTTTCATATTCTATTTTAAGATCGAATGTTGGTAAGTTGCGTTGTATCCAATTAATCATCCGATCTCCTTTCTACTTGGCCACCACCAAGCATTTCTTATTAGTTCTTTTGTTGTAACTTCTTTCGCCCCGTGAGCCAAAACTCTATAAAGTTTACGGCGTCTCGTAATATCATAATGTGGATGGCGTAAATGATTCTGATACCATTCTCTTTTCAATCCAACACAGGCAGCAAAATTATGCAGCTCCCCTTCTGATATTGTTGAAACCATATGAACGCCGTCAGTTATTATCATTACTTCTCCGGCTCCATAGTGACGCTTTTCTCAGCGGCACCTTTGGCGATTGTGGCGAGAAGTTGCGCGTGTGTTTCTTTTGAAATACGAAACTCAGCTACATTATTAATAGCGCCAATACTCAACCAGCGTGGTTGCCGTATGACACTTAATATTTTCTCAATCACCTTCTCCTGTGTGGCGAGTTGCTTCTCTAAAACCAAAATACATCGCTCCGAACTATGTACTACACCTTCAGCTACATCAAGATTATGCTGTAGCCGCTCGTTCTCGGTGCGGAGTTGTTCGTAATCTGTTCGCCATATCCACATCCCGTCATTGTCCTCAATCATCACATCATCATCCTTGTCCGGTCGGTATGTTTTTACTTTCTCACTCACCGTTATCACCTTCTTTCACACTCAAATACTGTTCCTAAATCCCATAGCAATCCAAGGCGCCCCGGCTGCTGTAATACTACAGTTTCAATACCCCACAAGTTCCAATATACCGGAGCGTCATTGCCAGGATTTAATAACATCGCTCTCGCCTCAATTTCAAATGGGTCGCCACCACGCAGAACTGTGCCATGAGCGCCAGAAAACCCGCCATATATAGATCCTCTTTCTTTGGTATTTTTACTTTCATTACGAAGAAGCCGACGAATACCATCTAACATCATTTGGTTGAGTTCCCTTTCTCCTGGATATGCACAACGAACAAATCTTAAATCAAAACTATCTTGGGCAATAAACCGGACCTTATTCCACTCAATTCTTTCAACCTTTTCACCTTTACACAAAATCAAGTGAGTATCCGTATTAACAAGCACGCCCCAATAAAATTTATCATTTACATCAATTACAATAACTTTTTCCCCATCATAAAAAACCTCTTTATAAATCTTTTGTAAAAACCCAACGTCCATCACTCACCGTCCTTTTCGCTGTCCTGCGGGAGTAGGGCGACGGCATTTACTACCGCTTGTCGCAATGCCCCTTTCCATCTGTTAAGTGTTTCGTGGCTTTCGTCGCTAAACGCTGCCTCAACCTCCCTCACCGCATCAACCAGCTCGGCGTGCTTGGTGCGTAGGTAATCGTAATCACAAACCCGTACCCATTTACCACTCTTACTTTTTTCCATTAAAACGCCAGCCCAATCTGTGTTTGGGGTAAATGTATCAATCTCATCACTTACTCGCATGGTTCCTCGCTTTCTGTGGTGGGGGCTTTTATCCCCTTGATTGCATGTTGTGGTACGTGGTAGCCGATTTTCTGTAAGTAAAGTAATCGTTCTAGGCATTTTCCCGATGTTTGTTCGTAGAAAGATTCTCCGGCATGTGGCAGTTCAATAGGTTCCCGTTCCGCAGTATCCAGCCATTTCATCTGTTTATTATAAGCATCGGCGAATGTTTCGTTATCGACTTCCATTATCCCTGGCACTTTTGGGATGTCACCAATCACACGATTACCAGCTATATGAATCACATATCCACTATCAGAGAGATAGCAATAGATGTCACTTTTCCAATTATCACAACTCCATCTACAATAACTCATCGCACCCCCGTTCCTATTTCCGGCGTCCATCGTTGCCAGTCAGATAGCAACACAATCTCGTTCTCGTTACGCGGAAGTAGTATTTCGATTGCTGCTAATCTATTTACAATGGCAAAACGCAACATCACCAATCGCCGTCTTTCGTTTACTAATTCAAGAACGCATTCATCGGATAACATTATTTTATTCCTGTTACTTGTGGTTGCCAGCCAAGCTCGATCACTTCAAAGTCACCCGCCGTTATCGTATCGAACGCGTCAATCCACATCTGCATATCCCACCGCTCGTCCTGCGTGCCGGTGATGAACATATCACTCCCGTTGTCTGCGAGGATCAGCCCGTATCGCTTGAAGGATTCGAGCAGCCGTCGCACTGGCAAAGTGTATCCGGTAGTGTCGAAACTATCTCGCAGTCGTAACCGGCCACCCATTGGTAGCGCACCGCTTGTAGTTCCGGCAACGTGATTGGCGGGCCAGCAATATCCATTAGATGCTCGCAAGGTGAATCGGTGGGCGTGCGGAACGATAGTCGAGTCTCCGTGAACCTCAGTGTATTTAACAAGCCCAGGGAGAATTGCCATTCCCGAAGCGTCCGCGCTTGTCCATTCGTTATCACGCGCAGTTGAATCTTGACGTTCTCCGTCTGCTTTGAAGATTGCTCCACTTTTCGCCCTCCATTCTGTGCCTGTCCATTCGGCACCAAATAGCTCATACAGCATTTTCGTTTCACGATTGAATATGAGCATGTGTTTATCCGGCCCGCACTCGATGTACTTCCAGGCGTCAGGCGGCTCATGCGCTTGCGCCGGTATCGGATACGGGCCGGGGTCTGATTCGTCCGGGTAGGAGTAGATGTCTACCGGGACAAAAGGTGTGTTGCCACCCACACTGATAAAAGGAATACCGTAATAAGCGCCCATATCTGGATGAAGTTTAACGTTCGATCCAATCCAGGAAATATATGCGGCAGAATTACCATCAACAGGAGCGTCGCTAATATC
>Ga0180008_1002420_pt1 | contig 10137 bp, 19 predicted proteins | sample MM_PW_MetaG_FD_121121 | JGI IMG/M metagenome (GOLD analysis project Ga0180008, IMG submission 121121) | Groundwater microbial communities from the Aspo Hard Rock Laboratory (HRL) deep subsurface site, Sweden - MM_PW_MetaG | ecosystem: Environmental > Aquatic > Deep subsurface > Groundwater... | reverse complement strand
TTCAATTTCATAATAAAACAATTTTTTTCTTGTCATGGGGATAGCTTTTACTACAACCAAGTTTTTCCCGCAAATTTGACCTTTATTGTCAGTGTTCATACATTTGAATGAATTTCTGGTAGCAAACGTATCAAAATATTGAAAATTTGACAATTTCTGGCATTCAGGGCATTTCACTACCCCTGAAACATTTAATGATTCATCAACACCAAGTTCAGATAATACTGTAGCTCTGACATTTTGGATATTATATGCCCCAGTCTTAAAAATTTCCTGGCTTTCAATTGCCGGATTATAAAAATATTTTGTGTCAGGGTCAACCATAAAATTATGGTACAAGTCCGTGATACCGAAATTTTCGTTTGGGAAAAGATATCTATGGTCAAATTTAAACTTTTTTTGGTCGAAATCCTTTTCTACACTTTGAAGGTATGGTATATACATTTCTTTGTTTTTATTATATGTTTCTTCATCAATAATTGTCACATTGATAAAATTTTTTTCATATGTAAGTTGGCTTGACATATTTTCCAGTAAACTTTCTGCCATTGTCTTAACTTTTTCTGCTATTTCGGGTAATATTTTACCATTAACATCGATTTTGGCAGAATTTTTGTTAGTAAAATTGTCATGTTCCGACAATTCTTCAAACATTGACTTGACAATTAAAGGTCGTGACATCATTATATTAAAAACAATTTTTTTCGCACTACCTAATGACAAATTATGAAAAAAGTTTACACCAATGTCATCTTTTTTATATTTCCCTTGCACAGATTTCCTGAACGATTTTATTGCTAGAAGTTTATCGACGACTATTTGCATGTTTGCCATTTGTCTAAAAATTTAAAATACCTTTCTATATAAATTTTGTTAATCTGAGTAAGATACCATTATGAAACATATTTCATAATACTATATTTCAATTTTACTATTTTAAAATCAAAAAGTATATTAATGGGTATCTTTTTAATAAAGTAAAATGTATATTAAATTTTGTAAAGTTTGCGGTCAATATCATGAACACGCAGGACGATATTCTATCAAATGTATAAAATGTGTCAGGAAGAACAAGTATTGGTGTAACAGAGATGTCACTATAAAACGTAAGAAACGCAGTTATGTGTTCAAAAGGTTGAAAGAAATAATTAGTATATAGCAAAATAGTAATTTGCTATATGTTCCAGAATAGCAAAATAGCAATTTGCTATATGTTCCAGAATAGCAAAATAGTAATTTGCTATATGTTCCAGAATAGCAAAATAGTAATTTGCTATATGTTCCAGAATAGCAAAATAGCAATTTGCTATATGTTCCAGAATAGCAAAATAGCAATTTGCTATATGTTCCAGAATAACCGAAAAGTTTAAATAGATTAAGATAAATTTACTATATTATGGTAATATTGAGAACTACAAAAAACTTTAAACATCAACATATCGTCGATATACGTAAAGGTATTACTTCTAAGGTCAAAGGTCACACTCATATCATCCGTGATATGAAAATGTTAAAAAGCGAGTGTCATAATCACAAAATCATAATCAAAGGTGGTCTTGGCGATGGATACCCTGACAATCATTTTGATAGGAAGCAGTTAAAGATGGGTATAAGTGTTGAGAAGGAACATACTCCGATATTACAACTCCAGAAAGAGATAGCAAAAGACCATCTTATAGAGGACAAACAGTATTATACACATTTGAAAGAAATGGAAAAGAAATATAATACATAACGAGGCAATGATATAAAATGGTACAATATGAATGGGGTTTTGATTTGACAGATTTTGGTAATGTAAGTGATTTCACTAAATTACTTAAAAAATTCACTCTTAATAAGAAAAAAAAGGTTAATAAGGGTGACGGATATTATCAGTATGAATGGTATAATCCAGAACTTAAATTGATAACTGACAATAACCCTATAACTGGTGAATACAAAAATCCGAGACTGCGAAAACCGGAAAAAGGGTATGCTTCATATATTGGGATTGAAGGTAACAATGAAAAAGAAGTTCACAGATTAGCAAAATATATCAGTAGCCATGCTAATTCCATCAAAGGTGAATCACCGAATGAAAGAGCTTTTATTTAATATGGGCGAAATCAAACAAAAGGTCACATAAATAAGTGGTATAGAGTACAATCAGTGTTTGATAGTGGTGTGACATCAAGTTATATAAAAAAAAGTATTGCAGACAAAATAAAAGCGCCTTATTATGGTAAAATTGATACATTGTTAGGCGATGGCAGTGTAGTAACAGGTCATTTTTCACAAATTAACATTAAAATCGGTAATAGAATAGGAATATTAAATGTTATTATTGTCCCAAATCTTGACGGAGAATTATTGATAGGGCAAGATTTCATGCAAATGAATGATATCATTTTAAATTTAAAAAAAGAAAAGTTTTTGTTTGGTAGCGGGCAACCATTATCCTTACAAAAAAAGTATAGGTTATGACATATGAAAAAAAATAAAAAATCCATATTAATAATACGTTGGATAGAAAAAAATATTTTAGGTTTACCTCAAAAAAATATAATACATAACGAGGCAATGATATAATGGAAAGAGATAGAAGTTGGAAAAAAGCTGATTATCCTAATAGAATACCTAGTTGGATTAAATCAAGAGATATTAAATATAATAATTTAGCCGGTAAAAGAGACTTATATTTATCAAAATTAACATGGGATTCACATCCAAAAGATTATCTCAAAAATTATAAATTATATGTTAAATATTCAAATCTTACAAAAACTAAAATTGACCCTGAAAAAGAAAAAATAGCAAAACACATAAGAATTATACATAGGTAACAATTACACTATGACCGAAACTAAAGAGAAATGGCAGTTATTGATAACAAAAGTTGACAATGGTTTCATACTTGAAAATCCAAACCATTGTATTGACGGGTTGAACGAACATGTCATTGAAGAACAAAAGATAGATGACAGTGAACTAATATTAGGTCAAGATTTATTATATGAAATAAAAGATTATTTCGGATATAATTACAGTAAACATAACAAAAAAAATATTCATATAATTATAAAAGAACAAAAAGGTGACAAAGAAAATGAAAATCAATAAATTAATGAGTATAATACTTTTTATGTTGGTGGTTTGCAGTTTCATAACTGTAGCTGACAACGGCAATAACGGCAACAGCCAGTGTTGTTCCAACGCTAATTTAAACATTCAAAGTATCACACAACAACAACATGTAGAACAAGCCATGAATATGATACAGGAACAGCACCGTGACCGGTTAAACAGGTATGACAATCTCACATTTACCGAGCTTGACAACGAAACTACACTTATCACTGGCGACATTGAAGCAGATTTTTTAGGGTTCATACCGGCAAAACGCATGATACAATATAAACTTGCTAACGACGGTGTTATAACCCGTGACCGACGAATGTTCGATTTCATGTATAGATTTTCAGAAGATGATTTAATTGAGATATTATAAAAAATGGTAATAATAAAAGGTTGGACTGAGAAAAATGAAGACAATTACATTTGTGATTGTGAATTAAACCAAACCCCTTATCGTGGCAGTGAATCAAGACCAGAAATTAATATAGACTATTTTGAAGGAAAAGGATACCCTTATCATAAAGGATGGTATGTCACAATAAAATGTAAATCAAAATATATAAGGAAACAAAGGTTTAATACAAAATCACAAGCTATAGCATACGCAATAAAATATATGAGGTCGCATCCAAATGGGTAAAATAGAATATGTGTTATGGGGAACAAAAAATGATGTTGAAGATATAATTAGAGTGAATAATCAAGAAGTTCAAACCAATTATAAGAAAACATTAAAGATAAAAAAAAAATTGGAAAAAAGAAAAGAGTTTCAAAATATACGCATTCAAAAAATAGATTATAGTAAAAATGATGTAAAAGAGTCATTTGAAAAAACTGTAAGACCACATAATCAGTGGCATTTTTGATGAATATCCAAAATGGCAAAAATAAAACTTAAAAACGCTATCATAATATCGACAATAATATTTTTGATACTGGCAATATCAACAACAGTATTAGCATTTTATTATCAGGGGACATTTGTTGGCGAGATGGCAAAAGAGTACGGCGGAGCTTTCGGGGTAGGACTCATAGGTATCATAATAGGTATATTGTTCGGGGTGAAACTGAGATGAAACGAGACAATATCAATATTGGGATAGTGATGTTTGTAACATTGATAGCAATACTTTTAATAGGATTTCTCAGTCTCCAATCATCAGTGCAAAATATGCCAGAATCAAGTTATGTGACAATTTCTCATGACCAAGATAACTATCGTACAAAAATCGGAAGTTATACCTTGAAATCGTCAAGACCGATATATGACAATTCAAACCCAGTATGTCAAATTGATAAAGGCACAATAGCAGTCCCGCCTGAACCTGACCTTGAATGTTGGAACTCGGATTTATCATTTGCTGGAACTGATAAAACTGTCACACTAGGAAATGGTGTGACATTCATTGATTATATGACAGTGACATATGATAGCATTGATACCAGTGTGACCCGTGAAAACAATGGTGTATATGATATGGATGAAAGATATCAAAATATGTATACTGTAACCCTTGATAACAATTTCATGGACATTTCGATAAACAATAAAATCAATAACGTGGTATTACTTAATTCTGATAATCAATATGTAACATTTAACCTGTATAACGATTTTGTACCATTTGACGGCACTATTGTTGCTAACATTAAATATAACATTTTAAACACTGAAACTGAACAAATAATTATACATTCGTTCAAAATACATGATTCATCAGTGACTTTCAAACTTCCAACAGATACTTTAGGTAAGATAGAAATCGAATACATATTCACGCATAACATATTACCTGATATGGATAATATACCATTCGGGGCAAAAAATGTTCAATATACAGTGGTAGCAGACGAAATCCCAGAACAACCAATACAACCCATAGAAGATAACAATATTGTGATAATAATTTCAATTATAACCATTATAATAGTTATAGTAGGATTAGTGTTATTTGTATTGTCAAGGGGAGGATAAGATAATATTGTTCCATAAAAAATAAATGCAATGCCATTAGAAAAATACAAAAATTGGAGAAACTGTTTCAGGTGTGGCACAATATGTCAAGGATATTTGTGCCAATCGTGTCAATCGTGTCAATCATCGAACAAATCAAGAAAAAAAGTGTCATTGTTATGTAACATAAAAAGATATAGGAGACAAAATCAAAATGAAACTTAAACCAAAATCAATATTAATCGCAGTCATTGGAATTTTAATAATAACAATTTCAATGTATTTTGTTATACCACAGTCTACAATTGTTGAAGATTATCGGACATATGACACTTTCTCGTCAGATAATGTTAATCAGAACATTATCCAACACGAATATCGTAGTTGTATATTAACATGTGATGGTGGTGGTGAATGGTGCATTGAAAAAGAAACTGGTATTGATTGTATAGTAAAAGATAGTGCTTCTAATTATCATTGTTGCGGTTATAATCCTGACTGGACAATAAACAATATAAAAACTAGCACTGACAAATGGGACTTTGTAAGTGACACTCATCTTGGAAAAATATCTAACGGGAAATTTGTATGGGAAGCTGAACGTATCGTTGACACATTCACATTAACTTCAAAACAAGATTTTAGAGGAATGTATGTGAAAACTATCGTTAATGGTCATAAATTGGTCAATTGTTATGGTAGAAACACTTGCAGTTATACGGGTTATGTCACAGTAAACTTTGGCGGACTTGAATATACATTAACATCAAAAGATAACGACGTATCAAATTACGGTAACACATTGATAGAAATTAAACCGTCAATAATAAAGGAAGGTTATTTTGAATTATGGGTGAACGGGTTTTATAAAGGTTCAAAGACATTGTCTACTAATGAAAAATTGGACTTGGAAATATCTGGCACTGGGCATGTAGAAATAAAAGAGGTTAAATATAAAGTACCTTTTGGCAGTTGCACGTTTGAAGGTAACAGGATACTTGGTGTTCAAACATTTGTCGGTGGTCAAACAATAACAGAGGATGACTTAGTGTTCAAGCCTTCACAATATTGCCTTAATCATCCTGTGATAATCACTACAGATAAAGGCAGTGAACCGACTTCAGAACCGTACACATTATTAAGTAAAGGTCAAGGGTTCGTTCTAAACAATGACCAGACAGCACTTATATTTTATACATTTTATAATGATGGCAGTGTTACCCAGATTTGTGCTGACGGTCAATCATACGACATTGATAACAAGAAATGTAAAGATATCAGCGGGATAGCTATCATATGCACAGAAGGCACATTTGACCCTATCATTGGCACTTGTGTTGTACAACCAGAAACACGGTTCGTATGCAGTGGCGAAGGTCAAAGATATAACACTGTATTGAATATCTGTGAAGAAATATTACCTGTACGGAAAGTCCCAGCTGAAGAATGTGACGGCGAACTGATACCTACAGATGCAGGATTTGATTGTATCCTTGAAAGTGTAGAAAAATGTGACACCAATGACGGAATCATAGAAACTATCAACGATGTTGATGTATGCGTGATAGAGATAGAATCCAAGAACGTGGTAGTTGAAGACGATTGTGACGGCAAACTTGTAAAAGAGGGTGACATATACATTTGTAAGATTACACCAGTTACACAGTACAGTTGTATCACTGGCGAACTGATAGACAATAAGTGCATAGTAATGAATGGCACAACAATGGTAAGCAAGGTAGCATTTGCATTGATAGGTGTGTTATTGTTAGCTATTATATCATTGATAATAATTATAGCAAGGAAAAAGAAATAGGTGATGAGGTAACAATGCCAAAAAAACTTGACCGATGTGTAAAAGCTGTAAAACAAAAAATGAAACATGCAACAACATATATCAATAAGAATGGTAAACGAGTGAAATCAAGCCCGTATGCCATATGTAAAGCTTCAATTAAAAAGAAATAAAAATATCTTGGTAAAATTAAAAAACGGGTGATGAAAACATGGCAAAAGGTAAAGGTAAAGCAAAAACTAAAAAGTAATTTTATAATTATTTAAATTTTTTTTATTAAATTTAGCAAGGTGATGAAAAAAATGGTATTCGGATTGATAAAAGGAACATTCAGGTTTGAAAATATCTTATTAGCAGTGGGAGTTTTAGGCATACTATTAATCGGGTTGACACTATTAACCGTAGCTGATGGTGACACAACTCTTACTACTCTGGCTTTAGGGAATTTCGTGGCAGTAGGATTATTGACAGCGTACAGCGTGATAAATGATATGGGGTAAACAAAATAGGCGAAATAAGGCAATCCATTAAAGTCAATGGAAAACGAATTATAGCCTTATTAGACACTGGCGCAACTGAAAATTATTTAAGTGAAAAAATATCAAAACAGTTAAGATTACAATTAGGAAAAGATTTTACATTCAAAGGAATTGATAATATAAAAAACACTGGCAAAATCAGTTATGTGACAACTGAAATATATAACAGGACAGGTTCAACCCTTGTTATTATTACCGATATACTTCCACAGGATGGTTTTGACATGATTTTAGGGCAAAGATTTTTGCAAGATAATGAGGTAGAACTGGATTTCAATAATAATGAGTTTAGATTTAGTACACATCAACCCAAAATGAGAAAAATAGGAAGAATTTAAAAAAATGGTAAAAAACATATTCAATCTTGACAACCTTCAAAAAAAGTTTGACTGGTTCATGACACTTATCATAATAGGCGGCATTTTCTTGTTTGATATTGCTATGAATAAAGCTACAGATTTAGGCGGTTCATATGAAGTAACTTTATGGGCAGGAACAACAGTATTGGCAACATCTGTCATGTGGATTGGAGGATTAGTAGTGTTCATTGCACTAGCATCACTCATAGCAAACGATTTACTTAACAAAAAAGGTATGGCAATGCTGGACTATATCGTCGGAATGATAGGTTTTTTCTCGTTCACGATACTTATACTTGGCGGAGTGTTACAAGTGTTCCATGTTGAAATTGTGCCATTCTTTTTTTGGAAAGTGTTCACAATTAACATGTATCATTGGATAGCATTAGTAGGAATGTTCAGCACGATAATATATTTTATGTTAGCAGAATAGCAAAATAAAAGGTGACAAATAAAAAATGAAAATACCAATTAAGAAAATTGAACTACTATGGAAAGAAGGAACTATAGACAACTATAAATATCCTAGAATTTTTAGGTCTATGAAAGAATTTAACCGAGAATTGGTAAGAAATTCTTTCAATGCACCAAAATCTGGTGGATATGATAAACACGGTTTTAAAATAACATGGAAAGATGGTAACACATATACTGGCAGAATTGATGTTCACCATCCTGAATCAGAATATTATTCACGAGATGATGTAGATGTGAAACATCATATGACAAGTTGGTTAAAATATAAAATAAAAAATAGTGACGATTTGCAAGAAAAAAAAGAATTAGCTGAATTTATAAACAAATATAGTTTAGAATAAATAGGTGACACAATATAAAATGAACAAAAAAAACAAAAAATATTTTTTATGGATATTATCGTTTGCATTACTATTATTACTTTCTGTATCATTTATATTTATAAATACTAGCCAAAAACCGGCAGAAAATCAGGTTCTTGACAACATAAAAACCAATATCATAATGTCAAGACATGACATTAATACTGATATTGAACCTTTATCAATAGATTTAGATGAAGTGGCTGACGAAGAATGTGTCATTGAAAATATTGATTGTATAGAAGATTGTTTCACTGATATGGAAGATGACGAATGTTTTGATGAATATGACCTATGCGAAGATGCATGTGACGATGAATTCCCTATTGATGACGAATTGATAACTTGCTGGGATGGTTGCGATGAAACCGGTGTTACATGTATAGCTGATTGTGATACTGATGAATGTATTGACATTTGTGACGATGAATGGGACATATGTTCTGACACCTGTGATGAAGATTATCTAGGTTGTTGTGACGATTGCGCTGACGAAACTATACCGCCTTGTTTGAATGATATAGTTGACTGTGTTTATGATTGTTTAGGTTCATGCGAAGCAGGTCAGGAAACAAGTGAATGGGACGATTCTGAAGTCACAGATATGGGTAATTTTTATGAAACACATTTCCCAGAATTTTCGGGACAATTTGAAACCATCTGTGAATGGGTGATAGGCGGAGATTTAGTATCAACCGAAGAAAAATATGGTTGCAATGACATAATGTTTTTCGGTGGTTGGTTTGCACCATTTTTACATAGCATTGAATCATTTGAAGTAGTGTGTGACACAATAGGTGGTTCTTGGATAGAAACTGATGACGAAATAAGTTGTAATTTAGTGTGAAGAAACAAAAAAACAGGTGAATAAAAAATTCAAAATCAAAAAAATTAATGTCAACATATAATATATAATAAAAAAAAGAAACAAAGACTTTGCGAAATTCGGAACTATATAATAATATTTAGCACTATTATATAAATATTTGTAAAAAAAAACAGGTGACAATGTTAGAATGGTAAAAACAATGAAAAGAAAATTGATAAAAGCGTTACCTCAAACAGGTAAACGAAAAAGTGTCAAGAAAGATAAACAACTAAAAGCTGTAAGACCAGGCAGACGGCTCAGTGCAACAGGAAAAAAATATACTGAAACACGACGTAACAGGTCTGACAAGAAAGGGTCAAGATTATAAAAAAATAAGGTGACAAATAAAAAATGATACCAGAAATTATATTATACATAGGCTCATTAATAGTAATGGTAGCTATGGTTGTAACAATAGTTTTTGTCTGGATTGACAAAAAACTTAACTTCGGCGGTAAACTGGGATGGACAATAGCAACAGTGTTCGCATCAGTCATAGGAATAATAGCATACTGGGTCTGGAAATGGGTGAGGTAAGGTAAAACAAAATGATATATTATCATGTAACATTATCTAATAATATAAATAATATCCGTAGAAAAGGGTTGCTTCTTTCCAATAAACGGAATGTGCCACTTTCTAAAAAAAATGTTATATATATCATGG
>Ga0180008_1002419_pt1 | contig 10139 bp, 4 predicted proteins | sample MM_PW_MetaG_FD_121121 | JGI IMG/M metagenome (GOLD analysis project Ga0180008, IMG submission 121121) | Groundwater microbial communities from the Aspo Hard Rock Laboratory (HRL) deep subsurface site, Sweden - MM_PW_MetaG | ecosystem: Environmental > Aquatic > Deep subsurface > Groundwater... | reverse complement strand
CTGAGCATCGTCGAGCCGATAGGACCGACGCCGGGAATGGTGGCGATGCGCCGGCTCAGCTCGTCGGCGCGGTGCCACTTCATCAGCTTCGCGTCGATCTCCGCCAGGCGGGCCTCGACCGCGGCGTACTCCTTGGCTTGGAAGTGGAACAGCTCGCGGGCCAGCTCCGGCAGCGTGTCATCCTCGAGGACGCGCGCGATCAGGCCGTTGACGTTCTGCCGGCCGGACGGGCCCACGATCCCAAACTCCGCCGCATAGCTCCGGAAAGCGTTGCTGAGCTGCGACTTCACCATGACCAGGCGCTCGCGCACGGTCATCAACATGCAGGCCGCCTGACGGTCCTTGGACTTTACAGGCACGAAGCGCATCGTCGGCCTGGTGACGGCCTCGCAGAGCGCTTCGGCGTCGGCCGCGTCGTTCTTCCCGCGCTTGACGTACGGCTTCACGTACTGCGGCGGGATCAGCTTCACCTCGTGGCCGAACGACTCCAGGAGCCGCGCCCAATGGTGGGAACTGCCGCAGGACTCGATGGCGACAAGGGCCGGCGGAAGCTTTTCGAAGTAGCGGATCATGTCGGCGCGCCGGAGCTGGCGCCGCAGAACTACAATCTCGTTCTCATCCACTCCGTGGAGCTGGAACACGGACTTAGCCGTGTCCATGCCGATACGCACTGGTGTAACCATGTTGCTCTCCTCTCGACTGGCTTGTTGACGCTAAGCGCCATCAAACCGTTGGGATGAGAGGCCGTCCACACCAACACATGCGCGAATCCTAACATCGTCGCTGCGTTTTAAAAGGCGGCGACATACGCAGGTCGACTAAGCGTTGCGCGCCGCCCTGGGGTCGCTACACCTGACGGTCAATTGTGTTTCTGGTCGCCAGCCAGGCTCTCCCATTCGGACCGTCTTCCCGTGGGAGCTTTGGCCCGCCGTCTATTGCACGTCACGTTGCGAAGAGCATAAGCAACCCTAGCTGCGAGGCAATCGGGCACCTCTCTAGACGGGATCGTCGGAACTTTTATGCCAAGGTACAAGGCCGACATCGCTGGGGGCGCGCTGAAGGTGTACGAGTCACGAATTGTTGCCGACCTCCTGTTGAAAAATGTGACGCCAGTTCAATGGCGGCGGGCAGTTGAAGTCGAAAACGTCCTTCAGAAAGTTTCGCCAAATACCGCCAAGCGGCAGGCCAGCCTGATCCGTGGGAGGCTTTTGACATTGACGCCCACGGCTTGGCTTCTGGTGCGCGATGGCTCGAAGCCCGTAGCCACCCAGGCAGTGTTCGCTTCAGCCGTCGCACATAGTGCGCTCCTTCGAGACTTCTTGGCTATCGTGGTTCGCGATCATTTCCGCTCGGGCAACCTGGGGCTCACGCGCGGCCACTGGCGCGCTTACGTCGATGCTTGCCTGGAGCGCGATCCAGAAATGACGGTCTGGAATGCATCCACGACCAACAAACTAGGCGACAGCGTGTTCCAGATCTTGAATGAGGTTGGCCTGCTGTCGGAGGCGGACCGGCCGCTGCTTCAACCAGTTTACTATCAGCCCGAAATCCTTGCCTACCTGAACCAAGGCCAGTTCCCCGAGGTACTTCGCGCGATGCAGGCGTTCATATGAACGAACTCCAGTCTCGACTTGACCGGATTAGGCCGCGTGTCACGTCCCAAGAATTTTTGACCGGCTCTGGGCTCGGAAATGAGGTGCCCTTCTACGCCTTCGACTACGCGCCAGCCGATGAACCCAAGGTCGCGGCCCATGTCGATTGGCTTGTCGAGGACCTCACTCGCAAAGCAAACCTTCGCGTCAGTCATGTGGACATCCTAGCGCTTGCGATCGAGACTCTGAAAAGCCGGCGCATCTACGACAAAGCGGTAGATATGGAGGCGACCAAGGGCGTAGCGGCCTTGCTAGCCGCACTAAAGGGGCCGCTGGAACCAGGCAAGTTGGCCCAAGCGCTCGTGGCAAAGGTCCGCGCCTCGCCGGTTGATATGGTGTTTTTAACTGGTGTTGGCGGCGCCTATCCGCTCGTTCGCACTCATAGTCTGCTGAACAATCTGCAGCCCGTCCTGGGCTCAACGCCTTTGGTGATGTTCTTCCCTGGTCGGTTTAATGGCCAAACGTTGCAGCTCTTTGGCGAACTGCAGGAAACACCCTATTACCGCGCCTTCAGGTTGGTGGATTAGAGCGACATGAAACTGCAGGACGTCTTCGCCAAGGACATCGATCGTCCCATCAACGGCGTGATCAAGGCTGACCAGAGCGACCAAGCCTATAATGAACTCGACGAGTATGTGATCACCAAGGAGGTTGATAAGCACCTCCGCAAGTTCGTCGCAGCCTATCTTTCAAGCGTTGCCCGTGGCGAAGACCCGGACGCCGCCGCGAAGATGGCCGTGTGGGTCTCGGGCTTTTTCGGCTCCGGCAAATCCCACCTGATCAAGATTCTGTCCTACCTCCTGGCCAACAAGCCAGTTAGCGAACCCGGCAAGCCGGAAAAGCTGCCGCTCGCCTTCTTCCTCGACAAGACTGCTGGCGACGCCGCCTTTCAGGGCGACCTGCGCCTGATGGCCGGCGCCCGAACAGAAGTCATTCTCTTCAACATCGACAGCAAGGCCGAGCAAAACCATAACCGTGACCCGATCCTGCGGGTCTTTTTGAAGGTGTTCAACGAGCACTGCGGCTACAGCGGCGACCATCCGGAGGTCGCGCACATGGAGCGCTACTTAGATGGCAAAGGAAAGTACGAAGCCTTCAAGACGGCGCTTCAGGACGATCATGGCCTGAACTGGATCGACGAACGCGACTCCTACCACTTTCATACGACCGAGATCGCTGAGGCCCTAGGCAAGGTCCTGGGCCAACCGATCGACGCCCTCCAGAGCTGGATCGAAAGCCTCGAGAGCGGGCTCAGCCTGAGCGTCGAGAACTTCGCCAAATGGGTGAAGCAGTCCCTCGACGCGAAGGGCTCTGATCAGCGCCTAGTCTTCCTAGTGGATGAGGTCGGTCAGTTCATCGGCGGGCAATCCCAGCTGATGCTGAACCTGCAAACCATCACCGAGAACCTGGGCACGGTGTGCAAAGGCCGCGCCTGGGTGATCGTGACGTCGCAGGAAGACATGGACGCGGTCGTGGGCGGCGCGTTCGAAAACGCCCGCGAGACCGATTTCTCGAAGATCCAGGGACGCTTCTCCACGCGCCTGTCGCTGTCGGGCTCAAACGCCGATGAGGTGATCCAGCGACGCCTCCTCGCCAAGACTCCGGAAGCTGAAACCGCGCTCAGGGCGCTGTTCGCCGAAAAGGGCGACATCCTCAAAAACCAGATTACCTTCCGCGACGTCGGCATGACGCTGAAGGCCTTTTCCGACGCCGAGAATTTCGCGGTCTGCTATCCATTCGCGCCGTATCAATTCCTGCTTGTTCAGAAGGTCTTCGAGGCCAGCCGGAAATTTGGCGCGACCGGCGGGCACCTGTCGAAGGGTGAGCGGTCAATGCTGGACGCCTTCCAGACCGCCGCCAAGGCGATCAAGGACCGTCCGCTCGGGGCCCTCGTCACGCTCGACGCCTTCTATCCCTCCATTGAGTCGTTCCTGGAAGGCGTGGTTCGGGTTGCAATCAGCCGTGTGCAGAACATCGCCGATCGTACCGACTACGATGAGCGCGTCCTGAAGACCTTGTTCCTCATTCGCTACATCGACGAGGTACCAGGCAATATCGACAACCTGGTGACCTTCTTTGTCGATGAGGTCGATGTCGACAAGCGCGCCCTGCGCAGGGAGATCGAGCAGAGCCTTCTTCGCCTGGAACGGGAGACGCTGATCAGCCGCAATGGCGATCTGTATTTCTTCCTGACCAACGAAGAGCGCGACATCAATAAGGAGATCAAGGCGCAGGATTACAGCCAGGGCGAGATGATCCGGCTGCTCGGCGAAGTGATTTTCGAAGACGTCTTGAAGGACCTTCGGCGCTATCGTTACCCCGTGAACGGCAAGGACTTCGAGCTCACGCGATTGGTCGATCTGGCGCCCTTGGGAAATCGCAGTGAGGGGAGTCTCACCCTCTCTATCCTGACCCCGCTAGCGCCTGACTATGACAGCTTCAATGAAGCGCGCTGCCTCCAGCAAAGCCAGGAAGCACCCGTCGGGCAGGTGTTCATAAAGCTGCGAGACGACAAGAAGCTGTCCGACGAGATTGCTACATTGATCAAGACCGAAGCCTACCTCCGCATGAAGTCGGATGGCTCGGTGCCCGCGACGACCAAGCGTATCCACGACGACAAGCGGCAAGAAAACACGCAGCGCCGCGCCCGCATCCACGCGACCTTGGCCGAGATGGTCGAGGCGGCGAAAATCTATGTTATCGGCAACGAGAAGACCTTTAGCGGCGGCCCCAAGGCGGCTGTGGAAGCTGCTCTCAGCTACCTGGTGCAGAACGCCTACAGCAAGCTCGCTTACATCCAGCACTCTCCGACCGATCCGCTGGCCGAGATCCGCAAGGTGCTGAGCGATCCCAGCGGCGAAGAACTCGATCTGCTCGGGGGGAGCCAGAACGCCGCCGCTCTGAAGGACGTGTTGACCTATATCGACTTGCTCGGCAGCCGCAGCCAGAACATCAATCTTGGTGCCATGATCAATGAGCGGTTCGCGCGTCATCCTTATGGCTGGCGAGAATTCGACACCCTGATCTTGGTCTGTCGGCTGTTCAAGGCCGGACAGATCGAGCTTCAGGCCAATGGCGCCAAACTCCAGGCCAACGAGGTCTTTGCCCAGATCGACGGGCCCAACAAGTGGAACCGGGTCAGCATTTCGCGGCGACAAACGGTCGATAAGGCCTCGCTCCAGGCTGTCCGCAATCTGGCCCGCGACCTGTTCGGAAGCACCTCGCCGGAGGGCGAGGACGACCTTGCGGCCTGGCTGCGTGGGAAGTTCGACGACCGCCTTCGGCAGCTAAACGAATGGGGCGCGCTGGCGAGTACGGGCGCCTATCCTGGCGCCGCCGACATCGCCGATCTGCAGGGTGTGCTGAAGAGGGCGGTCGCGCTTCGCGACAGCTTCAGCCTGATCGGACACCTGAAGACGGAGGAGTCCGACTTCAGAGATCTGGGCGATCGCTTCGCGCGCCTCGATACCTTCTATTCGCATCAGCGTCGACAATGGGACGCGCTCAGGATTGCCTATCGCGATCGCTTCCAGCCCAACGCGCTTTATCTGCACAAGGACGACGAGGCGTCGACTGCGCTCAACGCCATGAACGCGATCCTGAAGGATCCTGCCCCTTACGACCGGATCAAGGACAGCGCGAGGCTGATCGCCACGCTCACAGCCCGCAACGACGCCGTCCTGGCGGAACGCCGGGCAGAAGCCTTTGCCAAGGTGGACCCGCGGATTGAGGCCGTGAAGGCGGACCTGGCGGACATCGGCGTCGATGCGGATTTCTCCAACCTCTGCCTGCGACCGCTGCAGGAGATTCGTCGGCTCATCGGTCTCGAAACCCTGACCGGCCAGATCGCCAATCTGGTCCAAGGGGCTGAAGAGGCCGAGGACGACGCCCATCGTCAGATCGAGCTGGCGGTGAAGGCGGCCCAGCCGAAACCGGCAGAGGAGCCAGAGGCTTCACCCGGCGTACTCGGCGAGAAGCCCACCAAACCGTTCGTGCCGCTGGCCCGGGTCTCGACGCCGGAGAGATTCCGCCAGCGACGGCAGGTCGTCGCCCGGCAAGTGACGAAGACGCCCTATCTCGAATCCGCCGAGGATGTGGAGGCCTACCTCGCCGCGCTGCGCAAGCAGCTGGAGGACGCCCTCGCCCAAAACGCCCGCATCGAAATCGTCTGACAGGACACCCACAGATGGTCGCCAATCGTAACGCCCTGAAGAGCTATGCCCCTCAGGCGCGAAAGGACTTCATCCAGGCGATGATGAACCGCGCCGCTCTGTTCGGCATCACCAGGGCTGGCGCCGCGTCCGGTGAAGAACGCGGCGAGCTGCTCCTTCTGAAGGGTAAGGCCTTCCCGAAGTCCGTAGCCGAGCAACGCAAACGCCTGATCGACCGGATCGCGGCCACCTCGTTCGACCAGACCCTGGAGGCGGTAGCCTACACCTGGTTCAACCGGTTCCTGGCCATTCGCTACATGGAGCTGCACGGCTATCTCGACCACGGCTACCGGGTGCTCAGTCACCCGGCTGGCGAGGCCGAACCCGAAATCCTGCAGCAGGCCCAGCATCTGACTTTGCCGGGGCTCGATCCCGATGTGGTGGTCGACCTGAAGCTAAGAGGCGACCAGGACGAGGCGCTGTATCGCCAGATCCTGATCGCCCAATGCAATGACCTGCACCGGTCCATGCCGTTCCTGTTCGAGCGGATCGAGGACGAGACCGAGCTGTTGCTGCCGGAAAACCTGCTGCAGTCCGACAGCATCATCCGCAAGCTGGTCAACCAGATCGTCGAGTCCGAGTGGGACGAGATCGAAATTATCGGCTGGCTGTACCAGTTCTACATCTCGGAGAAGAAGGACCAGGTGATGGGCAAGGTGGTGAAGTCGGAAGATATTCCGGCCGCCACCCAGCTGTTCACGCCCAACTGGATCGTCAAATATATGGTCCAGAATTCACTGGGCGCGCAGTGGCTCGCCACCTATCCCGACAGCCCGCTTAAGGCGGCGATGGCTTATTACATCGAACCGGCCAAGCAGTCGCTGGAGGCCCAGGCCCAACTGGACGCCATCACGCCCAAGACTCTAGACCCGGAGACCCTCACCCTGATCGATCCGGCCGTGGGCTCGGGCCACATCCTGGTGGAGGCCTATGATCTGTTCCGGGCGATCTATATCGAGCGGGGCTACACGCCACGGGCGGCAGCGCGCCTGATCCTCACCAAGAATCTCTACGGGCTCGACATCGACGACCGAGCCGCCCAGATGGCCGGCTTCGCCCTGATGATGAAGGCCCGGGCCGATGACCGCGCCTTGCTCAGCGATCCGCCGGCCCTGAACGTCATGAGCTTGACCGACAGCGGCGGCTGGGGCGTCGCGGCTATGGTCGAGGCCCTGACGCCGGCGGGCCGCGTTGAGCTGCTGCCTGCCACCGATCTTCTGCCCGAGACCCTGGCTCAGCCGACACTCTCCGTAAGCGCGGAGGAACGCGGAGCCAGGGCGGCGATCGCCGACATTGTCGCTCTCTTCGATGGTGCCAAGACATTCGGTTCACTGATCACCGTACCTGAGGCGGTGATGGCGAGCTTGCCAGGGCTTGAGGCGCTACTGGAGCGGCCAGTTAGCAGCGACCTGCTGAGGCGGGATACCCAGATCGAGGCAAAAGAGCGGCTCGCGGTGTTGGTGGCTCAGGCGAAGCTGCTCGGGCGACGCTACGACTGTGCAGCAGCGAACCCGCCCTACATGGGCAGCAAAGGAATGGAGCCGCGCCTCAAGGAGTTTATTCAGAAACTCTATCAGAGCGGAAGATCCGACCTATTCGCTGCATTCATCGACCGGAATCTTCAATTCTGCTCCCCTACGGGAGTAATTTCAATGATCACGATGCAAAGTTGGATGTTTCTATCCTCCTATGAGGCATTGCGCGAGAAAATAATTTCTGATGCAACAATATTAAGTGTCGCCCATCTTGGGACTCGTGCATTTGATAGCATTGGAGGAGAAGTTGTTTCTACAACAGCATTCTCAATTGCAAGGAATTACAACAGGGATTATTTAGCGAAATACTTCAAGTTAACGGAGGAGGGCAGTGAGGATCGGAAACGATCAAGATTTATAAATCTAATCACCACACCCACAGCCGAAGCTGTATTTACTGCCTCTGCAGCGCAGCTTTCTGGGATTCCAGGAAGCCCGGCGGCCTATTGGGTAAGCAATAAAGTTCGAAGCATATTCCAAAAATCCGCAACACTTGGGTCTCTGGGATCCCCGACGCACGGCGTAGTTACGGGCGACAACGACACGTTCCTGAGACTTTGGGCTGAAGTCGATATTTCCAACGTTAAATTTGGTGCGAATGATCGCGCCGAAGCCCAAGCGTCGGGCGCGCGCTGGTTCCCTGTGAGCAAAGGGGGCCCATTCAGGCGCTGGTACGGGAACAACGAGCACCTCATAAACTGGGAAGCCGATGGGCGCGCGCTTCGCACCACGCTACACCACACTGGCCGGATCAGGGCCACAAACTTCAATTTAGATAGAATCTTCCAGCCCGGTATTACTTGGTCAACGATCGCATCAAACTTGTCGATGCGCTATTTCGAGGCCGGAATGATATTTGAAAGCAAGGGGTCTGTGTGTTTTTCTGACGACGAAGGAACGCGACTGTATTTGCTTTCCCTGTGCAACAGCAAAGTTGTGAACTCCATTTTATCAATTATATCACCAACACTGGACTATCACGAAGGGCCAATGAGTCGCGTTCCGGTAGTCGATATGCAGAAGAATGATGCGATCGATATTGCTAAACGTTGCATGGAAATCGCGAAGTTCGACTGGGACCAATTCGAAGACTCGTGGTCATTTCAACAGTCACCTCTCATTGCTGCAGGACAGGTAAACTCTTTATCCAAGGCCTACGCCGCCGCCAGAGCTCAATGGACTACGTTGGCGAACGAGATGGAGCATCTGGAAGTAGCCAATAACCGCCTGTTCATCGACGCCTACGGCCTTGCCGACGAACTCACCCCCAACGTCCCCCTTGCTGAAATCACCCTCACCTGCAATCCGCACTACCGCTATGGTGGGGACCTGACCGAAGCGGAGCGCGAGGCACGGCTGCTGTCCGACACCATGCGCGAGCTAGTCTCCTATGGTGTCGGGCTGATGATGGGCCGCTACTCTCTGGCCGAGCCGGGCCTGATCTACGCCCTTGCTAGCAACGAAGGCTTCAATTCCAGCCGCTATGGCGCGTTCCCTGCCGACGACGATGGCATCGTGCCGATCACGGAGGAACCCTGGTTCGCAGACGACGCGGCGGCACGGCTCGAACAGTTCCTGGCCATCGCTTGGCCCAAGGCGCCGATCGGTGAAACTCTGGCCACGCTCACCGACGGCCTGATCCAGGGCAAGGGCGGCGAGCCGCGCGCGGCGCTGCGCGCTTATCTGGCCAAGACCTTCTACAGGGACCACCTGCAGACCTACCGCAACCGGCCAATCTACTGGCTGTTCTCGTCGGGCAAGCAGAAGGCCTTCGAGTGCCTGGTTTATCTGCACCGCTATAACGAGAGCACCCTGGCTCGGATGCGCACCACCTATGTCACGCCCCTGATGGGCAAGATGCAGCAACGGATCTCTGATCTAGAAGCGGAAATAGCCGGATCGGCCTCGTCAGCCGAAAAGGCCCGTAAGGGCCGCGATCGGGACAAGACGGTCAAACAACTGGCCGAACTCCGCGCCTTCGACGAGGAACTGCGCCACCTGGCCGACCAGCGCATCGCCCTGGACCTCGACGACGGAGTGAAGGTCAACTATGGCCGGTTCGGAAACCTGCTGGCGGCGAAGGACAAGGTCTGCGGCAAGGATAACGACAAGGACGACTAGACCCCGTGGATCTGTCCCATATCCAAGCCCACCTGAGGCGGCTGTTTACCAGCGGCGGGCCGGATCACGTCGGCCACCGGGTGCTCTGGTGGCACGATGTCGAGAGCGAGTTCGAGCGTGAGCTGGACGGCTTGGCGATCGAGGCCTGCCACGACGACGGCGTAACCCTGATCCGACTGGACGGGGCCTCCACCCTGGCCGTCAAGGTTCGTCTGTTGCTGGACGAGCCCAGGGGCCGCTTCCTGCTCTACCAGACCGGCCCCGCGCCGGATCCCAACCAAGACCTGCTGCTGGACATCAAGCGCTGGGCCGCCCCATTCGCCGCCGACAAGTCGACGCTGATCCTGCGCGAGCTAGGCCTGACCGACGCCCTGACCCTCAAGCCCTTCATCGCCAGCCGCGCCAAGTTCTTTGCCAGCCGCGAACGGTTCGAGAAGCTGCAAAAGCTGGTCGAGCCCGGTGACGGCGAGGATGTGCTGGATCTGAAGATCCTGGCCGTGCTGGCAAAGACGCCTCAACCGCAGCTGGCCCAGATCCTGCGCCTGGTGTTCAGCGAATTGGCGCCCGACGACCTACTGGTGCCGCCGCCCACCTTGGCCGAGTTTGAAAAGTTCGGCGTG
>Ga0180008_1002418_pt1 | contig 10139 bp, 10 predicted proteins | sample MM_PW_MetaG_FD_121121 | JGI IMG/M metagenome (GOLD analysis project Ga0180008, IMG submission 121121) | Groundwater microbial communities from the Aspo Hard Rock Laboratory (HRL) deep subsurface site, Sweden - MM_PW_MetaG | ecosystem: Environmental > Aquatic > Deep subsurface > Groundwater... | reverse complement strand
TTCAGCAGGGTCCAGGCCACCGGCCAGGGATTAAAAGCCCGAATCCGCGCATCGATAGCCGCAGCATCTGTTGACCAGTCGATAGCCGCCAGCTCTTTACTGAGGGCGACGCAATAGCTTGCGTCAGCATCATTCTGGGCCCGCGGCTGTTCGGTACCGGCTGCCAGCTGCCGCAGAACATCAGCCAGCAGGGCGGCTCCGACAGCAGCAGCCGTTTTGGACAGGCTCTCGGTGGTCTCGCTGCCATCCAGGTCTATTTCCTGTGCGGCCAGAATATCGCCGGTATCCATCTGCAGGGCTATACGCTGCACTGTAACGCCGGTACGCGCATCCTGATGCATGATAGCATGCGGCACCGGTGAACAGCCTCGCCAGCGCGGCAGCAGCGACGGATGTACATTCACGCTACCCCGCGGAAACAGCGCCAAAAATTTTGGACCAAAAATACGCCCATAGGCAAACACCACCAGCAGTTCCGGCTGCAAGTCCTGCACCGTCTGCCGCAATTGCGGCCCGAGCCGCGCCGGTGACAATACCGGCACTCCCGGCAGCAGCCGGGCGGCCAGCTCAGCCACCGGAGTGCAAGCATGGCACAGTCCCCGCCCCTTTGGAGCCTCCGGATTGGTTAAAACGCCGACAATCTGGTGTTCGGCTGCCACCCGCTCCAGCGACGGCAAGGCTATCTCCGGGCTGCCGGCAAAAAGAATCCGCATCAGGCGCGCATCCGTTTTTCGTATTGTGTCAGCACCCGCTCGCGGATACGCTCGGGCAGACGGTCGGTGAACAGCACTCCGTTAAGATGATCCAGCTCGTGCTGGATAACCCGCGCCAGCAGGCCTTCGGCTTCCAGCGTAAACGGGCGGCCTTTCTCATTCCAGGCCTGCACCTTTATCAAGCCCGGCCGATCCAGCTTGGCATAAGCCCCCGGAATGGACAGACAGCCTTCTTCGTAGCTGCTGAGTTCCGGACTGGTAAGAACGATCTCCGGATTGATGAATACGCGGGGTTTGTCATCGTCGATACTGGTGACAAAAAAGCGCTGACCAATGCCTACCTGGGGTGCTGCCAGGCCTATTCCGTGGCCCCACTGCATAGTATCGAACATGGTCTGCAGCGTGGCCCGCAAGGCATCGTCAAAATCAGTAACGGCTTCGGCCTTGGCTCGTAGCACCTCGGCGCCGATTGTGTAAATATCAAACATCTAAAACTCCTGCACGGGCCGCTAGAATGCCGCCCAACAACAATAATACGTTCATACAGCCAAAAAATCAAGGAAGCTGACAGCCAGGAGGGCAAGTGCAGCCTGCAACCGGAACTGCTGACCACACCGTAGAAAACAGAAATCCACACGCGAACCCGTCTGGTCAACCTGGATTATGCTGGCGCAACTGCATTAATATATTTTAACCAGCCATACAGCAGATGAACGGCTGACAGGTTCAAAATATACCCTTTGTCATACTGTTACATCGGCTTGCATACTTTGTTTATCCAATTATATATGATACAATAGAGAAGCTCGGCTTTTTTATGGCGGGCAGCGCTGATTGAGGAGAAAAAGATGAAAATTCGCAAACATCTGTTGCTGATCTGCTCGGGAATCATATTTTTGGCTTCCTGTGCCAGCAAACCACCAGTCGTAGAAGAAGAACCACCGGTAGTTGTGGTTGAAGAACCGCCCGTGGTAGAAACACCGGTGGTCGTTGAGCCGGAAAAAGATCCGGATGCCGAGCGCAAGGTAGAACTGGCCGCCCTGCATGAGGAAGTGCTGAAGCTGCGTGTTAAGGCTGTTGAACTCAATGCTAATACCAGCTTCGCGGCCCGCTACGACGAAGCGGATGCCGAATACGTTCAGGGCAAGACTGCTCTTGATGCAGGCGAACTGGACACAGCCCAGAGTGCCCTGGAAAAAGCCGGCCCGCTGTTCCGCCAGCTTATCCGGGACAGCTACCTGGCAGCCATACAGAATGAAAAAAATCTGGCCGGGCGCTACAAACAGGACGCGCAGGCCCAATCCGTACAGGATAACTCCTTCGAGATACTGCTGCTGGCCGCTGATACCGAAGTTGCAGCCACTGAAGCCGAAGCCGGCGAAGATACCGAGGCCACCCTGGCCCTCTGGATAAAAACCCGCATGCTGTATGACGGAGCCATTAAGCACAGCCGGGCAATCGCAACCCGCGCCAGAATCCAGCAGCTGGATTACAGCCAGGCCGACAGCGGCAATTTTGCACTGGCCGACCAGAAACTGGAATTGGCCTACACACTGTGGCCGGACGAACTTGAACCGGCACTCGATGCCATCGAAGAAGCCCTGCTTCGCTATAATCTGGTGCTGGCCAAAGGCTGGGAACTGCTGGCCGGAAGCCGTCGGGCCGGAGCCGAGACCAATAAACTGAAAGCCGACCAGATAAAAGCCTCGGTGGCGGTCGCCGACCAGTATTCTGCCGCCAAAGCTGTCTGGGACAGTGCCATCAGTTCCGCCGGCAAGGGCGAGAACGAATATGCAGCGGCCTTGTTTGAGCAGGCTGAAGAACTCTTCGAAGAAGCCTATCTTGCCGCCGCTCAGAAACGCGCCGCAGCTGAAGCAGCCATGGCCGCCGCCCTGGAACGCCAGAACCGCAGCCGCAGCGTAGCCCAGGATGCCGACGAAATACTCGGCCTGAGTGATGAAACTGCGCCTGAGGAAATGGAAACAGAGAACGAAGCTGAGCCAGTCGTTGAAAGCGAAGCTGCTCCCATGACCGAAACAGAACCGGCCGTCGAGACCGACGCTGCCCCCATAACTGATACAGAAACAGAAGCTGAGACAGAACTGCAGCCGGAAACTGAGGCAACCGCCCAGACCGAAAACAGCGAAGAGCTCCAGCCCGCTACGGAACAGGGAGAGTGAACATCATGAAAAAACTGATAATGATCCTTGCCGCCGCCCTTCTTTTCGCCGCCACCCTGGCCGGGCAAAGCCTTACCAACAATGAATATTTCCGTAAAAGCCTGGAACTCGAGCGCAAATCTAACGACGCCTTCGAATACGGCGACTATGATGCCGCCGCCGATTACGCTGCCCAGGCTCAAGAATATGCCGAGATGTCCGACCTGTATGTAGCACAGATGCTGCTGAAAAAAGACGCCGAAACCGCCTTCGCCGAAGCCCAGGCCCGCTATGACTGGGTGTCCGGACCAGAGGTAGACGCAGCCCTGCGCTATCCGCTGGACTATGCCGCCGCAACCCTGGCATTGGAAGAAGCCAAACTGGAACTTTCCAATGATAGTTACGACAAGGCTATAGAACAGTCAAAGAAGGCGCTAAGCCTACTGGCCCTGATGCAGAAAACTCCGGTATTCCCGGCTTTCTATGTAGTAGAGCGCAAGCAAACACTAACTGACTGCCTGTGGCGCATAGCCGAACTGCCGGCTGTATACAACGATCCCTACCTGTGGACCGAATTGTATAAAGCCAACCGCAGCATTATGCCCGAACCGAACAACCCCGATCTGATACTGCCGGGTATGATCCTGCGCATTCCGGCACTGAATAACGAAAAACGCGAAGGCACCTGGCAGGCCGGTGTTGAGTATCCGGTTTTCGAGAAATCTGAGAACTAAAACTGCAAACCGGGGGTCAGACCCCGCGCCGGACCGGCTTAACTGCCGGCCAGACAACAAAAAAGCTGCCGTTCCAACCGGAACCGGCAGCTTTTTTTATGTTCAATATGCAAACAAAGAGTTCAGGGCTTAGCTATCCAGAAGGGACGGCCCCTGTTCGTAAGCGGCTTGAATAAGCTGAATCAGCCAGTCATGGTCGCGGGTACCGGCTGTCTCGCGGATGGAATGCATCGCCAGCATGGGCAGTCCGATATCCACCGTACGGATGCCGGAAAGCGCACTGGTCATCGGACCGATAGTCGAACCCGGAGCCAGGTCGGCACGCATCAAAAAGCGCTGATACGGAATATTCTGACGCTGGCAAAGCTGGCGGATACCAGCCTCGCCGCGCGCTTCGGTGGCATACCGGATATTGGCATTCAGCTTTACCGCCGGCCCCTTATTGATAACCGGGCCGTAGGTATCGTCAAATTTGTCGGCAAAACCCGGATGCCAAGCTTGAGCGCCATCAACAGACAGCAGCAACGAAGCAGCGCTGGCCCGGTAAAAATCCTGACTATCGCTGCTGCGTATGGCCACTATCCGTTCCATTACATCGCGCAGGAACGAAGAATTAGCGCCACGGGTACTGGTGGACCCGATCTCTTCATTATCGAAAAGTACCGCCAACTGGGTATGTGCAGCCGGTTTTGCCGCACAGAAGGCGCTAAGCACTGCATGGCAGCCTTCCAGGTTGTCGATACGCCCGGCACTGATCAGTTCATTCTCCTGGCCAAACAGCAGGGAGGCCTGCGTCTCGTAGAAATTCAGTTCTGCCGACAGGATATCGGCAGGCTGGCAGCCCAATTCTGCGGCCAGCGCTAAACTAAGCCAGGAAAGCGGCGGCTGAGCCGGATCACCTGCTTTTGCGGCAGTACCGGCCGCGGAAACCAGCGGCAGCATGGCAGTGTGCACCGGATACTCAAAGCCCTTGTTTACCTCGCGGTTTAAATGAATGGCCAGATTGGGAATAACGGCCATAGGACGGGCAAAATTGACCAGGCGGGTAAGCAGTTTGCCGTCGGCCTGGCGCAGCACAACCCGGCCAGCCAACGACAGTGGCCGGTCCAGCCAGGTGCTGTTGATCGGTCCGCCATACACTTCTACCGCCACCCGGTCCATTCCTTTAGCCGAGATGTTTTTGTCCAGCCGGGCCCGCAGGCAGGGCGTATCGGTGTGGGCTCCGGCCAGCAAAAAGCCCTGCTCAGCGGCAGCGGCAGACCCCGGCCGGAAAGCGATCAGACTGGCGTCGTCGCGGATAACGTAATACAGTGCGTGGTTTTCAAGTTTCCATACAGCCCGCTCGTCCAGCCGGATGGCCCCTGAAGCCTTTAAAAGAGCCTCGGCGGAATCAACTGCATGAAAAGCGGTTGGTGCTGCGTCAATAAATTCACAAAGAGCCTTGCTGTATGTAGCCGGCATAAGTCCTCCCAATGCATGAATTGTTCTGAAATTCCAGATTCAGGTCGGGGCCATTATACCCTATCTAAATGGAAGTGCAAGACCATTTATGGATTTTTTGGAGCTATGCTTTGCCGGGGTACTCGCTTCCGCGGCCATCGTGGCCGCTCTTCCTCGCTATGCGCTCGGCGCTCGTACCCGTTCGACTCCTTTGTTGGGCAAAAAAACAACAGCCCACCCTGGCGGGTGAGCTGTTGTTTTTTAGCCCCTAGGGGAGTCGCCGCGCCTGCAAAAACGTCCCTGTTTTTTTGGCGCGGGCCGTGGTACTCGCTTCCGCGGCCATCGTGGCCGCTCTTCCGGGCTATGCGCCCGGCGCTCGCACCCGTTCGACTCCTTTGATGGACTAAAAAAAATCAGCCCACCCTGACGGGTGAGCTGATCTTCTTTAGCCCCTAGGGGAGTCGAACCCCTCTTTAAAGAATGAGAATCTTTTGTCCTAGCCGATAGACGAAGGGGCCGGAGCTTCAGGATATTCCCCAGGGAGGATTTGAACCCCCACAAACAGATCCAGAATCTGCTGTGCTACCATTACACTACCGGGGAGCGGTGCGAGCCAACAATATAAAAAAACGCAGACTTTGTCAATAGAAAAAAACCGGCGAAATAAACGCCGGTTTCGGTTTCAATACAGTACGCTTACCACCAGCCGAACAGGGTGCCGCAGCGAGTAAGATACCAGACCAATACGATACTGGCAATGATTGCATAGGTATAAAACCAGAGGGTCAGTGTGGAACCATCCACTCGGGCCAGCATGGCATTAAACAGCGAGCCGGCGATACAGACCACAAAGCCAAGCAGGGCGAATATCCCGAACAACAGGCTGGTAGGCTGACCAAGTGCCAGAATCGAGAAGACGAACGAGAATGCGAACAAAAAAACAAAGAGCGAAAAATTTATGAGGCTACTTCTGTTGTCCATACCAAATTACTCCTTTGACATTTCAATTGCAAGCGTACCGTAGTATACTGCCATTGCCGGGATTTGTCCATCCGGGATTATTTTTTGGCGGGATAACAATATAGCTACAGGAGGTTTTCATGTTGCATGTCTGTGTAATTCTGGCTGATGGATTTGAGGAAGTAGAAGCCATAACGCCTGTTGACTATCTTCGCCGGGCCGGGTTTGCGGTAAAAATGGCCGCGCTGGAGCGGCTGGAGGTAGAAGGGGCTCATGGGATCAGAGTTCTCGCTGATGTAGGCTTGGCCGATGTTGCCGATGATCCTTTTGACGTAATTATCGTCCCCGGCGGGCTGGGCGGGGCGCAAAATATCGCGGCCGACGACAACGCCAGAGCTATACTGAAAAAACAGTTTCAGTCCGACCGCTTCGTGGCTGCCCTCTGCGCCGCTCCGGCACTGGTTTTAGGTGAGGCCTGCAAGCTGCTGGCCGGTCGCAAATTCACCTGTTATCCGGGTATGGAGAAACATGTAACTGAAGGGACCTACACCGGAGAGACACTTTGCCTGGACGGCAAACTGATTACGGCGGCCGGCCCGGCTTGTGCCCAGGCTTTTGCGCTGGGGATTATCCACCAGGTGATGGGCGAGGCGGCAGCCGGCCGGGTGGCTCAGGCTATTCTGGCTGAACCAGCTCGATAACCTGCGGGCGGGCGGCCAGGCGGCCGCGGCTGGTAACCAGCAGCGCCAGCAGCAGGCCCAGCAGCAGGCCGCCGATACCGGCCAGGGCTGCCGGCAGCTCGCCTTTGCCCAGCTGCAGGGATTCAACCAGCAGGTAGCCGGTACCGAACAATACTACCGGCAGCACCACCAGAAACAACAGGCCCCACAAATGGGCACTGGCCGACACTTGAATTTTTACGGTATCGCCCGGGTTCAGTTTCATTTCCGGCGGAATATCGGCTACCAGCACCCGGCCATCGCTGGAGGAACAGCTGTCTTTAGAGCTGCATGCATGACAGCCTTCACTCATTATAAAGCGTACAGTGGCTTTTTTCCCTTGTATCTTGGTTACACAGGCTGTTTCAATCATTAAAAGTCTCCTTGCATGGCAGTCGGAATGATTCGAAGAAGCTAACGCTGCCATTATCGTCCAGCTCCAGATGCAGGCCCTGCACTTCCAGCTGTTCGCCGGAATCTCTGGCCCAACTAGGTATGCCGCTGACATACTCGCGGATACGGGTATCAGCATCCAGTCCACCCACACTGAGCATGCTACCGCTGCGGCCGGCATCGGTAATGACGGCGGTACCGCCGGGCAGCACTCTGGCATCAGCGGTACGGGTGCGCACGTGCGAGCCGATTACTGCGGTGGCCCGGCCATCAACGTGCCGGAAAAAGGCGTTCTTCTCAGCGCTGGTAGCGGCATGAAAATCGACGATAACGCGGCTACCATTACGCGACAAGTGTGGCCAGGCTTCGTCAAACAGACGGAATGGATTATCCAGATGCACTCGGCTAAAGCCTGACTGACCTAATAGCTGAATTACTGTTATGCTTCGGCCGGCAAGCTCCACAGTACGGATACCTTTGCCCGGCACCTCCGGCGGATAATTCTCCGGACGCAGCAGCCACGACGATTTTGGGAAAACCTCCAAAATATCTTTTTTAAAGAAGGCTGCATCTCCGGTGGTCAATATATCCAAGCCAAGCTTGTGCAGATACAAGGCATGGGCTTTTCCTACTCCAGAGCCCCCGGTTGCTCCATTTACATTGGCAATAAGCAAGTGGGGGGACCATTGCCGGCGAAGCTGAGGCAGCATTTTTTTTACGGCAAATATTCCGCCACGTCCGACCAGTTCGGCAATATATACAATGGATAGGCTCACAAGTACAAAGTACCGGAAAAGCCGCCGGCTATCAAGCACATGCAGCGATTTTATTGGTTCTCATACTGCTCCAACTCGTTGTGCTCGTATTCCAGAAGCAGACCGGCTTCGGCAAACATAGCCTCGCTTTCCGCCCCGTCATGATACTTGCGCTCGCAGACAACCCGGCTGATGCCGCAGTTGATGATCATCATAGCGCAGGCCCGGCAGGGGGTCATTTTACAGTAGAGAGTAGCCCCTTCGATGGCTATGCCGCGTCGGGCGGCCTGGCAGATGGCATTCTGCTCGGCATGGACAGTGCGGACGCAATGTTTGCTGATGGAACCATCCTCGTGCACCATCTGCTTCAGCTGATGCCCTACCTCGTCACAATGTTTTAGCCCGGCCGGAGCGCCTACATAGCCGGTAGCCAGAATCTGGTGATTTTTGGCGATAACACAGCCGGACCGCCCACGGTCGCAGGTGGCCCGTTTCGCAATAGAACGGCAAACTTCCATAAAATACTCGTCCCAACTGGGGCGTACATAATCGTTGGCCATGGCTGTACTCCTGCTAAATAGGCTGTTTCTACAATGATTATAGCGCAGCACAGAGCTTTGATAAAGACGTACTGTGCCGTTGGGGCGACAAAGCAGCCGAGTTTGAGCGTATAACAGCCCAGCTAATCTTCTGGCCACCCAACAGACAATTAGTTAAATTATATTTACATTACAACAGATTACCTTAGCATGTACGCACAATAAACATTTTTTCCTTGATTTTTCTGAAGATTATTATTACTCTATAAAGGAATCAACTGAAAGAGCAAAGTATTTTACGGAAGGACTCTCCGGGAAAGTCGGGCAGGTTTAGCAGTAAATCGGTGCGGTCGACCCCGGGATCTACAACGTTCGACCGGAAAAGAAAAACTCAATCACCAGAGAGACTGGGGTTCGTCATGGTTCAGGTGGATCATGGTTGTGTTGTTAGCGCGGCGCAGGGTTAATAGCCCGGACACTCTAACCTCTCCTTACGAAAAATGAGGAGACGGTGTGATTCCTGCCGAATCTATGCAAAGGGTTATTCCAAGAAATGTATACCGTCTCCGCAAACACGAAGGAGACGTGTATGAAACGCAAACTGCTCGTAGTAGCTGGACTGGCCCTATGTGGCCTTAGCCTGGTATTCGCTGCCGGCCAAAAAGAGGCTGCGGGTTATTCCGTGGCGGTGGTTACCGGCACAACGTTCGAAGCCAAAGCGCTGGAGTTCGAAAATGTCAGCTCGGTAAAGTTATACGAAGATGACAACCAAACCCTGAGCGAGCTGGCCAACGGCCGGGTTGATGCGGTTATTACTGACCGCATAGTCGGCATAAACGCCATAAGCAACGAACGCTTTAACAACTTAACTATCGTTGGCGACCTCATCTATCAGGAAATCATCGGTGTTGCCATCCACAAAGACAATGCAGCCCTACGCCAGGCACTGAACCGATCCCTGGCCGAAATAATCCAAAACGGCAGCTATGCTGAAATAAGTACAAAATGGTTCGGCGCAGATATTCTGGCCGGGCTGGACAGACCAACAACCGTTCCCGGCGAAGCTGCAGCTACAGACAACTCGCTTACAGAGGCAAAAAATCGGGGCTATGTAACATTTGCCATGAGCGGCGGCTACCCTCCCTTCAATTTCTATAACGACCAAAATGTGCTTACCGGCTTTGACGTTGAGATTGCCCGTGCGGTTGTGGAAAACATGGGTCTTGAATACCGGCCGGTTACAACAGCCTGGGACGGCATTATAGAAGGCTTGCGGGCAAAACGCTATGACGGAGTTTGGGGCAGCATGGCTATAACCGACGAACGCCTGCGCATTGTCGACTTTACCGACCCCTATTATATTTCCGGAGCCCAGCTGGTAGTCCAGAAAGGCTCGCCCATCCTCGGTCCGGAAACCTTAGCAGGTAATAACTAAATCAAGCCAAGGAAGGGATACAACCATCATGCCGGATTTATTTCGATATATACCATATTTTTTGCCAGCTGCCTGGATGACCCTGGTTATAACCAGTTTCGGGATTCTAATTGGATTGCTGATCGGTTTTCCGATTTCGCTGGCACGGCTTTCAAAAAACAAAGCAGCGGAGCTTGCGGCAAAAGCCTACATTGGTTTTATCCGCGGAACACCACTTTTGCTACAGCTATTTTTTATTTACTTCGGACTGGTTCGGCTGATACGTCTCGATCCGCTTCCTTCGGCGGCATTG
>Ga0180008_1002416_pt1 | contig 10142 bp, 9 predicted proteins | sample MM_PW_MetaG_FD_121121 | JGI IMG/M metagenome (GOLD analysis project Ga0180008, IMG submission 121121) | Groundwater microbial communities from the Aspo Hard Rock Laboratory (HRL) deep subsurface site, Sweden - MM_PW_MetaG | ecosystem: Environmental > Aquatic > Deep subsurface > Groundwater... | reverse complement strand
CTATTATAAAATATTATAAAATATTAATAACTTCTATATTGAGATCATATTATCTACTAACTATCATTATCAGAGAACACTACTGCAAGGACTAAATCTTAAACTATGATAGATGATAATAATAATGCAACTAAGCTATCTAAAATAGAGCAAGTAGAGGCCCTACCAGAAGATAGAAAGTATTTCAATTTTAAGCCTAATGAGAGACAAATACTCTTAGCTAAACTAATAACCGATTTTGATGATAAACGAACAATAACAGAGAAAGCTAGATCAATAGGTATACCACACAATACTCTAGTAAACTGGATGGCGCGTTCTGGCTATATAGCATACATTAATGACCAATTACCTATTATTACCGCAGCACATAAAGCAGCTGTTTGGGCTAAAACAATAGAGAAAGCAGTGGGTGGAGATAATACTTGTATCAGACTATATTTCGAATTACAAGGAGATACAGAAAAACATAAGAAACCAACCAATGCTACACAGATAAATATCAATCTAACTAATGATAAGAATCAGACACTATTAGATAAAGCTAATAGAATCAATTTGAGATTACCTGATTATGTAGTTAAAGAATTAGAAAAAGAAACTAAAGATAAATGAAAGACGATACAGAAAATACTATAGTAGTAGATGCTGAGATAGTAGATACAAATACAGACACTATTACAGATAACGTACCCATTCAGCAAATAGATAAACAGCAGATAGAGCGAGATATAGAACTGGCTGAACTAACCAGGCAGGAAATAGCTCTAAGAATACCTTGGTTCTTTCTTACAGAATATGCTTACACAGTAGATGAACACGATGCGATACATCCAATTAAACGTTTTCCAGATCATCCTTACTTAAAGACAGTAACCGATATGTGGGCAGAAAATAAACTATTAGTTATAGCGAAGTCCAGACAGCTAATGATTACTTGGTTAATGGCTGGTTTACATCTTTGGTTAGCCTTACATACAGGTAAATTGATATTCTTTCAATCTAAAAAAGAAGAAGATGCTGATGCTATACTTAAAAGAGCTAAAGTGATATACGCTAATTTACCACGTAGATTAAAATGGGGCACAGCACATAAAGATATTATAGATATGTCGCAAGATCCTCCAATTAGAGACATATATTGTCATTTAGAGTTTCCTTGGTTAAATTCAGAGATAATGGCAGTACCTCAAGGTCCAGCAGTTCTGAGATCTCGTACTGCTTCAGCCATCTTCTCAGATGAGATGGCTTTTCAAGAGCAAGCCAAAGAAGCATTTACAGCATCTAAACCTACTATAGATGGTGGAGGTAAGTTTACTGGGGTATCTACGCCTAACGGACAAGAGTACTTCGCATCTATTTTATTCGATATACCAAATAGAAACTAATTATATGCAAGATTGGTTAGAGACTGTTTATAGTGTATTTTATATATGTGTTATACTTTTAATACTGATTTACATAGAGAACCACGTGTCTTGGATCAACTTACTTAATTAACTAAATATGGATACTACACAATCAGAAATTAAAGGGCTTACATACAGAAAGAATAATAACGGTTTTATGGCCGTATTTCTGCATTACTCTGCACATCCAGAAAAAGATACAGATACTTATCGAACAACTATTAGAGAAGGTTTAGATGAACAGTCAGTACAAAGAGAACACGAATTAGATTTCTCTTCTTTAGAGGGATCTAAAATCATACGCGAATTCTCAATGTCGCAAGTCATACCAACTAATACAAACTTTCTTATTGATAGACCATTTGAATGTGGTATTGATTGGGGATTTAGAACTCCAGCATTCTTAATGACACAGTTTACTAAAGATTTCCAATGGATATGGAATCGTTTATTTGTAGGTTATGAGATAGATACTAAGACATTCTTATATATAGTTAAGTATCTTAGAGGCCAACTAATGTTTGATATCCTTAGTGATGCAGCTAAAAGATATATAGATCAATATAAACTTACTCCTTGGTTAGAATATCCAACTAAACATAAGTTTTTCGATTATTGTGATTCAGCTGGTACTGCTCGTTCAGATAAAGGAGACCTCTCAAATATAGCTTTAGCTGGACAACCTCCATATAATCTGCGTCTAATATATAAGAAAACTCCATTAGAAGCAGGTATCAATCTATTATCTCTTAGATTTAGAAAACGAGAAACAAAAACTACTAACATAACTCCAACTAATGTAAACGAGTATGCTACATTAGTTGATAATTCTTGTATGTTAGCTATACAAGGTCTACAAGGTGGGTTTGTTAGAGATAAACACGGAAGAATACCAGATAACCTATATACTAATATTTTCGATGCAGCTAGATATATTATAGTAAACAAATCTAATGAGAGAATGGAACAAGAATACTTTTTACATAAAACACGCTCTTTAGGTGAATTATTAACTATAACACCTAAACCTCAACAGTATCTAAACAATGATACTAATAATGAGATATTCAATTATAATAGAAACAATGATCAAGATGTACAAGTAATAGAACGAAAAGAAGGTAATTTAATAAGGATAGCCTAATATGTTAGCTTCTGAATATCCAGTAGCATTAGATGAGAAAAAATTAGCTCATATCAAATATGATATGCTCTCTTTCTTTACTGATGCTAAAGATTACAAAATAGAAAAAGGTTATGTTTCTCTATCAAAAGAGAACTATCGCTTCTATCGTGGTATTCCTATAACTAAACCAACACATCTAAAGTTTCAGAGCAATTATTGGAAACCCTTAAGTTTTGTAGCTGTAGAAAGTATAACTCCACGTCTCGTAGGCTCAATTTTTGCTACAGATCCATTCTTTAGATATTTATCTTTAAACACTAAAAATAGAGAAGCTCAATTAGCTATAGATAACCTAAGTTCATATGTTAACTATAAACTAATATACGAGGTACCCTATATACTACAGTTAGCTAAAGCTATAAAGAACTCACTAGTATACGGCTGGTCACTATTCTATTCTCCTTGGTTAACACAACATAAGAGAATAAGAGTATCAGGTAAAGATGGTAAAAAGGTATTTACATACAAGAAAACAATAGATGCTCCTTGGGGACGTTCGATTAGTATATGGGATGCCTATCCACAGGCAGGAATAGAATCAGTACACGAGGGTGTTGGTTGTACTATAAGAGAAAATGTAACTGGTTCAACATTACTTCAACGAACTAGCAAGCCAAACAGTATTTATATTAAAGAGATGGTAGATAAACTACTGTTTGAAGATGAGTACAAATCATACCCAGAAGAAGATACTCAAAACTATCTAGAACTAGATGCTATGTTAGGTTTAAGTTCTAGTGTAAAAGAAAATGTTTCTAAAATAGAACTCCTACATTATTGGGGCTGTTATGATTTAGAAGGCGATAATAGTTTTAATTCAGATACTGAAGTTCATATAATTCTAGCTAATAGAACAACTATAATCTCTTGTATACCTAACCCATATGATTGCCAAGAGAGACCATTTGAAGAATTAAGACCAGCACCTAATACCCACGGTCTATTGGGTTGGCCTATACCTCAAATGGGTAGAGACATACAGTTAGAGGGTAACGATTTAATGAACTTTAGATTAGATAATTTGAAGTTTGTTGCTAACAAAGTAACTAAAGCTAGAATAAATTCAACGTTATATGATAAACTTCTAGGTGGAGATGTAGTAATATATCCTGGAGCTACAATACCAGTAGACCAACAAGAAGATCTAATGGAAATGAACTTTGGTTCAGTCGACCCTGCACTATATACAGAAGATAGTATAATAACTAATGAATATGATAAAGCTATAGGCTTACACGATATTAATTATGGAGCAGGAGATGCTAGAGCTAGAACTGCATCTGGCACAGCTATGGTAATAAAAGAATCTAATTATCGTTTAGATTTAATGTTGAAACACTTACAGCCATCAATCTCTAGTTTGTTACAGAAGGTAGGATACTTCTCACAACAACTAGGTATGATTAGTCCAGATGAAAGATATCTGTTACCTAATCCAGATTTAAGATCAGGCAGATCACTAGACTTTGGTAATTCTATGATGCAAGGTGCGTTTATGACACTAATGTTAGGCTCTAGTAGCAAGGGTGACAAAGCATACCAATTTGCTTTATTCCAAAGTTTATATAGTCTAACTGCACAAGATCCTACTATTAATAGGTATGAATTTAATAGAGAGATGTTTGAAGCAGGTGAAGTAAAGAACTTAGATTTAATATTAAAGAAGTTACCAGTTACCTCACCTAATACAGCTCCAGAAGGGGCAGTAACAGAAGAAGATATGATGCCAAGCGGCGCTGCTGGTGGTATGGCTGGATTAGGCGGGCCAACAGAAGATAAATCTAATCTAAACAATAGGCTAATAGAAGGTGAACGAGTAAATGTTACGTAAGATACAATCTATATTCAATAAACTAAGAATTGGACTGAAACCCTCTAATGAGGTGTCGCCTCCAGCACCAAAGTTGGACGACAATTTCAGCGCCAATCTAAAGCCCCCAGTTACACTGGGGGCTAACCATCATCCGGCAAAACTATTGCCGTTAGATATAAATATACAACTGTTATATGATTTTATTAAAAGTAACCCTATCTATTTAGATATACAGAAGATTATATACTATCAGATAGAGAAGGTAAAGAATGATATAGTATTCCTTAATTTACCATACAAAGATATAATCAATAAACAAGGACAAATAGATGGCTTGCGATATTTACTAAATGCGTTTAATGAGATATATAAAACAGAAGAAACTAAAGCTAATGTAGCTAAAGCTGAACAGGAGGCTGTAGCTAAAGCTAAAAATAGAAACGAATCGCTAGACCAAGTAGAAAGAGACCTACTGGGTGTGGCCAACGATGGAGGTGATGGTTTATGAAAGATGGAAAACCAGAAACGTTAGAAGAAGCTATGGATCTAATAGCTAAACAGAACGAGGCGCAAGTAGAGTTAGATAAAACTAACAAAGAACTGCTCTCTCTTAAAGGCAGACAAGGTAGAGAACTCGGTGAGGTGAAAAAGCGACTATCGGAATATACTAAAAAGAAAAAAGAAGAAAATACAGTTGATTTAGATAATCTATCTGAAGAAGATATTAATGAGGCTTTGGTTGCCTTTAATAAGAACCCGATTAAATATCTAAACAACATAACCCAACAGATAGTAAAAGCTGTAAAAGATGAGTTTATACCTGTTATTAAAGAATCTAATACTAAATTAGATAGATATGGCTTGCTATTAGATTACCCTGAGTTTAAAGATAAAAAGGTACAAGATGATATAATTAACTATGTTACTGAACACAAAGAAAAGACTGGCGAAGAGCTTACAGATCGTCAGGCTTTGGAAAGGATCAAAGTGGATCAAAAAGCTGGAGAACTAAAAGCAAAAGAGGAGGCAATCAAGGTTAAGGAAGCAGAGTTAAATAAGGCTGGAGGCTTTACTGGAGGTGGAAGTATTATTGGAGGCGAACCTGTAAGTGGTGACGGTAAACCTGATCCAGGAACCGCTAAATGGAATCAGATTGTAGCTGCAGGTAAATCAGAGGACAAGGCACCGTTTTAATTTTAGCGGCAAGGAGTAGAATAAATGGTAAGACTGTCGGTTGGGCGTGGTCCAGATACCGGTAGTATCGCTAGTAGTGTTTTAGCAGACAAGGTAGTGCTAGACATTAGTAGTGATATAGCGTATCTGGAACCAGACAAGGCTCCCTTACTCAGGCTGTTAACTCCTTCTAGTAACAGTAAGGCTAACTTAAGGAAAGAGGACTGTAAAAACTCTACCTTTGACTGGCTGGAAGATGAGAACCTACCTGACTGGGACACAGTACACGGGATATGCACCAGCACTACTTTAACAGTCCACTTAGCAGAGTACTGGGCTGTTGGTGACGTTGCTATAGTACCGCGTACAGGGAACGTTTATTACGTTTCTGCTATTGGTGGTGATGGAGTAGGTCAAGAGAATCTAACAGTTGTTAGAGTATATGGTAGTGACGATACCGTAGATAATGATCCGGTTGTCATACTTAGAAATACTTCAGCTGAAGGTTCTGCTTCACCTGCTATGTTACTTAACCAAGAAACTAAACCCTATAATTACACCGAAATTATTAAGACTCCGTTCGGTGTTACTGGAACGTTGAACGCTACAGAGCTTTACGGAGGTAAAGAACTGGATCGTCAGAGTTTCAAGAAGGGTATCGATCACGCTAAAGCGATCGAGAGGAGACTGTTATTTGGTCGTAGGTATAATATCACTACAGGCTCATACAACCACAAGTTTATGGGTGGTTGCTTATATTATATCTCAACCAATATAACCACTGATACAAGTACATTTACTGAAACTGAATGGAATACTTGGCTTCAAACACTATTTACTTATGGTGACGGTTCTAAAGTCGTTCTTTGTGGAGCGACTCTAGTTGCTGCGCTAAACGTATTTCCCAGTGGTAAAATCAGAATCAATGATGTACTTACTACAAAGTATGGCTTAAATATCCTTGAATGGATATGCCCGTTTGGTACAGCTTACTTAGTGTATCATAGGTTAATGTCAGGTGCTACGTATGGTAAGATGGGTATTGGTCTCGATATGAGTAATATTAAGTATCGTCCATTACGTACACGTGATACTACGCTTGAGATGAATATCCAGGCTAAAGGTACTGATAGAATCGAACATCAGTATATGACTGAGGCTGGGTTCGAAATGAGACTAGAGAAAACCCACGCTTTGTTGAACATAGCGTAATAACTACTGTAAAGGAGTTTATAAAATGGCTTATTCTAGCACAGAAAAGGTAATCAATGTCTGTGGTGATGGTGCCACTTTAGCAGATATAGCTGCCGCTGTAGGTGGACATGTTTTGTTAGATGGTGTTATTCATACAGACTCACTGGCTGGAACAGTAGTTAGGGGAGATTTGATTGTTGGCAACTCTACTCCAAAATGGAGTAGGTTTGCCAAAGGCACTGCTGGGACTTTCTTAAAACAAGGAGCTAATGATCCTGCTTGGACAGCTGTCGCAGTAGGTGATTTTGCTCTTGCTACAGGAAGTCTCGTTGTTGGAGCTGCTAGTGTTGGTTCTGCGTTAGCTGTTGGTACTGCTGGTCAAATTCTCTTATGTAATGCTACTCCTATACCTGCGTGGACTACTGTAGGTGGAGTAATTACTATAGGAGCAACAGGTACTACAGCTTTTGTAGCTGGTGCTATAGTCAATGCAGATATCAATACAGCTGCTGCAATAGCAGTAAGTAAAATCGCTTTAGCAGAAGGCTCACTAATGGTAGGTAATAATGGAGGGGTTGGTGTAGCTTTAGTTGCTAAGACTTCTGGAAGAATACTTATAGGGGATGGTACAACTGCTGTACTATGTGCTATAAGTGGCGATGTAGCTTTAGCTTCTGGTGGTGGAACTACTGTAACAGATTTCACTATATCTGGTGAAACTGAAGGCGATATATTATATCGCAACGCAACTAATTGGGTAAGATTAGCTAAACCAGTAGGAGCAGGGTACTATTTAGAGGGCGGTACTGCTCCTTCTTGGTCATTAGTTACTGCTGGTACTGCTAGCGCCATACAATCTGGTGCTACTTTACAAGATGCTGGAGCTAATGATGCTGTAATCACATTTACTACACAAGGAACAGCTGGGGCTAGTGTAGTAGTACCTAATTTTGCTGGAGCAACAGCAAATACTTTTGCGTTTATCAATTTTGCTCAAACTTGGTCAGCTAACCAAACTTTTAATCAGACAACACTTCTATTAAAAGGTGGCGATGCTAACACACTCAATATTAAGGTCAATGAGATACTAACTGGAGCAAAGACCTTAAACATAGAACCAAATGATACAGATAGAACGATCCATCTGCATGGTAATATTTCGTTAGATGGCACGTTGACTCTGTTGGCTGCTTGGACACAGACAGGCGCACATACTGTTGGTATCACTACAACTGGAGCAACAGCGATAACATTACCTACTACAGGAACGTTAGCTACATTAGGTGGCACAGAGACTTTAGCAGCTAAAACTCTAACTGCACCTAAGATAGTAACGACAGGGTTTATTGCTGATGGTGGTGGTGATGAGTTCTTACTATTCGTAGAATCAGCGACTCCTGTAAACTACATAGAAATACAGAACTCCGATGCTAGTGCGAGTCCGGTTATTCGAGGTAATGGTAGCGATGCTGCTGTTGGCCTGCTACTCTATGGTAAAGGAACAGGTAAGGTAACGATTGCTGATAGTACAACCCCAACTAAGATGTTGAATTTTGAGTTGGTAGGTGCTACAGCGACCAAGACAATGACTATCACCAGTGCGCATACTGATGACCGAGCATTGACATTACCTGATGCTACTGATACTCTGGTAGGTAAAGCAACCGCGGACGTATTTACAAACAAGAGCCTTGACTGCGATGGGACTGGTAACGTTCTAACTAACGTTAATGTTACCGAGTTAGATCCGATTGGCGATGCGGCTTGTGGCGTTCCGGTTGTATATCAGAAATCAGTCGCAAATCTGGCCGCGGCAGGGACAAACATCTGCGGTGCAACTAATCCCAAGATGAGAATTATTGACGCTTGGTTTGTTGCTACAAGCGCGGATACCGGAACAATCGCTATTCATGCTGGTCAGGTAGGCTCTGTAGGAGCGAGTATTGTTACTGCGTTTGCTATTCCTGCTGATGATATGCAGGTGACTCACTGTGACGAAATTGATGATGCGGCTTGGGACTTAGCGGCGAACACAGGATTAGTGGCCGTTGGCGATGGCGGTGCATCTATCGATGGAGTGGTTTTCGTTAAGTGTATAAGAGTTGATTAACAATTGAGATAATAGGGAGAGGGAGGCCTCTCCCTACATCTCTCTAAATGGAGGTATTTATGGAAAAAGTAGTAGAGAAGTTTGAAAAGAAGAGTTTCTTATTTAGCTCTCCGCACGCTGAATATAGAATTGTGTTAAAAAGTACTAAGAGTATGGTTATAGAAGGTAGACTGGTACCTATAGAGCCTGGTTTAACTATTGAGTTCCATAGTCATCTATATTCTACTGATGACGAAGAGATAGCTAATATGCTTAGAAACACACAGTATTTCGGCAGATACTATCACGAAGGTACTGATTACCAGAAACTGGTGACTAGAATGACTCCATTAGTTGGTTTTGGACCAAGAGGTTCAGCTACTGTACCTATTGGAGCTCATGAAGTTAGTGTATTAAACGAACAGAGAAGAGAAGATAGAGATAACGGCGATAAAGAATCTAATTCTCTATAACTACATTAAAAGGAGCATTTAATGGCAACATATTTAGAAATGCAGAACTTTCTCTTTGAGAGAGTTCGTAATTATACAACTAATAGGTCAACAAATATAAAAACAATACTAAATACTTGTATGAGAGTAGCAGCCTCTCATAGAAACTTTGTTCAATTACAAACTGAGGTAGGGTTAACTTTAACTTCTGGTTCTCAGGGGCCATATTATGTAACTAACCCAGATGTAGATAAAATTAAAAACATAATCTATGCTGGTACTGATTATCCGCCTCCTACACAGCTACCTTGGTCAGAATTTAGAGAGAAATTTCCAAATCCAAGTACTTGTGCACCAGGTTATCCAGAGTATTTCTCTATATATAAATATTCTCCGTGTTTACTTACACAAAGTAATAACGGTGTATTATCTATTAAGTCTACTAGCGCCAGTGATACAACACAAAAAGTTAGAATAGTAGGTGATAATGTAGCTCCAGGTACTGGTGATGATAACTATGATCGTAGAATAGATGAAGAAATAACTCTTACTGGCATTACTGCAGTGGCTACTACAAACTCATATAAAGCTAATGCTATTGTTAGTATAAGTAAGAACTTACATACTACTGGTAGAATAATAATAAAAGATGCATTAGGTATAGTTATTTCTGAAATCTCACCTAAAGCTAGATATGCTCAATACCCTGTTTTATATTTCCATCCAGTACCAGTTAGTGCTATAGTATGTAGTCTGATTATAAATCTAATAATGTATGATATGATTAGCGATAATGATATCCCTGGAGATATTAATGATCCGAGTT
>Ga0180008_1002415_pt1 | contig 10144 bp, 10 predicted proteins | sample MM_PW_MetaG_FD_121121 | JGI IMG/M metagenome (GOLD analysis project Ga0180008, IMG submission 121121) | Groundwater microbial communities from the Aspo Hard Rock Laboratory (HRL) deep subsurface site, Sweden - MM_PW_MetaG | ecosystem: Environmental > Aquatic > Deep subsurface > Groundwater... | reverse complement strand
CGTGGTTTATATAATGCAAATCAGAAATCACTACAATATAGTCCTTTTTTCTATTTCTTAAATACATTTATACGTGTTTCTTTTCTTTATGTGTCTTCAGAGAAACAAAGAGCAATAACCCCACAATAGAAATCTAAATTTTTTATTATTATAAAGTTAAATGAGTCTGGGAAATAGCAAAAACCAACAAACAGATTTGTTTGTTGGTCAATTTTAACGTTTATTAGATTGTTGTATTTTGATCTGCTGCTGGTTTTGAGTCTTGGTAACCAACTGGTTCTGCGTCTTGATAACGCACAGGTTCATTTTTTTGCAACGTACTAATTTCATTTTGTTGTGTGGCAATTAATGATTCCTTTGATGTTACTTCTTTTTCTAAGTGCTTCACTCTTCTTTGGAGAACGAATGAACGGAAAATAGCAACTGAACCACTAAGAAGCGCTCCTAAAAGTGCCGATCCTAAAATCACTAAAATTAAAGGCCACTCTGCATTCCCGAAAACATAATTTACTGGCACTGTTTCAACATTTACAACGGCAAATACGGCAATAATAACAGCAAAAATTAGTCCAATTAACAACGACCATTGAAATTTCATTTTTTCACATCCCTTTCTTTATCATAGTATATAACTTAAGCCACAAAAAATGGAACAAAGTATAGTTCCCTATACCCTGTCCCATCTTTTATTAATCAATTTGACATGTGAAAGTTAAACAACAGGCTCATCTGAACCCCATTTTTTCTCTTCTGCTTCTACATCAATTGTACCTACTTTTTTCAGTTCACGTTTCTTTAATACAAACCACAACTGAGCAGCAATAAAGATTGATGAATAGGTTCCTGCAATTAATCCAATCAATAATGCTAAGGAGAAGTTACGGATTGAATCTGCACCAAAGATTAATAGAGCAGTTACAACGATTACTACGGTTAATACTGTATTAACCGATCGTCCAAGAGTCTGGCGTAAAGATTTATTAACAATCAAAGCCAAATCTTCTTCACTTTCAACTTTTCTTGAACGTTTCATATTTTCACGAATACGGTCAAAAGTAACAATTGTATCGTTAATAGAATATCCGACAATTGTTAAGATTGCAGCGATAAATGTAATATCCACTTCTATACGGAATACACTAAAGATTGCAATCATGAAGAACGCATCATGTAATAATGACACAATCGCCGCTACACCCATTCTCCATTCGAAACGAATTGCCGTGTAAATAATTATACCAATAGCAGCAATTAATAATGCGTAGACTGCATTTTTCGCTAGTTCTTCTCCAACGGTTGGAGATACTGTGCTAATATTTGGCTCTGCACCATACTCCTGGGAAATGGTACGTTTCATATTATTAATTTCTTCTTGACCGAAATCATCTTTGTATCGAATGACACCGATTTCTTTATTATCACCTGAAATGACAATATCTTCGGCAGGATAATCAATTGATTCTAAGTAAGTTAATAATTCATCTTTCGTTAATGAATCTTCAGATAAAATCTCTACTCGGGTACCACTAGAGAAGTCGATCCCTAAATTTAGTTTGAAAACACCCAATAAAATTGCACCAATTGCAATGAATACAATAGAAGCAGTAAAGAATTTTTTACGTGCGTTTACGAAATCAAAACGGTCGAATTTCGTTGGTAGATCGAGTGTATCAAATTCTTCTTCAATTGGATGAATTGATGATTTATTGACACCAAATAACCATGGCTTTCCGTCAAACATCCCGCTATTTACAAGAAGACCTAATAATAATCGAGAACCCCAAACAGCTGTTATGAAGCTGGCTAGAATACTGATGATTAGCATTAAGGCAAAGCCTTTAACTGAGCTTGTACCAAAATAGAATAATACTGCAGCTGCAATTAATGATGTAATATTGGCATCAAATATAGCTGAGAACGATGAGCTAGCACCTGTTTTAAATGATGCTTTAACTGACTTCCCAACTCGTAATTCTTCTTTAATTCGTTCATAAGTTATGATGTTAGCATCTACTGCCATACCTACCCCTAGAACGATTGCGGCAATACCTGGCAAAGTTAAGACACCGTTAATTAAGTCAAATACTAGAAGAATTAAGAAAACATACACTGATAAAGTGATCATTGCAACTAATCCTGGTAGTCGATAATACATAACCATAAATAGGAATACGATTGCGATACCAATAATTCCTGCTGTAACAGTTGAATTCAATGCTTGTTCACCAAACTGTGCACCTACAGAGGTTGAGAATATTTCTACCAGTTTAACTGGTAATGACCCAGCATTTAAAACACCGGCTAAATCTTTCGTTTCATCCACTGTAAATGAACCTGAAATTTGGACACTGTTAGAGTTGATTCTTTCGTCAACTGTAGGACTTGAAACGAATTTCGGATCTTCTTTCGACATTTCTGTGCTGAATGAATCCACACCTTCTTCAAAGTCCAACCAAATAACGAGTAAATTTGAGCCAAATGGTCTTTGACTAATTTCTTGTGTGACATCAGCAAATTTAGAAGGATCTTTTAATTCTAGTGTAACCATTGGGCGTCCTTGTTCATCAAAAGTATCTTTTGCCCCACCCTCTTTTAAATCAGAGCCATCTAACATCAAATTGTCATCCACATCACGGAATGATAAATTCGCTTGAGTAGATAGTAATTCACGAGCAGATTCTTGATCTTCAACGCCTGCAAGTTGCACGCGTATACGATCTTCACCTTCAACTTGAATTACAGGTTCACTAACTCCTAAAACGTTTACACGATTTAAAAGAGCAGTAGCCGTATCCGCTAAAATCTCTTCTGAAATATCTTCGCCATCTTTTAAGGATTGAACTTCATATAAAACTTCGAATCCACCTTGTAAATCTAAGCCTAGCTTAATATTGTTTAATACTCCTTGAGCTGTTGTACTGATGGAAGCCGCAAATACTACGATGAGTAATAAAAATGCGATAATCCGGCCTCTAGTTTTCATATGTAAACTTCCTCCTCAACTTGTCAAATGGCAACCTAAAATTACCACTTACGAAAAAAAGCGCAACATGGTTATTATGAAACACGTCCCGCTTGGTGTCAAATCACCTTAAATGTCTTCTAAATCTGAGCCACGCTGAATCTGTTGACCTTCATTGATGTTATTTTGTAATAGGACTTGTAGTTCGTCTTGATTTAACTGTGAAAACCAATTAGAAGTTCGAGATTCTTCGATTTGCGTATGTGTCATATATTTAGCTGGTGAAGTGGACAAAATGTCATTCACTATTTCATAAATGCGCATTTCTTTCACGTCTTTATTTTTCCATTTTTTCTTCATACAATAATTCCAAATATCTGCTTCAGTGACTGATGTGTATTGATAAACATGAAACTCGCTCTTTTTACTTTCTAGTGCAGGCATGACGTGATCGTACAATTCAAGTTTTTGCTCATTCATTTTTCGTCACTTCTCTCTTCTATGGTTTTAACTCTTCTTTCTCTCGCATACGAATATTGTATATGAATTTGTGTGTCTTGAGAAGGAAGTGGCAGAATTGTCTACATTTTTTCGTGGAACTTTAGTTTTAATGGGGGCTGTGTTTCTATCTAAGTTATTTGGCTTTGTGTTTCGAATTCAATTTGTTCGAATTGCCGGAGAAGAAGCTGTCGGTATCTATATGGCTGCCTATCCAGCTTTTATCTTCTTTCTTTCTCTCATTCAGTTAGGTCTTCCTATTGCTGTTGCAAAAATTATTGCTGAACTTTACGCCAAAGACAAATTTGGTGATATTAAAGCATTAATGAGAAAAGTTTGGAAGATGACAGTTTTATCTATTTGTTTTTTGGGTCCATTCCTGTGGTTTTTTGTTCCTTTTTTAGCTTCAGAACTATTACGAAATGAAGAAATAGAAAAAACACTTTACATTGGATTAATTACCATTCCCATTGCAGCTTTTTCAAGTGTTTTAAAAGGGTATTTTCAAGGTTTAGCAAAAGTAGAAGAAACTGCTTGGTCACAGTTAATCGAACAATTTCTAAGAATCGGATTAGTGACCTGGTTCCTCCCTTATATCGTCATACAAGATTCACCTGCTGAAACAGCAGCTGCAGCTATGTTGCTTGCTTTGGTTGCAGAATTAGTAGCTTTCTTATACTTATGGATGAAATATAAACGTCAGAAAATGAGGGCGGCCGCAAGCGATTCCTATCCATCAAAACCTATTCTACAGGTTGCCCTCCCCTCTGCGGGAAGTCGTTTATTTGGATCTTTTACATGGTTTTTAGAACCAATCATTTTTATCCGAGCATTATCTGTAGCTGGTGTTAGTGCTGTTGCAGCGACCAGTTTATACGGTGTAATTTCAGGCGTATTCATTCCATTGTTACTATTCCCGGCATTTATTCCTTACGCGTTATCAATTGTTTTAGTTCCAGCGGTTAGTGATGCTCGTGCGCGGTCAAACAAACATATGTTGCAAGAACGTGTGTCTTTAGCTATGCGTGTTTCAGCAATTACAGGATGTTTTGCAGCTACTGTGTTTTATTTGCATGGTGAACATATTGTAAATGTACTGTTTCATATTGATGAAGGATCAGGTTATATGGCACTATTAGCACCCGTGTTTTTCTTTTACTACATTCAAAGCCCGCTCCATGCCATATTACAAGCAATGCATGAAGCAAAAGCAGCCATGATGAATTCGATTTATGGTGGTCTAGGCAAATTATTTGTGATGTTTGTATTGGCTTCACAACCTGGCGTCGAGGAAAAAGGAGCTATTTTAGCTATTGGCTTTGGGGTATGCTTAACTTCATTTTTACATATGGCGACATTACGGCAAAAAAAAGAAGCCGGAATTGGCTTCACCTTTTTTGCTTTCCCATATTTATTATTCATTACAACCGTGATATTAAGACCACTTGTCTGGCCCATTGCTGAACTTCCATGGGTCGCGGATAGTTTAATTACGTGTGTTATGGTGGGAATTGGCTTGATTTTATTCAGACAAATTCGGTTGTCCGATATTCGTATGATGAGAAAGCTTGTTAAGAAGTCCTAAATTTATCTTTCAGTTGCAAAAACAAGCTTTCATTTTCATAACTACAATAAAAAACCGTGTTTGGATCTTCAATATTTTCGTCTTTAAGCTTCTGCATAAGCCATTGTTTGTTTTGTTGTATTAACTTTAAATGGGTCTCTTGAATATCACCATCAACAATTAATGGTAATACAGGGTGATCACCATCTTTTTTAAATACCGATAAATTACCAGATGGTTCTAAAAATGCATAATCCACGTTCTGAATGGAACCAATTTGTTGCTCACGAAGTTGTTGAAATAAATCATCCAGATTATATCGCTGTTTACGCATTTCGGTCTCAATTATTTCTCCATTTCGGATAATAACAGATGGATCACCATCAATTAAGTCCCTAATTTTTTTGCTTTTTAATGACCAATACGAAGTAATCAACTGAATTATGAGTAATAATATCATTGGTAAAATCGATTCGAATAATTTCCTTTGGGGATTATCGATGGCAAAGGAAGCAACTTCTGCAATCATGACAAAAATCACTAAATCCATCAAACTTAGCTCGCCTACTTCTCGCTTTCCCATTAAACGAAAAATGACAAGTATTAAAAGATATAAAAAAATAGTACGCCATGCAACAACTAGGAGTTCGCCCATACGCATCCCCTTTTTTAAAATCAGTATGGGGAAAAAGGAAATGAGCTATACAAAAAAACCTATTTCTCCAAAACGGAGAAATAGGTTTTTATCATAAATTAAAGTACAGGTGATGCATCTACAACACGTGCGATAGCTGCACGCTCAAATTGAAGGCGTGTCCCATCTGCAACTGTTAAGAATACAGTTGACTCATCAACTGCATCTACTAAACCGTGAAGGCCACCTACAGTGACAATACGATCTCCACGTTTTAAGCTTGATTGCATAGAAGCTGTCGTTTTTTGACGCTTTTGTGCTGGACGGATAATGAAAAACCACATCACAACGAACATTAAAATAATTGGTGATAACCCAAGTAATGTTTCCATTCTCTAAATTCCCCCTCTCTCTATTAAAGCAAATTCGAATAGTACTTAAAAAATAACTTTATGTTGAACTCTGTTGATACCTTCAGATGGTTACGAGATACGACAGTTATTTTTAGCGGACTATTAGAACACCCTATCTTAGTATACAAGAATCAGAAATTTTTCGCATTAGGTTTATTATAACCGTATTGTTCAAAGAACTCTGCTCGGAAATCTCCTAGACGATCTTCTCGTATTGCTTGTCTAACTTGCTTCATTAAATTCATCAAGAAATATAAATTATGATAAGAAGTTAAACGGATACCGAATGTTTCTTCTGCTTTAATTAAATGACGAATATAAGCTCTTGAATAATTTTGACATACATAACAATCACAGTTTTCATCGATTGGACCAAAATCACGGGCATATTTAGCCCCTTTAGCAACTAAACGGCCATTACTCGTCATGAGTGTTCCATTACGTGCAATTCTAGTTGGTAAAACGCAGTCAAACATGTCTACACCGCGAATTGCTCCATCAATAAGTGAATCTGGTGATCCAACTCCCATTAAATATCGAGGCTTGTCTGACGGTAAAAATGGCGTTGTAAATTCAAGTACACGATTCATAATGTCTTTTGGTTCCCCAACGGAAAGTCCACCGATAGCGTACCCAGGGAAATCCATAGAAACTAAATCTGCCGCACTTTGACGACGCAGGTTCTCATACTCTCCACCTTGAACAATACCAAATAGTCCTTGATCTTTAGGACGTGCATGAGCTTCTAAGCATCTTTCTGCCCATCGAGAAGTTCGCTCAACACTTGCTTTCATATATTCAGGAGTAGCAGGGAATGGTGGACATTCATCGAATGCCATCATAATGTCAGATCCTAAATCATTTTGAATTTGCATCGCTTTTTCAGGACTTAAGAAAAGTTTATCGCCATTCATATGATTACGGAAATGAACGCCTTCTTCTTCAATATTTCGGAATTCACTTAAACTGAACACTTGGAAACCACCGGAATCCGTTAAAATAGCACGATCCCAGTTCATAAATTTGTGTAAGCCACCAGCTTCTCTAATAATGTCATTTCCTGGGCGCAACCATAAATGGTACGTGTTACTTAAAATGATGCCTGATTCCATCGTTTTTAATTCTTCAGGAGACATCGTTTTTACCGTGGCTTGTGTTCCCACCGGCATAAATGTTGGCGTTTCAAATGATCCGTGTGGTGTATGCACGATACCTAAACGTGCTCCTGTTTGCTTACAAGTTTTAATTAGTTCGTATCTTATTGCTGTCATGAACGAACTCCTTTCTGATTAACGGATGGGCGAATAAACATCGCGTCTCCAAAACTAAAAAATCGGTACTGTTGTTGAATAGCTTTGTTATATGCATTTAAAATATGATCGCGAGTAGTTAATGCACTCACTAACATCACTAATGTTGATTTAGGTAAATGGAAATTCGTAATTAACCCATCAATACATTTAAATTCATACCCCGGATAAATAAAGATGGAAGTCCACCCATTATCCTCTTGCAGTTCACCATTAAATTTGTTGGCTACTGTTTCTAATGTACGTGTTGACGTAGTTCCAACAGAAATTATACGTCCACCTGCTTTTTTTACACGATTAATTGTATCAGCTGTCTCTTTTGAAAGACGGTAAAATTCTGAATGCATTTCATGCTCATCAATCGATTCCACGCTTACTGGTCTAAAAGTTCCTAAACCTACATGCAGTGTAATAAATACTACTTCGACACCTTTTGCTCGAATATCATCTAATAGACGATCTGTAAAATGAAGTCCCGCTGTTGGTGCTGCTGCCGACCCTCGCTCTTTAGCGAAAACAGTTTGATAACGGTCTTGATCATCTAATTTTTCACGAATGTATGGAGGTAGTGGCATTTCCCCTAACTGATCCAAAATTTCGTAAAAAATCCCTTCGTAGGTAAATTTGAATATTCGTCCACCATGATCCGTTTCTCCAACACAGGTTGCACGAAGCAACCCTTCTCCAAACGACACAACTGTCCCTAGTTTAATCCGTTTCGCTGGTTTAACTAATGTTTCCCATGTATCTTCTTCTGTAGCCTTTAAGAGAAGAACTTCTATGTTTGCGCCAGTATCTTCTTTTACACCCATTAAACGAGCAGGTAGTACCCGTGTATCATTTAGCACAAGACAATCGCCAGCTTGGAACTCATCAATAATATGTTTGAACGTGTGATGTGTTACTTCGCCACTATCTTTGTCCAATACTAAAAGCTTGCTCGACGTACGGTCGGCAAGAGGGGTTTGAGCAATTAACTCTTCTGGTAAATCAAAATCAAAATCTTCTACTTGCATAATTCTACATCCTTTTAGTCTTTATTCTTCAAAATAAGGGTATTTAAAATGATCATATGCGCTCTTCGTGACCACGCGTCCACGCGGTGTTCTCTGAAGGAAACCGATTTGTAGTAAATACGGCTCGTATACATCTTCAATCGTTGTAGATTCTTCGCCAATACTAGCGGCAATGGTATCCAGTCCAACAGGTCCACCTCTAAAGCGTTCAATCATTCCAATAATTAATTTGTGATCGATGTGATCCAAACCTAAAGGATCAACTTGTAATAATTCTAACGCATCATTGGCAGAGTCCAATGTGATGTCACCATTACCACGAACTTGAGCAAAATCTCGAACTCGTTTTAACAAACGGTTCGCAATTCGTGGCGTCCCTCGAGAACGACTTGCAATTTCTCCAGCCGATGGAAGATCAATATTTGCATCAAATAATGCCGCACTTCGTGTCACGATTTCAGTAAGTGCCTTTTGATCATAATAGTCTAATCTCAATAAAACACCAAAACGATCGCGTAAAGGTGCTGATAAAGCACCTGCTCGAGTTGTTGCCCCTATTAATGTAAACGGTGGCAAATCCAATCGAACCGACCTAGCAGATGGCCCTTTCCCTACGACAATATCCAAACAAAAATCTTCCATTGCCGGATAAAGCACTTCTTCAATCGAACGATTTAATCGATGAATTTCATCAATGAATAACACATCCCCGGGTTCTAGTGAACTTACAATGGCTGCTAAATCTCCCGGTCGTTCGATTGCAGGACCACTTGTCATACGGATGTTCACATTCATTTCATTCGCAATAACAGCTGCAAGGGTTGTTTTTCCAAGTCCAGGAGGTCCATATAACAACACGTGGTCTAAACTTTCTTCCCGCATTTTTGCTGCTTCTACAAATACTTCTAAATTGTTTTTCACTTTTTCTTGACCTATGTATTGCGATAAATACTTCGGTCTTAATGACTGTTCAAATCGTTCATCAAATTCAGATACATCACTAGAAATAACACGTTCTTGCATATCATTGACCTCCTTTCGTTAGCTTTGTTTTAATAATAATTGAAGTGCTTTCTTCATATATCCATCGGTTTCTAATGACTCAGGAATTGATTCTAATAGTGGGCGAACTTTGGAAAGTTCTCTATCTGAATAACCAAGTGCTGCTAAAGCTAAGAGCGCTTCATCAATTTCTTGTTTACCAGATTGATCTGGGAATAATTGAAGCTCATCTTCTCCACTAGGTAATGCATTTTCGCCAACCAAGTCTCCCAGTTTTCCTTTTAAATCTAAAATCATTTGACGTGCTGTTTTCTTGCCTACACCTGGGAATTTCACTAAAAAAGTCTCATCTTCCCTTTCAATTGCCTGAATTACTTGAGAGGGTTGTCCACTAGCTAAAATGGCTAATGCCCCTTTAGGTCCAATACCCGAGACCAAAATAAGCTTCCGAAAAAGTTCGCGTTGTTCAAGCGAAATAAACCCAAACAAATTTTGTGCATCTTCTCGAACATTTAAATGGGTAAATATTTGCTGTTCATCAGTTGAAACTCTAAAAGCATAAGGGTTTGGCGAGAAAATTTGCCAACCTATTCCATTTAATTCTAACGTAATATATTCAGGTGTTACACGCGTAACTACCCCTTTAATATAATCATACATAGTTAAATCTCCTCACAATCAACGTTCTTGATTATAGCATAATTCATACGAGAACGTATGTATTCATCTTGTTATTCGTATTTCT
>Ga0180008_1002414_pt1 | contig 10145 bp, 11 predicted proteins | sample MM_PW_MetaG_FD_121121 | JGI IMG/M metagenome (GOLD analysis project Ga0180008, IMG submission 121121) | Groundwater microbial communities from the Aspo Hard Rock Laboratory (HRL) deep subsurface site, Sweden - MM_PW_MetaG | ecosystem: Environmental > Aquatic > Deep subsurface > Groundwater... | reverse complement strand
TTTTACTCTTTTGTCAACATTTTTTGAAAAAAGATTTATTTTTGCAAGACTTGATTTGATAACACTTCTTAATTTATTATTTATTTTTACCTTAGAAAGGTTATCTTCTGTTTCAAGTAGCTCATCTGTGAACAAGCCCTTAAAAGCACTATTATTTGAAATAAATATTTCATTTGTTTCATTTTTATAGTATAAATTTCCTAAAAGCATATTTTGTAATAAAATTTCTAATTTTTCTTCTTCTTTAAAATTTACAATTAACTCATCTAAAACTTGCTCTTTTACTTTGAAACTTTTATCTGATAATTTAGTAGATAACTCTTGAAAGTCTGAAGAATAAGAGAATGAGAAAATCAATAAATTAAGGAGTATTATTTTTATAATATTCATTTGATATTTCCTTGAGAAAAATATGAGAGAAAAAATCTCTCATACTTTATTTTTTTAGTTTGTTCCTGAACATTTTTTAGTAACTGTGTTGTAAGTTCCACAATTAATTGGTTTAGTCCAATCAGAAATTAAATCTTTTGATCCTGGTAAGAAATCAGACCAAGCATCACCTGCTACTTCTTTTTCAGTTGACCATACAGTTTCAAATTGACCATCTTCTTGAATTTCTCCAATTAAAACTGGTTTTGTAATATGGTGATTTTTAAGCATAGTTGCTGTTCCACCTGTTAAGTTAGGAACTGAAAGACCAATAATTGCTTCATTTACTTTATCAACATTAGTTGTACCTGCTTTTTCAACAGCTTTTACCCATAGATTAAATCCAATATATGTAGCTTCCATTGGGTCATTTGTAACTCTTTTATCATCTTTGATATATGTTTTCCAAGATTTAATAAACTCTGTATTTGCTTTTGATTGGGCACTTTGGAAATAATTCCACGCAGCTAAATGACCAACAAGTGGTTTTGTATCAATTCCTGAAAGTTCTTCTTCACCAACTGAAAACGCAACAACTGGAATATCATCAGATTTAATACCTTGATTTCCTAACTCTTTATAAAATGGAACATTTGCATCTCCATTGATTGTAGAAACAACAGCAGTTTTAACTCCAGTTGAACCAAATTTTTTAATATCTGAAACAATACTTTGCCAATCTGAATGTCCAAAAGGAGTATAGTTAACCATAATATCTTCTTTTTTAACACCTTTAGAAATTAAATAAGACTCTAAGATTTTATTTGTAGTTCGTGGATATACATAGTCAGTTCCAGCAAGAACCCATCTTTTTACACCCATATCTTTCATTAGGTAATCAACTGCAGGAATTGCTTGTTGGTTTGGTGACGCACCTGTATAGAATACATTTTTAGAAGACTCTTCACCTTCATATTGTACAGGATAAAACAGTAAACCATTTAACTCTTCAACAACTGGAAGAACTGATTTTCTAGAAACTGATGTCCAACAACCAAATGTAACATCAACTTTATCTTGTGTTAAAAGACCTCTCATTTTCTCAGCAAATAAAGGCCAGTTTGATGCAGGATCCACAACTACAGGTTCAAGTTTTTTACCTAAGATTCCACCTTTTTTATTTTGCTCTTCGATTAACATTAAAACAGTATCTTTTAATGTAGTCTCAGAAATAGCCATAGTTCCAGATAAAGAGTGTAGAACTCCAACTTTGATAGTATCAGCAGCGTGAACTAACATCCCACCTAATAGTGCAGAAGTAACAATTGCTTTTGCAAATAATCTTTTCATAAAATCTCCTTTTAATTTAAGTCCTTTTGACTTCTAATAGAAGTATAAAATAGAAGTGTTGTTTAAGTGTTGCTTTTGATGATGCTTGGGAATGGTTGGTGTATAGATTTTAGACAACTTGAAAATAATAAAAAATAGTTATACACTTACTAAAACAAAAAAATCGAGGATAATACTATGACAAATAGGAAAATTAGAGCCTTTCAGCATATTATGGAAAGTGAATCTTTTGATATTATAAAAGAAATATTACCAAAAGAATGGCTAATAAGAGAATATCGTCCTGATTACGGTATCGATTTATCAATTGAAATTTTTAAATATATTGATGCTGAAAAAAGAAAAGCTGAAACTTTGGGAGAACACTTATTTATTCAAGTTAAATCTGTAGAAAAATTAAAAGTCCAAAAAATTAAAGTAAAGTCTCGTGATAATGTAGCAAAATATAAATTAAAGGAGAAGGAAGAATTTATAGAAATTGATGTTATTAAACATCAATTAGAAACTAGTGAATTAAAAACTATACAATCAATGGGTTCAGGGATACCTGTTTTGCTATTTTATGTTACTCTTGACACAAGACAAATATTTTTTATTTGTTTAAACGATTTGATTGATAAATGTATCATTCCAAAAGATTCTGATTATTTAAGAAAAGATTCTAAAATATTATACATACCATATAAAAATGAGATTGTTTCATCTTATGAAGGATTAATTCCTATAAGATTTTTTGCAAAGCGACAAAAATTATATTCAGCTTTTAATTTATTCAATTATCAAAATGAAGAAATTGGATACAACTATGCACTAAAGAATGAAGAATTTATAAATATGATTAAACATTTTATAAATTTATTAGAATTACTCGATATTTGGAAGGATATTGAAATGTGGCAAATCTTAAATATAATTTTTAGTGAATTAATGCAATTAAAAAAATATATTTATAGTAATAATATTGATATATATAAACTTAAACTTTCTATAGAAGAAATGTGGCGAAGATTAAATATTTTAGGACGTAATTATGAAGAGTTATGTCGAGAATGGTTTTTACCTACTTATATGTCAACCTATCTTTCTTATAATAAATAATTTCAAAAAATTTTTAGAATTATTTAAAAAAGTATGGTAAAATATGGTAAAGGAGTTATTATGACTAGAAAAATGACTATAACTTTAGAAGATGAACTACTTACAAATCTTGATGAAGTTGCCCTAAAAAGTGGAAAAAAGAAAACTCAGATTATAAGAGAAGCCCTAACAAATTACCTAAATATCTCTTCAAAAGATGATAAAAAAAAGCAATGGGAAAAAGAAAATAAAGAAGCAATAGAATCTTATAATAAAAAAATAGAAGAAGATGGACTTATTTTAAAACATAGTAGGATGTTTTAATGGCTCAATTTGATGTATATAAAAATGAAAATGAACTTACGAATAAAAAAGTTCCATATCTTTTGGATATACAAAATGATATTTTAGATTCTATAAACACAAGAGTTGTAATTCCACTTGTAAAAGATAAAAATGATTTCAAAGGTTTGACAAAAGAGTTTGTCATAGAAAATCAGAAAGTTTATTTGACAACTTCTCAAATGGGTGCAGTTCATAAAAATGAGTTGAAGAATAAAGTTACATCTTTAGATAATCAAAAAGAAGAGATTAAAAACTCTATTGATTTTTTGATTTATGGATTTTAAAAACAAAAAGGAAAACAATGATAAAAACACCATTTCTAGCAGTTGATGGAATTATAAAACTATATGATGAAAAAGAAAATTTTAGAGGAATTGTTTTAATTGAAAGATTAAATAGACCTCTTGGTATGGCAATTCCTGGTGGATTTGTGGATATTGGAGAAACAGTTGAAAATGCTCTTGTGCGAGAGATGAAAGAAGAGACTTCTTTGCATGTTACTATTGAAAAACTTCTTGGTGTTTATTCAGACCCATCAAGGGATGAAAGATTTCATACAGCATCTATTGTATATGTTTGCAAAGCTTATGGAGAACCAATTGCACAAGATGATGCAAAAGAGGTTTATGTATATAAAAAAGATGAAATACCATTTGAGAAGTTGGTTTTTGACCATAAGAAGATTATTTTGGATTTTTTAAAAGAAGATAAAACAAAATAATTATAAACCTAAATAGTAAATACTAAGTACTAAAACTTAGTATTTATCATTTTATTTACACTTCTCGTACAAATCTTTTAATTCCAAATTCAAAGCATTTGAAGAGATATAAACTTCCCACAATGAAATACATAAAGATAAACACATAATAAGTAAGCTTAAGCCAAATATTTGTTTACCAATATCATAAAATCCTAAAAATAAAGCAAACATTGAGATTGTACACATGAGCATTGAAACTACTCCAAAAAATTGCATCCATTTTGTAAGTTCTAATCTTTTTTTCAAATTCTCAATTTGACCTGAAAGCTCTTGTCCACCATGTTCTCTTGCTTGATGACTAATTGAACGAATTAATTGTCCAGTTGTTAAAAAACGATTTGTATATGCTAAAAGAAGTAGTGAAATAGCTGGGAATAATAGTGCAGGTGTTGAAATTTCTATTTCCATAAAAAGCCTTTAAATATTTTTTTGCATTGTAACTAAAAAGAAAAAAGGAACAAGTTAATCACGCTTTGAAGATAAATCCATCAATTCTTGATATTTAAACTCATTTATTAGACTTTCCATATGATTTTGCAATTCATTTGATAATTTATACTCTTTTATCAAAGATAAAATTGCTTCATTATTCATCAATAAAACCTCATCATTTAATTTATCAAAAAATTCTTTAGGAAGATTATTCAACTCTTTAGAAATATCTTTTTCTTCTTTTTTCAATTCAATTTCATATTCAAGTTCAACATCTAAATATTTTTCTAAAACTAATAAAATATCTTTTTCATCAACTGGCTTTGGTAAAAAATCATCAGCTCCACATAAAAGTGCTTGCTTTTTATCCTCTTCAAAAACATTTGCAGACAGCGCAATAATAGGTAATCTTTTATTTGTTTCTTTTTCTCTTATTATTTTCATAGTTTCCAAACCATCTAAATCTTCCATTAAAATATCCATAAAAATCAAATCTATTTTTTCTTTATAAAATAGTTCCAAAGCGCCAATTCCTGAAGATGATTCTAATGTCTTAAAGCCATATGAACTTAAAAGTTGAACTATAAGATTTCTATTTTCTTTTATATCATCTACTACTAAAATTGTTTTTGAAATTTGTTGATTTTTTATTCCGATTATATTTTTTGCTTTAGTGTTTAGTTGTAGATTTTCTTCAAAAGATTTTTCATAATTAATACTAAAATAAAACTCACTTCCACTTCCTAATTTACTTTTTAAATAAATATTTCCACCCATCAAAGAAATCAACTCTTTTGTAATAGATAAGCCTAAACCTGTTCCTTGTTGGGTGTAATTATCAAGTTTTACTTGCTCAAATGGTCTAAATATTTTTTCTTGATTTTTCTTATCAATTCCAATTCCTGTATCTTTTACTTCAAAAAACAACTTATTATTTAATTCATATATATTTAAAGTAATTTCACCCTCTTTTGTAAATTTCAAAGAGTTTCCAAGAAGATTTATAAGTATTTGCCTTAGTCTTTGTTCATCTACGTGTATCATTTTTGGTAAGTTATTTGATAAATTGATAGTGAATTTTAAATCTTTACCTTCACACCTAAAAGAAAACACATCTTCAATCTCTTTTATTAACTCATAAAAATCAAATGTTTTAGCCAATAATTCTATCTTTCCTGCTTCTATTTTAGATAATTCTAATATCTCATTTATTATATTTAAAAGATGCTCTCCACTTTTTTTGATAATATTTAAATTATCTTTCTCTTGTGTTGTAGCATTCATTGATTTTTTTAAAATTGTTGTAAATCCTAAAATTGCATTTAATGGAGTTCTAAGCTCGTGGCTCATACGTGCAAGAAAGATTGATTTTGCTTTATTTGCATTTTTCGCATCTTCCATCGCTAGTTTTAATTGATGCTCACTTGAGATTAGTTTTTGAGTATTATCTTTAAAAACCTCAATAGCTCCAATCATATCTCCAACTTCATCATCATATTTATTTTTTTCTATTTCTACACTCATATCATTTGATGAGAGTTTTAACATTATGACTCTTAGTAAATCAATAGGATAAACGATTCTAAATAGAATAATAAAAAATGAAAGTAAAAACAAAATTATTGAAAATAAAACTATAACATTTACATTAAACTCTTGTTCTTGCACAGTAAGTCTAGCTTCTATAACTTTTTGTTTTGTTCTATTTTCAAAGGCTTTGTAAAAATTATCCAAAGGTTTCATAATTCTAATTTTTGCTTCATGATATTCATCTGAGTGCATAATATCTCTTGCTAGGGCAAAATCAGGCAGACCTTGTACAGTATAATCACCTTTTTCATCTTGAAATATTCCTTTTACAGCATTCATAGCTTTGTGTTCAAGATTTGTTAAATCATCTGATTCATTTTGTGAAATAAAAAGTAAGTTTAACTCTGATTCAGGGAAATTTGCATTTTTCATAAGTTGTCTAAGTGGTATTTTTTCTCCATCAAGTAAAGCTTGACTATCATTTAAAGTTAAAAAATCCCAAAAAATCCCATTGTATCTTTTTGGTCGTGGTATCTCTCCGTTTCTAATACCCAATACAGTTTTATACTGCTCTTCAAACATTGCATTTCCAGTTATCACATAAGTTCTCGCCATTCTTGTAAGGTCATCGCTACTTTGTCTTAATTCATCTGCTAGAATTAATGATTTGTATTGCATATTATATGCATCTTCTAGTTTGATTGTTGCTTTTTGATATTTATTTATTACAATTGCTACACTTATGAAAGAAACTGTATTAAAAATAAACAGTAACATGAAAAGTCTTTTTAATTTCACCTAAAATCCTAAATAATTTCTTATATTTTTTACCCTATAATCTTAACTAACTTGCTTTTTGGAAAGATAAACTTTATGGATAAAAAATATACAGTATTAATTATTGATGACAAAACTGAAAACTTACACTATTTAAACAATGTTTTAAAAGATGAAAATTATCTAATTAGAGCTACAACAGATGCAACTTTCGCTATAAATTCTTCAAAATTAAATCCACCACATCTAATACTTCTTGATATAAAAATGCCAAATCAAGATGGTTTTGATATTTGCAAAATCATAAAAAATGATGAATCATTAAAAGATATTCCTATTATTTTTATAAGTGCTTTGGATGATATAGAAAGTAAAGTAAGAGCTTTTGAAGAAGGTGGAGTTGATTATATTACAAAGCCTTTTGAAAAAGAAGAAGTAAGGGCCCGAATCAAAACCCAATTAAAAATATTTGAAAGTAAAAACACAATTTCAAAACTACTTGAACAACAAGATTTTTTCTTAAAAAAAATCATTCACGAAATGAATACACCACTTAGTATTATCTCTTTAAATGTGGATAATTTAGAATCACAACTAGGACCAAAAGAGCAGTTTGAAGCCATAAAAGCCTCATCTAAATCCCTATCTTCAATATACAATGATTTATATTATCTAACAAAAAAAGAAAAAAGAATAGCTGATATACAAAATATAAATCTTGTGAAGTTTTTATCTTCGAGATTAGCTTTTTTTGATGAAATGGCAAATGTAAAAAATATTGATATAGCTCTTGATATTCATAAAGAGTTTGATGTTTCTATGGATATTTATGAACTTGAAAGAGTTGTAGATAATACAATATCAAATGCAATAAAATATTCAAATGAAAGCTCAAATATAGATATTACTCTTGATATCTTAGATAATAAATACATACTTCAAATAAAAGATGAAGGAATAGGAATAAGTAATACAAAAGATATTTTTAATGCCTATTATCAGCAAAAAAATAAAAATGTAGGTTTAGGTTTGGGTCTTAGTATAGTAAAAGATATTTGTGATAATTATGATATTCAAATAGAAGTAAACTCAAGTGAAAATGGAACAACTTTTACTTATATTTTTCCTGATAATCTAATAAATAAAAAGAGCTCATTATGAAAATATTTCTATTAGAAGATGATTTTTCATTAAATAAAATCATAAAACTATCTCTTCAAAACAAAGGTTTTTTTGTAGATAGTTTTTTAGAAGGCTACTCAGCCGTTGATGTAATAATAAATAATAAATATGATTTATATATTTTAGATTTGAATGTATTGGGATTTGATGGACATAAAGTTTTAGAAATCATAAGAGCCGAGGATTTAAATGTACCTGTTATTATGATAAGCGCTGAAATGGATATTGAAAATATCAAAAAATCTTACACCTTAGGATGTAATGATTATATAAAAAAACCCTTTGATTTTGAAGAACTATTTTTGAGAATTCAATATCATTTAAGTCATATAAAAAAAGATGATAATCAAGATTTTATTATAGATTTAGGATATGATTTTTCGTTTAATCTCATTGATCAAACTTTGCATAAATCAAAACACGAGATTGAACTAACAAGCAAAGAAAAACTTCTATTAAGCCTACTTGTTAAAAATATAAACAACACAATTACAAATGAAATGATTCACGAATATGTGTGGGACAGCAAAGAAATGGAAGCTGTTAGTATGAGAAGTATTGTTCATAAATTAAAAAAGAAACTAAAAAATGGAATGATAATAAATCTTCGTGGTGTTGGATATAAACTTATTTCACTTTAAAATAAACTAACACTTAGATATAATAATCATAAATTTTATGGAGAATTAATATGTTGAAAATATTTTTAGGATTAAGTTTTTTTATTGTTTCATTGTTTGCCCAATTAAATGAAGTGGATAACAATCAATTAGTTGAAATGCAAAAGAAAAATATTCAAATTATTGATATTAGAAGAGTTGATGAGTGGAAAAAAACAGGAATCATAGAAGGTGCAAAAATGATTACATTTTTTGATGAAAAAGGTAATTATGATATACCCAAATGGTTAAGTGAATTTTCACAAATTGTAAAAGATAAAGATACAACTTTTGTAATTTATTGTGCCCATGCAAACAGAACAAAAATGGTTGGAAATTTTCTAAATGAAAAAGTTGGTTTCAAAAATGTTTATGAGTTAAAAGGTGGTATTAACTACGGATGGATTGATAAGGGTATGAAAACTGTACCATTTAAATAAAAACTACTACAAAATGACAATAATATAGGATAAAATATATCTTAATTAAATTTATCCAAATTAGGAGATAAAATGTTTTATAAAATTTTATTACTACTTGTACTAACTTTTAGTTCAATAATCGCAAAGGAAAACAAAATGAGTATTTATGACTTCAATGTAAAAACAATAGATGGTGAAGAGATTTCAATGTCAAAGTACAAAGGTAAAGTTCTTTTGATTGTAAATGTTGCTAGTAAATGTGGATTTACAAGCCAATATGAAGGTTTAGAAAATCTTTATGAAAAATATAAAAACGAAGATTTTATGGTTTTAGGATTTCCTTCAAATCAATTTGCAAATCAAGAACCAGAATCAAATGAAAAAATCAAAGAGTTTTGTTCTTTAACTTATGAAGTAAAATTTGATATGTTTGCAAAAATAGATGTAAATGGTGAAAATGAATCTCCTTTATATACATTTTTAAAATCAAATCAAAAAGGTATCTTAGGTACTGAAAATATTAAATGGAATTTTACTAAGTTCTTAGTAAATAAAGAGGGAACAATCGTAGATAGATACGGAAGTGCTACTACACCTGAGTCTATTGACAGTGATGTTAAAAAACTTTTAAAATAAGGAATAGAAAATAGAAAATTTTATAAGTAACATACAAGAAGCCATATCATATATGACTTCTTGGGAAATGTTAGCTGTTGTATTATCAATAATATATCTACTTTTAGCCATCAAACAAAATATTTGGTGTTGGGCTGCTGCTTTTGTTAGTACTTTTATTTATAGTATTTTATTTTTTGATGCTTCACTTTTAATGGATAGTGCTTTAAATATCTTTTATTTAGTTATGGCACTTTATGGATGGTATTCATGGAAATATGGGAATACCAGAATAGAAGATGAAGAGTTAAATATTAGCTCTTACAGTACTTTTAAAAATATTAAAATCATAACTATTTTGACAATTATCTCTTTGATACTTGGTTATATTATGGCAAATTACACAAAAGCTGACTTTGCATATTTAGATACATTTACAACTGTTTTTGCTGTATTTACTACTTATATGCTTACGAAAAAAGTACTTGAGAATTGGCTTTATTGGCTTGTGATTGATGCAGTTTCTATTTATATTTATATAAACAAAGGTTTTTATTTAACAGCTGTTCTTTTTGTTATTTATACACTTTTAGCATTGATAGCATATAGACAATGGAAACTAGA
>Ga0180008_1002412_pt1 | contig 10153 bp, 17 predicted proteins | sample MM_PW_MetaG_FD_121121 | JGI IMG/M metagenome (GOLD analysis project Ga0180008, IMG submission 121121) | Groundwater microbial communities from the Aspo Hard Rock Laboratory (HRL) deep subsurface site, Sweden - MM_PW_MetaG | ecosystem: Environmental > Aquatic > Deep subsurface > Groundwater... | reverse complement strand
TCTGAAGCGGTTACTGGTTCTTTGAACAGTTTAATAGCTTCATCTATTGCTTCTCGTTGCCGTCCTTTTCCCATTCCTTTAACCTTTTCTTCAACTCCTCATCGGAGAGGGGATCACTGTACAAGACGACACCGTCGTCGCTATCCTCGAAAAGCGTTTCATCTTCTTCCTGCCTTCGATCTCTAGCAGATTTTAGAACCTTATCAAAGTCTTGATCCACTATGGCGCCGGCTTCTGTCATTACGATACCGGGGGTTTGTTCTTGGATATCGGTGTCAAGCCCGAGTATCTGCTCAAAATTTACGTTTTTACTACGGCGTGTAATTATGTCTCTGGTGCGTATGGTTTGATTACCGATTTCTCCTAGCATGATGCATTCACCTTTAGTGAAAGACTGTATCTTTTTGATGACTCCTGGATTGAAATAATGCATATCTCGAAGCGTCATTTTATTGCTTCTCCCTATTATCCTGAAACAGAAGACGGAGTTACAATTATCACGGATGTCAATGGCTAATCGAGATATTCTCTGTGTAGCTACTACGAGTCCTAAGCCTATCTTTGCGCCTCGCTTAGCGATCTCTTCAAGCACTTCAGCGCTTTTCTGGAAATCTTTCCCTCGCACTCCTTCTTTGGGGGCGAAAACATCTGCCTCGTCAACCATTATCAGAGTTGGTGGAATCTCTAATAGCAGCCAATTATTTTCATTATCTGCGTAATCCTTCTCTTTTGCCTCATAGAATGGCCCAAGTATGCCGACCGCCGTGTTAGCTTTATAGGCATTCCCCATTCCTAGCAGATTGATTATTACAATGTGTTTCTGCTGGAGATGGGCTATGAGGTTGGCGGTTGTTATGTTATCGACAACAATGACATTTTTGAAACGCTCCGGCATATGGATGAACTCGCCTTGTGTGTCTATTACTATGGCCGGGATTCCACGCTTAGAGCACTCCTCAGCTAATAGGATCATCAGATGAGTTTTGCCTCTCTGTGACATGCCTATGTTAAGCGTGTGATTGAACAGCGGATTTACATCTATTTTTACATCGTTTCCTCGGAAATCTTTACCGAGCTCCATAATGCCTGTTATTAATTCCTTGTATCTGTATAGTATTGTCAGAGCTTTGGGGGGCCTGCTTGGACGCTCCCGGAAGGATATCCATCCCTCTAATCCTCGGGATGGTTTAACCTCCATGAAGTCCACGCGGCAGCGTATTTCCTCTTTGTTGACAATGAAGAAGAGTGCATCTCCTTCTTTAACTGTTGAGTCAAATTCGCATCGAGCGTTTTCCATAGTTGACTCCAAGACTCGGCCTACGGGATTTTCACTAATCATACTGAGTCACCTCGTGGGGCAATCACCAATTCATCTTTTTCAAACGCTGCAAGCTTAACTTTGATTCTTCCAATGCGTTGATTGATGGATCGTAAAACCCTTCTTCTGGCTACGGGCTCGACCTTTCCTTCACATATGCCACAGATTTCTCGTGATTTGATATATACTTGGCTGCAATCACAGCATTGGAATAACAATCGCTCTGAATATTTCGCGGCTTTAGCTTGAAGTATTTTCATTGACATGGTTTTTTCCGCGGTGATGGCTATTTTGAGGTTAAGATAATCAATATCCCACACGCCGTTTTCTTCCTTCACGACCCTCATTTCCTTCATCATCCTCAGGCTATCCTTGAGGACTTGAGGTCTCATAGGAACTGCTTCTTTGATTTCCTTGTACTCTCTAGGTGCTTCGTAGATAAGTCCTAATAGAACTATCTGCGATGAATTCAGCTTTTTGATGGCCTCATAGAGTAATGGATATTTCTGTATGGCTTCGGTCATTAATAGCCTAGCTCTCATACCGACCCTTACTATCTCAAAATTATCCATCAATACCCTGAGATGATCACGGTGTGTGATGATTAATTCCCATGTGGGTGTTCTAGGATGAGGCCTCCACATTCGTTTACTGTGTATGTGAAAACCGTATTTTCTCACTAGATATTCTCTAATCTGTTCAGCCAGCGTTTTACCTTGTTCCGGCTCTATTGATGGGAACCGTATATAGACATGGGTTAGGATTGCTTTTCCATGCGAGTTCATTATGCTGGCGGCATGCTGTCCGTTAATGTAGCATTCAATGAAACTATGCATACATTCGTCATCTTCTAGGATCCATTGAGGAAGAATCACGTTGTATATCTTGGCTGCTTTCTTCCGCCCCGCCCTAGGCTGACATGGTCTCTGTTCGATGGTTGGTAATTGAAGCCCGAACTTCTCCATTATCGGTATAGCTGCTCTATTTAGAATCATGGTTGATTTTGGGCGAGCTCGTAGATTCATTGCTTTGATTGCTTTACTCGGTCTATCATATCTTCTGTAAGGCATGTGCCCTATCTTTTTCGAGGTCTCTATAAACAACGGTACAACGGTGCTGTCCATATGGAACCGCACCACAACTTCTGTTTCATTATCTCTTGTTCTGGAATAATATCCTCCTGAACTGAACCAGAATCCAAACATTCCTGCCCACCATTTATTTGGTCTAAGAGGAAGGGACACATCGATCTGGTTTCCCACTGAGGATGTTCCTTTGCGGATTCCTATGACGTATTGCTCTAATTGCTCCCCTGTAAGAGTGGTCTTGGATAATACATCATCAGCTTGGTCCAGAGTTATGAAGGCTCCTCGATCATATATTTTGCCTCTGCGTCTGAATCTAGCATGCTCATCCCATAATCGTTTATAGAATGGATGGACTGCTGGCCAGATTCTGTTAGCTCTTCCCCATCCAGCGCGGTATCTATGTGGACGGTTTATTTTGTCAAGGGCTAACACGAGCTCATCCGACAGGCGGATCTCGAAGTCTTTGGGGACATCGGACAATCTAAAGGAGAGCGCGTCATCGAATTCTTTATGCTCAATGATGATCTCCCTTAGATCTGATAATTCAAGTTTCACGTCATCTATGAGTTGTTTCCAGTATTCACATGGATACCCTAAGGTTTCTGCTCGTCCGAGCAACCAGGATATTCCATCCCCGTCTTCAGGGATGAATGGAGTGCCTCCATCATACGTCTTCCCTGCGGTAACTTGGACCTGCAGCATCGGTTCAGGATAGCCGTTTTGCTTTATTATTAAATATCGTTTGATAGCTTTTCTAGCGTCATCGAGATAATGATGATACCTTTGCTTATATTTTCCATATCTAACCAGCCACCTAGGCGTGATCTCACCCTCAGGGGGTAAGTCACCCATATCGATCTTTACTTGTTTTATTGTATATTCCCAAAATGCTCGAGGATATCCGTATCTTTCATCTGCTGCTAGAAGCCATTCTTCTAGGTCCTCGGCGTTGATGAGCGGACCATAGGTATAGTATGGGGCTCCCTGTTTTGGATAATGATAAACTTTGCCTGAGAACCGAGTCTCTTTTCCTCGTTTGGTATAGCCTGCAATTGTTCTGAGTGCTTCATGCGGGCTGTCTTTGTATTGTCCAGACCACCAACATCTATTTGTTAGCTCTAGTTTCTTGACGTTGATTTTCCACCGCCTCTTTTCTACGAATAATTCGGGTGGCAGTAGTCCTACTTTGGTTGCTAACTCCTCTACAGTTGTCTCGACTGTTATCTTGCATTCATCGCATTGGTTATTACAGTATGCTACCTGTGCTCTGCATCTGAATTTTCTTGGCTTTGTTAACGCATCTTTAGTCATTTTTCCTCTGTTCGCATGTTTAGGCCAGAGGGAGAATTATTAATTCTCTAATGCCTCTAAAGATTCTATGATCTCTTTATAGATCGATATTTTCCGTGAGTAACCGAATCGCCGGAGATCCATGCCATCGTCTTTATACTTGTCCTGCCATTTCTCCATTTCCTCGACCCGACTTTGGAGGAGTGAGATTGCGTATTTGAAGCCTAGTTTCCTGCCTTCGCGTCGACCGTCATCGAAGGCTGAGTCAAGTTCTAACTTTTTGAGGCTCGCTATTGCTTCCTCGACTGCTTTATCGGATTCCGCTATATCTCTAAGGATGTCGTCGGTTGTCTCATCTTCGTGTGACATTGTGTTATCCTTCACCTTTAAATAAAAAAGGGTTGTTAAAGCTTTTTCAACTCTAACATTGTCGTTGTCATTGGCTGCCCGAGGCGTTTCCAATCATCAATGTGGATCACCAAGGCAATATACACGGCTTGTTCGTTTGCCTCGAAGTTTTCTACTTCCCCATATATGGGTTCGTCTTGATGTTTGTTATGCTGGTATATGTCGTAGTCTCCTGGCGATTTATTTTTGAACCCCTTCTCCCATTCGTGGCGGGGCATATCGTCTGGCGGATCATGATAGACATTCATCAAGTTTCCGCAGAAGGGACATACCTGTCCCCATGGGGTCTCCTTCAAGGGGCTGCAGTTGGGGCAGGGATGTTTTCCGCATTTATGGCACTTATACGTATGTTCTCCGCAGTCTTTGCATTTCGGGAAAGGGATGCCCGTGGTTGGGCCGTAGTCTACTCCGTCTATTTCACCGCTCATTCTTTCACCCTGATGGAAACCATTGTCCCGGCGAAGGTGGTTCCACGTTTACCGCAGTATGGGCAGTTTGTAACAAAGGGGCTCGGATCGCCAAAGACATCATAGGACTGCTTGCAGCCATTTGGCACCCATCCGTGGACAAGCCTGTATGTTGAGCCGCATCCATGGCATAGGTACTCGTCGATCTTCTCGACCTTGTAGCCCTCGAGGATGAAGATCTTTGTCTGGTCAAACTCATCGTTGACGCATGCACCATAGTCATCATAGAGTGTTCCGTAATCGAGACCCGTGTATTCCTTGAACCACTTCTCAGCCTCCTCTTCACTGAGGAAGATATGAACACCCTGGACAGTGAGATCGCATACCTCTACCGCTATGCTGATTTCGTCTGTCATGCCTTCACCCCCGCCAGTAAATCCTTGATGCTCAGCTGCTGCTTCACACCTTTAATGGAGCGTTGGTGGTGAATCATGTTGTTTCCCTGCTGGTCCTTCAGCATCGATGGGAACCTGAAGACACCGTTTTTGCTTGTCTCATAGAATTTGACCGTCACCTCGAGGTCCAGTTTGACGGGGATATAGGGCTGCCTTGCGTCGACGGGCTTAATCTCTACCTCGGCTGATTCGAGCTGCTTGTAGATCTGCTTCACTTCAGCGTTGTTGAACCCGGTTCCGACTTTGCCCGCATACTGGAGTACTCCGTTATCGTTTGGCTGTGCCAGTATGAGGCTGCCGAAATAGTCTGCGCGTGTGCCTGTTCCCTCTGTGTAGCCTACGACTAGGCATCGTTCACTGTACCACTTCTTTACCTTCAGCCAGATGTCGCTTCTCTTACGGACATACGGGCTTCCGAATCGTTTCAGAATGACGCCTTCCTCTCCGCGTTGTGTCATCTTCTCGAATAGGCCACGTCTATCTTCAGTGTGTGGTAGGTAACGTATGGGTGAAGTTGCCTGCGAGTCACTTAGAAGTTCTTTAAGAAGCTCTTTACGTTTCTCCCAAGGCATCCTTGTGATGTCTTTTCCGTCGAGCTCGGTGAGGTCGAAGGCCAGAAGCATCACTGGGTACATCGCCTTTAAGAGCATCTGCTTCGCAGGATCCTCTGTCCTGCAGCGTCGCTGGCTCCCCTCGAACCATGTCCGGCCGTCATCATCAAAGACGACGGCTTCACCTACTATCTCGAAGCTGCCTGGTAAAGCATTAGCTGCATCCGTTACTTCAGTCAGTCTGTTGGTATATTCGGGGGTACCTGAATCCTTAGGGCGTCCGAAGATTCTGCTCATTTCATCTTTGGTAATTCTGACGTGGGTGCCGTCCGCTATCCTGGGGATCGTCTATATCGGCGTGTCCCTTTCAGTTCGGCGGCATACCCCGGGTCGTCTAGTTTGTTTTCGTCTGCGCTTTCGCATAGCATTAATTCTTTAGTCATTTTTCCTCTGCTCGCATGTTTAGGTCAGAGGGAGAATTATTAATTCTCTAATGCCTTGTAGTCCTTGATTGCTTGTAGAAGATCTTCATATCTCTTCTTGCTTAGAGCTGCAATCTCTGCATAGAACATGCTGTCTTCTTTAGCTCGCTCCTTTTGGTAGCAAAGCTGATCTAACTGATTCATTTCATCACCTCATGTATTTCTATGAGCCTGAGATCCCCGGCTACTTCCTGCTTCATGTAGATCTCGTCGGGGTTGTCCCAGATTGCCCGTATCTCTTCCTCGGTTCCTTGCTCGATGATTCCCACATCATCTAACAGGGCCCATTGGTGGTCAGACATTTACTCACCCATCTTATCCATCAGGAGTTTTCCATCTCCATCAACATACAGTGTCTGCATATCAACGGCTTCATTGTCCTCATAGTCCTTAACGGATGAACCTGGAGCCGTGAAGAGGCCTGCGACGCTGGCATATTCAGAGTAGAAAACAGCTTGAAGAGTTAGTGTTACATTAGGAAAAGGCGTTGAATGTGCGCCCTTAACGAGCTGCCCATCTTTAACGCTACTCCTATGTTTCTCTAGTTTCTCTATCAATTCGTCGATGTTGAGTATATGGACGTTGCTGAGGTTGATTCCTACCATCATAGCTATTCCTCGTTATTTTTTATCCGGTTGCACAGGTCTTGGATCTCCGTGATCCATATGTCCCGCTTGGATGATAGCATGTTCTTCAGTTTCGATTTGAGAAGGTATTTGAAGTTGTCAAGGGCTTGCCTTTCTGTTTGGGAGAGATTATGTCTTGGCATTAACCCGGGGCCTCCGTGTGCAAATGCCCTGGGCATATATAGTATGGTGTGAAGGTTTCGCCTTCCTTGGGCTCCATGAAATCCATCTCTTTCCCGCACTCGGGGCAGACGTTCGCATCGAAGATGTGTCCACAGCTATCGCAGTGGAATTTGTTCTCCGCGACTTCGGTTGCTTGGGCTTTGCATTTGTAGCATTTCGTTGTTCTGGTAAGCCCCGTTGCTATGCAGAAGCTGCTTATGATCGACTCCCAATTGACGGTGCTGTGTATATAGTGCGTGAGATACCCCGAATCGTAGAGGTACTGCAGGAACTCCTCGCCGACATCCTCGACGATTCTTTTGACTAAGGACCTCTCATCGGTGATGGTGTAGTCCACTAGCGATAGGTCTTGGGTGTGCTCTGTCTGTATGCCTTCGCATTTCCAGGCTGCATTTGCTTCGTAGAATTGGGTCATTACTTTCTGTATCAGTTCTTTATCCATTTGTTTTTCACCTGTTCGCGTGTTTAGGCCAGGCGCTCAGTAGTGAGCTGAGAAAAAAATGGGGGTTAGCGTTTGAAGCACCTTGTTGCATTTATCCAGTCTTTTCCTTGAAGGCTTCGATATGGGCTTCTATCTCTTCTTTAGAGAAGAAGCCGTCTAGGAAGTGTGTGCTTCCCTCGACATCGGGATCTGGTTTGCCCGCTTCATCGCGGTGTACATGTAGGAGCCCGAGGTCATGGGCGCATTGATGGCATAGTTCTGTCTGTCCTGTACTTCTGAAGGTCTGGATGACTTCGTTATCGCATCTGTCACATTTCAATTTTGTTTCCTCTTGGATCTAGGTCTAAGCGGCAGCTTTTTGCAGCATTTCGGCGAAGCTCTCCATCACGAGGGGCTTCTGTTCCCTCATGACTGTTAACGGGACTTCTCCTGGTGCTGGCACATCCATGGGCTCCGCGTATCTTCTGATGGTCCTTGTCAGTTTCATCAGGAATACGAACTTGTCTTCGCCGCCGGCTTGGATCCTTTCCGGGACTATGAGGGCATGGTATTGTTGTGTGCTGCCTGATTGGGCGATGTAGCCTTGCCTGACGATCATGGCTTCCTCGAATGTTACTATGGGGTTGCCTTCATCGTCTAGCTTTACTTTGTCCTTGCCGTCTTTGATCGGGAATGGGTACTCGTCAAGTTTCTGGGCGAGCCTCCATAACTCGAATCGGCTTGCATCGTCCTTGGCTGTTAGCTGGTAAACGCTGTCCGGCAGCCACATGTCATAGTAGATCCGAGGCCAGATACAGAGCCCTGTTTCATCCTTTTCCTCGATCACGTGCGTCATCTCGAGGTATGGGAATTCTTCTAGGAGTTCTTTACCTGTCTCGTTGACCCCTGCGACCTTGTACTTGTAGACGTCGCCCGATTCAACCTTGTCGCCTTTTCTGTCTAGGTATCCTCTAGTGTATGTATCCAGTGGAATGCCTGTAAGCAGCTGCAGTGTAGCGGTCATCAATGTGTTGAATTTGCTATTGGCTAAATCTTCGTCGCTGTCCTTGTAGATGGTAGTTGCCTCGAAGCCGGCCGCTTTGAAAAGTGATACCAGTTTACTCACGGTGTCGCTTCTATAGACGGGCCATGGTGCGCTCTGAATTAGTTCGATAGGGCGTTTGCTTCCCTCTTCCGGTGGTGCTTTGCCGTATCGTATGATGGGCTGTGGTGTGATGTTCTCCGCTGTTAGCTTCTTCTTGCTTAGCGATATGTACTTGCCTTCCTCTGTCTTGAGCCATAGACCTTTTGATAGGTCTAGCTTGTTACTTCTTTTTCTTGGCACAGTTCTCACCTGTTCGCATTTTTAGGCCAGGTGCTCAGTTGTGAACTGAGTCAACCAAGATTTTGCTTTTTCTGGTTTCAGGATGCTGTAGCCAAATGTAATCGTCAATGCCTTTATCGTGCATGATGAAACCTAGCATCATGTCGCCAAGGTATCTATCGATGCCTTTGCTGTCAATCTTATACTGCCTAGTTAGAGGTGGGTGATTAGGGTGGCAATAGTTGTCACGTTCACAATGAATGCAATCATTGAAGCTGGTATAGTTCCCCTTGTTACACCAGAACCCCGGTATTCCTCCGCTGCATCCGAACTGTCTAAGTATTTTGTCTATTCGTTTAGCCTCGTTTTCATGGTGGGCTAAATATCTACTTGAAGATACCATTATGTCCGCTTCCTTTCACCGAATCGAACCTTCAACTGAGCCAGTTTCTCTAACTCTTCTTCGTTAATGAATTCTAAATTGCATATTGCTTGTCCTCTTTCTGTGAGCGCATATTTCTTCTTATCTTTAGTTACGATGCCGTTTGTCTGTAGATAGTTAAGATGTATAGCCAGAGATCTCGGGTTGAGCCTCAAATCATACATGAGTTCAGACCATGTAGACGGTTTCTTTAGAAGCTCAAAGATTATGTTAACTCTATGTTCATTGACTAATATTTCCCAGATGACTTTGTATTTGATTAGAATCTGTAGTCCATTCATTGTGTCTCAACTATTTGTTTTCTCTTCAATGGAAATGTGATCTATTTTTACATGGATTATGATGCTGAACTCTTTTTCGCATCCCCAGTAACAATATGTGTTGATTGACCAAATGCCTGGTTCTGGGTTGTAATCAGTACAGTCCACATCTTTGTCATCAAGACCGTACTTCTCAGCAGGTTCAACGTGCCCACAATGAGGGCACTCAACATTAAAAGGCCCAAACATCTGAATGAGATCAATATTGTGACCCATTATATCCCTCTCCTCTTTTTGGTTTCTCTTACGGTCAATCAATAGTCACCTTGCCACAGTCACGACAATGCCAGTCATAGATGCTTGCCCAATACCCGTTTTCAGATCCACAGTATTTGCATTTCATGTTGACCGCTTCCTGTTAGACTTAATGGTAACGAGTTTAAGCAGTTTTTCAGGTAATGAATCAGGGTGATGTTCATGAATTATTCCGAGACATCGAGGGCAATCTTTCAGATGTTTCTCAACTTTTTTGATGTCGGATTTAGACATACAGAACTGCATTTCACCGTACATGTATCTCGATTGATGGCTAAGTAAAACATCGTTTACCTCGCAAAGTCCTTGGATATTACCTTCTTCAAAGCTCATTTTTCAACCGTCCTTTTCTTATACCAAACACATTCCGTCTGATCATCTAAGCCACATTTTGATTCAAACAGATTTTTTCTATGAGTACAAATTCCCTCTTTATTCATCAAGGCACAGTTCCTAAGATTATCTGAGTAAATGGTCGCGTTCCAGCCTTCAGGCATAGCGTAGGGATCGCCATACCGCTTCATGTTCTCTGGTGCATATTTGCATATACTCCAGTGGAAACTATCTTCGCCTTGCGCCATGT
>Ga0180008_1002411_pt1 | contig 10157 bp, 2 predicted proteins | sample MM_PW_MetaG_FD_121121 | JGI IMG/M metagenome (GOLD analysis project Ga0180008, IMG submission 121121) | Groundwater microbial communities from the Aspo Hard Rock Laboratory (HRL) deep subsurface site, Sweden - MM_PW_MetaG | ecosystem: Environmental > Aquatic > Deep subsurface > Groundwater... | reverse complement strand
GATGGATCAAACACATACCTGGTTATACTACTACTATCAGAACGACTTGCAATATTTTCTGGACTAATGAGAAGAGGACTACTGTGCCCGGATACAATAATAGAATAATTAATATCAGATCCATCGTCCGGCACATGCTGCTGAGCGTCTACCCATACACTTTTGATTGGTGTTACAGAAGAAATAGGTATAGTCATATATTCGCCGCTATCTTTATAGGTATCCTGCGAAGCCATAATTCTATCTATTCGTATAGCCCACCTGTTGGCATCAAATACATCGTCGCCATAAACGAGCTTGACAGTAGTGTCTTCCAACTTTAGCACATCAACAGCCCTTTTCATATTTGGATCGTCAAAGACCAATACCTTGCCTATACGTCCGTCATAGTCAAGAATAGGCATATCCTGACGCTTTTCGTCGTTCATTGGTAGCCGGATAATAAATAGATAGTCATTTAGGACAGCTGCCGGATATGATCTCTCTTTCTGCTTGACTGGATTGACTGTTATTTCCTGTAAAATATATGGATGACCGATTTGTGTCTCATACGGCCACTCCTGAATGAAGTTTACGCGAATACCATATACGTCTCTTTTTGGAAATGACACTTTAACTTCTCCAGTAGATGACGCATAGAGCGTTTCGCCAACCGTGTCCCATTCACTATTTTTATCCATCAATTGAACATAGTCAATATAGGGTAAGAACGATTTGCCGCGTCCTCCACCTCCAGATAATGGAGCAAGCCTGAACGTTAGTCCTGAGATACTGATAAACCTGCTGAGATTAAGTAATACCGTAGCGGTCAAGTTGTTATTATCTCGCGGCGGGTCAGCCTTACCCATCTCTCCATTGATATCAACAACTGCCCTGTCTTTGGGTTGTCCAATCCATGTAGTGGTCTTACTAATATCTCTTGATAGATATGTCCATCCATAACCATACTCTGGATACTGCCCTTCGTAATCCGGAGCGCTTGTGTATCTAAATATATTAACATCTATATCTTTTTCTTCTTCTGGTACTCTTAATAATGCTTCGCCCCATATAAGCGGAATGTTCTCCTCTGGATCAGAATATATAGTAAAGGGATGTAGTATTTTAACCGGCACCGTATATTCCTGCAAATCACAGCACGCTACTTCAAAAAAAGCATCATCTGCAAACATAGTCATAGGATCAGATGAAGACTGTTCAATTTCAGAATAATATTGTACTGTTCCTCTCTGTTCAATACTTACTCCATCGCTACTTGAAGTATCTGCATCTATTCCAATATCATCATTATTTGCTATGTCTCTAACATTATAAGTTGGTACATATACTTCTCGCACATTACCAGGATCTCCCTGACTTTCTACATATACAGATGCAATATTATTAGCTATTGGATCCAACGAACTGTCTCTGGCTAACGTAAGATGTCCATTGGTAATTGCAACTGACTTTGTATGGATACTATCTGCCAGACTAAGATTTTCCAACTGATCCACAAAGGCGAGAGTATATGACGAATGGCGATTATGGTCAGTTGTATTAAGCATAGCAAGTAGATACATGGACTTGCCTATTAGTCCCTGAATACTTGAGCGTACAAGATTTTCCGTACTCAATACGAAGTTGCCAATTACCAGTCCTTCGGTAGTTATATTGTTTAGATCAGTCTGTATTTCTCTGTGTGATTTTAACAGGTCTTCTTTGATTGGAAGAGACCACTTCTGCAGATATTGGGGTATGAATGAGCCAGCATTGATGTTAGTAATTATATCACTAATGACACTGGATATTTTAGCTAGTATGTCGCCTTCTCTCATACGATCAGCCTGAGATATCCATTTTGCTCTTAGCAGATTGGTGATTTTATTCGTCAAAAATGGTATAGCCGATTGTATTTTATTTCTCATTCAATACCTCTAATACAGAGGCTGACTCCGTTTATAACTGGAGTTGACCCACCATATCCCTCAGATTTCATATCTACTATAACTCTAAACCTAGGCAATAGAGTCGAATATCTCACCCTGACTTTTGCGTCTAACTGCTGAGCAAAAAATATTCTATTGCCCAGGTGTAAATATTCAATCACAGGATAATAGCCTGCTGATTTTGGATCAGAATTATATTTACGCAGCACTGGCTGAATATCTGAAAAGTAGTTTGTTACATTGCGGCAGTATTGATTGGCTCGTAGCGGATTATTTAATTCATAGGGAATTCGTCCCTGCTTTTCCCAGTATAGTGCATAAACTTTATTGCCGCTATCGCCAGACGCCGCATTCCCAATTCCATAGGTTCTCACAAAATTAGGATCCAGTACTACAGTTCCCTCTGCCGGATTCACTTTGTAGCGCGTAGCTCCACATGGATCTCCATCAGGATTCTGCTCTGGATCACTATTGTTATTTATAGGATCAAAATATACTTTAGACGCTGCGGCTATATCTTCTACAGCATCAATATCAAACAATAACACTATGGGCTTTTCTGGATCCCAATCAGTATGTCCAACATCTCTCCAAACAGTAGGGAGTCCATCTAATGCCGCATCTGGATGCAGATAAACTGGATGCCAGGCAGCCCATGACGAGTAGCTGGTTCGATCAGCTGGAGAATGGTCTCTAAGAAATTGTTCGACGGCTCCATCTTCTTTTATAGCACTAACTTCACCGCGCAATATACTGCCGTCCGGACGCCAATACTCTTCTTTATGAACATCCTGAGGAGCGATCAGTCCATTATTAAATACCACCTCTACATTTAATGGATGAGCTATACGTACTGCAGTATCGGGAGTTAGACCGGTATTTGGATTAAAACTACCAGCAATTCCTTCATTTACATTAGCGCCAAGCGCTACATTAATCTCCCAGTAATCCAGGTATGGAGCATGTTTTAAATCTATCTTGCTGGTATTATATTGAACCTCTTCTATAGGCGATAAATTAACAAAGTAAGCATTAGTATCTTCGCCGAAAAAAGCTTCCATATTCTGTGTCAATTGATCGGCCATCTCGTTATTGTCGGCATTCTTGTAGATATATAATTCTTGTCCGAACTCAATCGGTACTAGTATATCTTCATCATGGCTATGGTCCAGTGCTAAATAGCCGGTAATAGTATGATAATCATTTGATGACTCGACTAAATCTATTGCAATAGATGTTGGCGTTTTTCTCAACGATATGGGTTTCGATACAAATCGCGCACTACTTCTATGAACTGCGTATCTTAAGTCTATCTCATTAAGACCGTAAAGATACTCATACTTCATCCTATTGTCTGCCTGCCCTTGGTTGAGAAACTCTTCCAGCAAATCACGAGCTCTATCGGCTAATTCGTCTGCGTCCTTTATTCCATCGCGCAATCCTAACTGCATTAGTCTGTCTGTTAGTTCCTGTATCATTCCGTAACGTTCTGTATCCAGCCGCAAGTCTTCATAGAGCATCGGATTAGTAAAACGCTCATTGCTGCTAGAGAGAAGAGTAAATAATTCTACAGCACGCTGCTGCATAATTGTACTATCTGCTATTTCTGCTACATAGTGAGGCTGATTCAGTACTATCTCAACGGTTCTTGCATATACTTCGGGCACACTGGCATAATCTCCAACTGCAATAACAGTATCACCAGTTAACTCCAGGTAAGGCTCGTCCAGATTAATCAGTAATGACGATCTATTATTATGGGCATCAACAGCCCGGATATCAAGTATGCGCATAGGATAAATAGAGAAAGGCTTTATTACTATCTGATTAAATAGGGTATTGGTATCTCTCTCTATATTTAACTGTATACATGGTCCGATTGTAGGTTCAAATAATACACTAGTGTCTGTCCATAAACTCGTCAGCCTGTCCTCATGGTATGCCCATGATGGAACCGTAGTTATAGGCACTGTACCGGTAGCTATTTCATACCAGAATGTATCACTTCGTGTATCCAGACAATAATTAGGTAAACTAGTTCCCCGTACGTGATATCCTGATCGACGAGCAACTACCGCCTGAGCAAGCAGATTGTTCCATGGTCCCTTTACTCTACTCCGGCTAAATACTGCAGGAATATGAATACCGGAAATAGAACCAGCACCAACACTTGCGGCAACTTTTCCATCGTATAAATCAATTGCCTTCAGATCTATATATTTACCAGGTTCAGATGTGACAATCAGAGAAGAACGTAAGCCGGTGGGCGAGACTTGAGTTACTGTATCAAGTCGTTTCTCTATAGTATCGACAATAGTTTCGGCATTAGCCAGCGAACTATCCACATTAGACTGTAGAAATGCCATGCGCCTGGTTATAGTATCACCGCCGCGAAACAGATTCTTTAGTGTTTTGCCTATACTATTAAATATGGCGTTGAACGACTGTGCTGTTATGGTATTTTTAGCCATTCTCCACCTCCTCGTATTGCAAAATTATATGCGCCCCGGCAGCAGCGTGTCGCGATGCTACTTCCATTACTTTCTCCTCTGATATTAGTCCAGCATTGACCATCCTGGTTACCTCTGATGGAACCACTACAATTAGAACGGAATTTCCGGAAATAATACGACCGTCCAGCGGCGTTTTATCCCATGTATGTAGTGTTGAGTCAAGTTGGCCGCCTCGATCTCTGACGTCCAGCATTGACAGATTTTGCATACTAACAGGTAATGACATATGAATTCTTCCTAGTAAAATCTTGGATGGGTCATATTGGTATTCATTAGATATATCAAACGGCCTATAGTCAAATGTATGTCTTACACATCCTTCATCAAGAGAGTCTGTTAAATCAAATTCAATATCTACTCCACCTGCTTCGTCGTGAAATGTCAAGCGATTAGGCAGAGCATATACAAACATTGTAGAGTATAACAATATCCAAGGCGCAACATGACGACCTACGAATGATGCCAGGACTGTAGATGTAGCAGAGACATCAACAGCCTCGCCAAATGTAATTTTACCGTGGATAGCATCAAGAGTATAGTCGTTAACTTTAGTCAGTGTGCCAGGAGTATCTCCATCAGGATCTGTTTGTATAGATATAAATACCGTATCTGGATATATGTCAAAGCCTGGCATCTTCCACACCCGTCCATCGGTACCGTAAATATATGTCAGCGGCTCATTAAATCCCTCCCACGCCATAGTGTGTCCTGTCCGTGGATTAAGGTCGACATACCAATGAATAGGCGTATCGTATTTATAATCCGTATAGCCGCTATATGTAATATAGTCTTCGCGATATGTGTAGTCTATATATATAATATCTGATACTGTATATGTCGTATACTCTTTGGGAATATTGATAACACCGTTTTGATAATCAATTGACCACGTAGTAATTTCTTGGGCATCAGAGTCTAATGTATCCCCTGGAAATCGCAACTGATATTTAGTGTAGCCGTCAATGCCAGTATTATAAACATAGAAGTAAATAAATGGGCGCCCCACTTCTGGCGCGGCTAGTGGTCTATGCTTAACCTGTAAACTACCAGGACTTATAACTTCTGCCTGCTCGTCTATAATTCTTACAAAGCCATAGTCTAGATTAGCAGACTGCGCATTTATTAGTTCATCATATTCAGGAAAATCATAGTGCAGCTGAACTTCCGTGTCCACTGTATATTTGTGGGTATTCATCAACTGAAGTACAGCATCAATAGGGATTTTGCCAATACGCTGATTTTTTGGTACAATTTTACCATTTAGTATGGGCTCATTTCTACTATTGGACCATTGAACATTAATTAAATCTCTGATGGCAATCGATTTTGTCAACTGATTAGATGCAATTTCCAAATGCCACTGATCTTTCATCGTTTGCCATTGCGGCATCTTAATAGTATCCAGACCAATGCCCGTTACTCCTATGCTAGCTAGAGGAGAGTCCGTAACAAAATACAAGTCATCGGTCGCCTGATTAGAGAATACAATATACCCATCAAGAATACTATAATACCAACTATCGTCGTCCGCTGAATTCTTTCTTCGTAAAGCAGCAATTGAAACTATCTTCTCCTGCCACTTGGTGCGAACTGCTCCTTCAGTCGTTATTTGGTTATACTGTACACGAGCACCAAAGCGCTGTGAAAATACATTCATATATATAGTAATGTTCCATCCATATGAGCCTGGCGTTAATTTAATCAGATACTTGCTGCCAACTGGCATATCGCTAACTGTAATTTCCTTGCCAGTATACCAGTAGCCTCGTGTTAAATCGGAACTATTAACAGGAATCATATACTTATTTTCTGCTTCTGAATGCTCCCACTGGCATTGATATTTAAAAAACAGTGCTCGATTAGCCAACTCTCTATATCCTAGAGATGTCTCGCTCATATGTCCGCCGCCTACTTCTGATATTAAGGTATTAACACGAGTCAAGTCCTTGGCTGTTCCATCGAAAAAGAATACATTCGTCAACAGAGCCCGCGACCCGTATTTCTTGAGCGGATTTAATAATTTTGCTGGTAGTGATAGTTGAATATCGGTATCTTCTATAATAGCCGAAGTCATATCAATGATTTCGACCAGGCTGTCCTTGAACAGCTTCCTGGTACTGTAGGCAGACAAGCCTATTGTATCGTCTGGAACTATATATCCCAATTTGAGCTCTACCTCTGGCTGTCTGATAATACCAGGCGGCGTTGCTTCAATGATATCTATAAACTCTTCATATTTTAATAACTGAACACCAATCAAAGACTCTTTGGGCAGGTGTGTACCGGCAATATTACTCAACACATAGTCTTCTTCCTGTGGTGCACTGGTGATGGTGGCGCAGGCTATATTACTATATCCTACAGATATGCCGTCATAAATACCTTGTATTCTATAGCAATATTGAACTCCAGTCTCTACAGTATGATCTATATATGAAATATCATCATCGCCTGTATTGTCGTATACGTTGGCCTGCCATAGTGCAAAAGCCGACCCTCCTACGCTGCGATAAATATTATTCTGTTCTACTAATGTTTCACCAAGCTCCCAGGTGCCGTTTTCATTCGTGTCTTCCCATCCCTTTTTCCAATCCAGACGAATAAATGGATTAGTATAGTCGCTAGCCACGGCCGTTAAATCATATGGCGGCTCCATAGGAATTCCAGTATCTATACTGACAGATGTTCTTAGCCCAAACCCCAAAACCTCATTTGGATAGGAATCGTATGGTACTAAACCTATCATATAGGTTCCAGTAATTCCAGTACCTAAATCCGCTACAACATTCCATCGTAAATCTCCGGAATGAGTATAGCCGCTTTCTGTTGTACTGATACCGCTTACCGTACCTTCCAGCGTCATAGGATAAACTAAAGTAGGCGTCAGGATATTAAAATAAAACCCCTGTGAGACTGGCAAGTATGTTAGTGTACAGTTATCGTTTCCCTTGTCTATAATAGTATATGTAATATTAACATAGGTTGAATCAACCAAATCCTGTACTGCAGAAAGCATCGTAAGGCGCGGTAGTAGGTTAATGCGAAATATATTTGAATATACCCAGTCTGAGTAGTAGTTTTGTTGGTCTTTCACACGCAGCCTTACTTGGTAGTCTATATCTTCATCCACCAATAGATAGTCGCCGCCAGTACTATCGTCCCACCATAAATCATTATGCTGTATTGGATTACCAGTAGGTCCTGAACTAATATTGGTTGTAGTACTAAGGGAGTGAATAGCAGCATTATTCCATTCACCAGGACTGGCTCCCCATGTTCTCCACTGTAAATCTCCATATACAATAGAGCAGTTTTCTTCTGCTGGATGGCTAAGAGCGTATGAAATTAGTGACTTTTCATTTAAATCATATCGCGCTGTGATGTCGGTAACCTCTGGCTGACCAGTTGATTCCCAATAGAATAGCTCTTCTGCTTCAGTATACTCACTAAGCCTGGCAGTATACCATGTAATAGCACCACCTAATCCAACAGTTCCACGAGCTTCAAAGCGTAAACGAAATCTATACCATCCGGTACTCATTGCAGAAAAGTCAGTCTTTATCCAATGAGCCGTGCCTAGACCGTCAGAAGTTTGCAGATCAATCAATTGTTTTGTAGTACCATCTATATCAAGAATTGGCAAATCATACCAGATTCCACTAGATGGCTCAAACTGTGTAGCATAAGGACCGGAATATTGTACCCATTCACTAGATAGCTGATTAGTTATACTAACTGGATCAGACGGCGCGTCTTGATGAATAACACCGGCCCTATGACCGTAGTCATAATTTGGATCATCCTCATATTCATAATTAATTGGTAAGTCATGTAGTAGAAAGTCCAACTCTACATAGTTCCCATTCAATGAATCCTTTGTAGCAACCAGTGAATGTGGAATAGGCTCAAAATTACCATCTTCCAATACATAAACATGCACAGGAATATCAAAATATCCGGGCACATTCCATTCATAGTAATTATCAAGATAGTCACTATAATATCTTACTTTATGATTGGTATATAGCTCCCAATTAGACCAGAAGTCAGCATCGTCTGAATCTTCTATATCATTAACGGCCACCATAAAACGCTTGCCGGCTACTATATCTCTAATCCTCGTACCAAGGCTATAGTAGGTATATGAAGTGCCGCCTCCCCTGTTGGGATGGAGCATAAAGAAAAGCTGCTTTAGTGTGGTCTTGCTGTAGTTCAAATCTTCCAGATTAATTGTTAGTGAGCCTGCTGTGGTATTATACTCACCGCTAGGCTCAGTATAGCTATCTGAGCCGGCAGCTCCTGCACCGGTATAGTCATCTTCTACTTCTCCGGCATCTAAAGTACCTCCATTGGTCCAGAAATAACTATCATTAGCACCTGGTACAGCAGGAAAATCATCGATAGTTACATAGTCTTGTGAAGCCTCGTAGCCTTTCGTTTTAAATACAGCTTCTGTTGTAATATTTGTATATGGTAATGCTCCCTTCCAGCCAGGAATTAACCGAAAGTAAAATGTACGCGACGTTCCGGTAGTTAAAATAGGCGAAGCATAGGTAAACTCTATCCCACTACAGGAAGTATACGGTGTTCCTGTTGTATATTTAATAGCGGTAGCAGCGAGAGTATCAGGACTGGGAGTATAGGCAACTAGTAAATTATGATCATAAATGGGATTAGGATCTGGTGGAGGAGGGTCTGGTCCCACATCTGTCCCATAAAATCCCCACCACCTACTCCCATTCATGGCATCTCCATCTGATAACGACACTCCATTGCCAGCATTAAAGGCTACGTGGTTTATGGCAGCATCCGCTATAGGATTTAGTAAAAAACGTATGACGCCACCCTGACCTGAGAGATTAAAATGGTCATTATCCTCATTTGTAATTACTACCTTAAGCCACATACTACCGTCATTATGCATATACCAGGTTTGCTCAAAGTTAATAGAATGGTCCCATAGTTCATAATCATCTATTACTTTTAGGCCGCCCATTCCTATTCCGCCAAATCCGTCTTCAACCATATAGGTTTGAGCTTCTAAAATAAACCTGGTTCGTAGAGCGCCATAGTCTCCTCCGTCGTCTGTTAAACTAAACCAGTTATTATTTTCCCAATGATTTAGTGTATCACTTGGACTAACAGCATTAACTGTAGCATAAGCGGCAGGATGGGCAATAGGAGGAAATAATTCGTCGCCGGCTGCTGTTTCTATCATCGGAATAAACAGCATAGGCGTGGTGTCTGCACTTAAATTATTGACATTGGTGAAATTTCCCCACTCCGTATCATTGTAAAATGCAGTCATTCCACCTACCAGGTCTACCCATTGAAAAGACCCAAAGTGTATGCCCTGATTTGTAATATCAAACCCATAGCTCAAAGAATAGGTCCAGAAGTCAAGAGTAAGATGTTGAGACTTGTGTGTTTGTAAAGCTGGCATAGTGTATCCTATTAGTGCTCCATTTTATGAAGATACTAGTATGGTGATTTAATAACATCAGCGGCAATAGTTTGATTTATCGCCACTTTATAAATCATTTCCGGGTCCTGTAGAAAGATATACGACCTTGTGCCTTCTGCTTCTACCACTACTAAAACATGACCGGGACCATCAAAAAGAGAATGTCTATCTAATATACAACTGGCTCGTCCCACCTGATCGGTTGGATTTTGTGTATGCTTAATTGAATATCCCATATTAACATCGTTGCTG
>Ga0180008_1002409_pt1 | contig 10162 bp, 18 predicted proteins | sample MM_PW_MetaG_FD_121121 | JGI IMG/M metagenome (GOLD analysis project Ga0180008, IMG submission 121121) | Groundwater microbial communities from the Aspo Hard Rock Laboratory (HRL) deep subsurface site, Sweden - MM_PW_MetaG | ecosystem: Environmental > Aquatic > Deep subsurface > Groundwater... | reverse complement strand
TATGAGACACACGGTGGAACTAACACCACTTCTCGCTATGTTTTATTATAAACAAAGTTATTAAAAGCCCCTTCAGAGAATCGAACTCTGCCTAATTGTTTACAAAACAATCGTACAAACCATTAATAAGGGGCGGCGGAAGCAAAGGGAATCGAACCCCTAAATCTTTCGATCAACTGTTTTCAGGACAGTTTCCTTAGCCAGTTCGGATTACTTCCTTATATATTATCGTCAAAACTCTCAAAAATCTTGAGTTAAATTTTGAGAAAACCATACAAAATTTCAAAAATGAGCAGAGCCCCATCGTATCTCTGTCCAACGATGCTCAGCGTTGACTACTCTTGAGACACGACACGCTTATGGCGTAACTCTTTGATAACTAAATGTATTAACTCTACTAATACCAGAAAACATTGGACTTCCACTATATCTAATATATCTTCTATCTCCAGACACATTGACTTGTGTTGTAAAATTAGCACCTTGTGGCAACCATATAATTACTGGCCTATACCCAACGTGTTGATTAATTATATTGCGTGTTCTTCTATCAAAATCTTGTTGTGCTAAAAACTGTCTCATTGACAAAGGTTCTGAAAGTTGTCTATTCCATATTGGACCAAGGACTTTTTCAATTTCCACTTTTTCCTGCTCTATAAACTTATTAACATTTTCTAAAGGGGTATCGTCAAAGATATATTCTTGACTATATGCCTTTTGACAGTATAACGGCACTATTACAAATATAACAAATAAAATAATCAAAATAAATATTATATAATTAAGATTGTCTAGTATCTTGTTGAACATTTAAATTCTCTATAACTTTTTCTATTAAACCCTTTGATTTGTTTACTTCTATGGCACGACCTTGTTTAGCAGCTTTTTTTTTGGCATCCGGACCAGTATAGCATTTTCCAGACTCTCCAAACTTCCATCCACTTACCCCATTATTTGTACATCTCATTAATGGCATTTTTAACCCCTTTTTATAATTACTTGATTTATAGCCACTAAAGGAATTGAACTAAGCGGCTAACTAGTATATTATACTCATTTATTACTTTCTTTCTTCTTTCTTTTTCAAAGCAGTCTGAGCCGCTTCACGAGAAGTGTAACATCCCAAAGACCTCTTTCTAGTAAACATATCTTGTAAGTAATATACGATTTGCTTAGCCCATAACGGGTGTTTATCATCTAACTTTTCTTGTCTAATAATATATCTCATAATGCTTTAGTAAATCTTCCTTTTTTATCACGTACATTCCAAAAATGTTGACCATTAGGTTTCTTACTTAATTTTTTAGCTACAGTAACATTTTTACATAAATCGTCCAGTAGTTGTTTAACTTCATCGCCCATACTAGGTAAAAAAACTGGTGCTACATTACCTATACCTTGATTTACAACTGGCACATTTGAATGTGTTATTTTTGGCACTGGGCTATATACAAATGGTCCATTTGCATGTTTGTTAAAATCCTGTTCTTTATTATATAAACCATCATCTACATATAATTGTAGTTCATCATGAATAAAATCTCTCAATTTATAATGATATACTGTTAATGATGGAATCTTACTACGCACTTCTTCTGTTACATCATATGCTGTAAAAGTCTCTTTGTCTTCTACCAATTTCTTAATAATAACTTTCGCCGTATCTCTAATTAAACACATTTTATTCTCCTCTTCTGTTTTGTTGGGATTAAACACATATAAATTTTTAGCAACAATACATGGTAATTGTTTTCCATGAGATGTTTGTATCCCATAAGCAACTACATCACTAAAAAATACTTTCACTATTTTACGATTCAACGCATTCCATACTTCAGCATCTTCTCTTTTTAAAAAAATATGAAAACCAGATTTATAATTATTAGACAATCTATCATTTATTATATTGTCTATTGCAATATAAGACCATTGATTATAAACTCCAGAAAAACAATCAATATTATAATATTCATGTTCAAAAATCACACTATGATGTTTAACTACTTTCCATCCTTCATAATAATGTGACTTGTTATATCGACGTGGTATTTTTACAACATGAGTTAAGCACATAATTTATTATTTCCTTATGTTAAAAAACCAAATTGTTCTTGCTCTCTTTTAATTTTAAACTTATATGATTCCATTTCATACAATGCGTCAACATCTTCTATAGTAATCCCAATCACTAGTGCTATTACTTGTTTGGTTGGGTCGTCTTTGGCCCCTACAAAATCAAACCAAGTCAAAACATAATAAGTATCTTTGGGATTAAACCATTGACGATTATCTCTTTCAGCAATAATTTTCCAATAATGCTTGTGCGTTTCTTCAATTCCTACTTGTATTGGTATAATTTTTAAATTGTTTTCTAAATATTTAGTATTGCAGAAATGATTGTAGATTGTCACACGGTGGTATTTCGGATTGTTAAAATCTAGATTATTCATATTATCTTTCAAATGTTAAATTCTATTAAGTATCTCAAGTGTGCTTGTTCTGTTTTAGAAATAACAAACTCATTGTTTATAACACTGCTAATACCAGATTTGGCAAAAATAGAGTGATATCCGCCTGGTAGTTGAGTACATCTAGTTCGTGGAATAAACATTTTACCAAGCATAACGTCACAAATAAATATAAAGGCATTTCTATTTGTGATAGTTCCTTTACCACGAGCCCAATAACTGTCTTTTAACGAACAATATCCTGCTGATTTTTTCCAGTCATCGGCAAAATAAAGAGAATTACTTCCCCACATAGCTCCGTTAATAGACACACTACTTAAAGTCTTTGGTAATCTAAAAGACTCTCTTAAAATACCACCAACATTAACACTTCTTGTGCCGTGAAAAAGTAGCCATGTGCCGCTCCTCTCAAACATCTCTTTTTCTGCATTATTTAAATCTATTCTAACTGGTTGATGTAGGGGTTTATCATTATTATCAGTAAACACTTTATTTTGACAAGACAGAAATCGTGCCCAATCATTTTCTTTAGTTATTTTCCATAAGTGCTTGATATGTAATGGTTTATTTAAATACGAATGTTTGTTTTGTGTTGCTTTTTTAAACCACTGTTCAATAAAAGTGCCAATTGTACTATGTAGTGAAACATATTCTATGATGAACGGATACTTTTCGGTAACGATATTTGTTTGTTGTGATTTAAGTGCATTCTCGAAAGCATCTAAATCTTGTTGCCAACTATATACGTTATTGGGAGTAAGCAACCATTCTTCTTTGTAAGACTTCTTATTTTTCTTTTTAGGAATTCTACTATAAATTAATCTGGTTAAATCCATTATGTCATTAGAAGCAAGTATGTTAGCAGTATATTCTAACTTATTGTTAATTTTTGTTGCTTCGTCACAAATCAACCTACATTCTTCAACAGTTTCTAATGTTGGCAATATACCGCTTTCCATTGAGGAGCGTGTGTATTGTAGCGTTCCAATATTCAGGTCTTGAAGTAATTGTTCAGATTGCTGATCAAATTGTTGACTATTATGACTAATCTTATTGGTTGTTGGAATAGTAATATTACTAGCATCTGGTAAACCAACGTTGCGTGTAGTTAGTGGACGAACAAGATAACAATCTTTTTTAGGTTTTGGTTGTAATATTTTACCTAATACAGGATGATTAACCCACATACCACGCTTGTCATTTTTGGCGTGCATTTGCTTAATATAATAAGTTTGGGCTTCGTCTTTGCTGGTAAATTTTACAAACTGAAATTGTGGTTTTGTTGTTGATCCGGTACGTCCATATTCTACATACACATACCAATCGTTATTTAATTTAGACTGGACTACACAAGCGTTATACCATTTGTTGGAATCTATTTTACCTTGTTGAAAACACCCTAAATCTGTCAACATTGTGTCCTCAAATTGACCATCTTTTGTGGCAATTGGTCCGAAACACTTAAAGTCGTTTTTGGTGTGATTCTCTGGTAATATAGATTTTTTAAGTTTTATCATTTTTTCATATTTTTACTAAGTTGATTATATAGTGTAAAGGAATGACTTCCAGCTATATTATAAAAAAGCAATACCAAACCTAAAATTAATACTGGTATTTGTATTGGTTGTGAACACGCTATAAATAATAATTTTGCGTTAATGGTAAATAGGATAGTGGAAAAAATACTATAAAACATCATAGCAAATAAATTTACTCTTTGTTCGTGTACGCTATGTAAACATCCAAGAATACCAAAAGACAAAATTGATAATCCTCCACATACTATATACCACCAAAATAAAAACGAAGTAATGGTACACACACTAGTAAGTAAACACCCCCCATTAAATACGATACATGATAAGTAAATCAACGCAATAAGTAATCCTATCATTATAGTCTCCTATAAAAGCGTCCATATAACTACAATAAAATAGTCAGATATTTTTACCTGACTAAACATTATCTACGAAAGAAACCTCGTCTATTATAAGACGGTTGGGTTGCCTTTTTAACCGGCACGGGACATACACCATCTTCACAAATTACTTTTGGTGGCTTCGGTGAAATAGCTCCGTTTGGTTGTGGTTTTGATTCTACCATCAATAATAGAGCACCTTGAGTAGCAATCATTGATTTATATTCATATGCTATTGATTGTTGTGTAAGTGTTAAGCAGAATAAGAAAGTTATAATAAATATGAGATTTCTCATAAATACGCCCCCGTTCCATAATCTGGTAGTTTTTGTGCTTTAAATCCTCTATATTGAGAATAAACAAAACTATCGTTTTCTTTCAAAACTTTATCACACCTATCAGCATCTTCCCACCATGAACACTTTTTAATATTTTGGTTTAGATTATCCGGCCAGTGTTCACCACTAACTGGCCCCCATCCAGTATTTGTTTTAAGTAATGCTGGGTTTGGTTCCCATCTAACACCAATATAGTTCATAGCGTGGGCATATGTGGAGTATCGTTGTCCATATCCATTCTTATCCCTTGAATTAGGAACTGGATTATAACTAGCAGCATTAGAAATTGGATAACCGTTCATAATAAATTTGGCGGCAGTATCAAAATCTTTAACAAGTGTAGTGTCTTGAACTATATGTTCGCGTGCTATTGGTTCTAAATCGTCTGGTACTCCTATTCGTCCATATAATTTAGCTCGACTACCAGAATATATACGAAAATCATACTTATTATTCATATATTCTAGTCGGTGTAATGTTCCAAATTTTAATATGCTTTTAGCTGCATTACCACCGTATGCCCCATCTCCACTACGATTAATTTGTCCATAAACCTCAACCCTCATAAAACCATATTGTGTTTCGCTACAAACCTGAGCTACTATTTCTTCCGACAGGTTTTGTAAAAATACTTGAACCCCCATTAAAACATCAACATTATGAGCAGCAGACCAACTCATACAATCTCCTATACCTTGATATCCACTATTCCAATTCGGAAATGCTTTTATTAAATATGAAGATAAAATAATTGTCTTTTTCTCAACTTTAAATAAATTATTTGCTACTTTTTTACCATCTGGTTCTCGATTAGCTACAGATAAAGCATTTAAAAATCGCTCTGTTCCTTCTGGATTTGGAACATATCCTGTAAATTTATTCATATAATAATTCTTTCATTCCATCTTTTAAAACACATAAGCCATTTTTATTAGGCGGTTTGAGATTTCCCTTGTTTATTTCATCAAATATATTTACACATTGATTACAACTATTACCATTACAACTTGTATTATGACAATATGGGCATTGATATTCTACTAATTGACATACTTCACAATAAATCCAGTGTGTATTCATAATTAAAAGTTTGGCATAAAAAACTTTACCATTTTTCCAACAATACAGAACGGCAACATTATTATTATTACTGGAATCATAATTATTGACAGACATACAAACATACCGATAGTTGCTAATTCAAATAGTTCTTCTACTTTTTCATCTACTGTTGTCATTGTCATTGTGTGTCTCCATTTTCTAATTTAGTTATAATTTAAACTATTTTATTTGAAGAAATCCCCATGCTAAAGCTTCAAACGCTTTAACAACACTGTTCCGCTTATCAACTGTTAGTGCCACATTTTCTAATCCGCCTAGCGATTGAGTAATTACATTATCTACTGTAGTATTCAAATTAGCATATCTTCCTTGTATTCCGCTTTGTTGAAACATTAATTTACCAGCGTTTATATTAAGCGTTCTTATATGTTCTGTTGTTTTTACTACACTAGTATCTCTACCAATAACACTTGCCATATCTAGATAAAACTTTGCTAGTTCTTTGCTGTCTATCTTGGCATTAGAACCAACAACTATTGATGGAATATCTTTAACTAGATTTTGAAAGTATGCAGTTGGTGTATCTACATTAATATCAGGTTCTGGTACTGGTACGGGAACTGGAGGGTCTGGTCCTGGCGTCGGCGTAGGTTGTACTTTACCATTAACTAAAGCATGAACGGCAATACTAGACCTATCTCCGTCTGTAACCACCAAGATAAAGTAGAAAGTGCCCTCCTTGGCAGATTCAAAATGAGCCCAATTGTGGACGATGGGCGTTAGAATATCATCAGTCGTGTTTAGCTTTTCATCAGGGCCAGGTTGCCTATCCATTCCACCATAAACAGGTAGCTCTGTAAAACTAATAGATTCTTCTGGTGGTATAACTTGCCACTTAAAATTCTTACCTAAAGAACCAGTAGTTTTTAGCCACGCAGATTGTCCTACTCCTACTTTGTCGGGACCAACAATAATAGCTGATGGGCTTTCTGTTGGTTGTGATAGAACCGGTGGGGTGTTTTGTCCATACACCAAACTAGACAAACAAATAACAGCTAATAGAACAATTGTACGAATCATTAGTATTTTTCCTGATTTACTAGTTATACTTGCTGATACAACTCTGCAATATCTTGAGGTGTTGATTCTGCCGCCGTCTTAAATACAGCATCACAAACATCATTACCTAACTGACGATATCCACGCCTACCAAAGACTTTAATTGCCTCCATCTTAACTACTCTACGTTCCATCCAACTTGGTCCTTTAGCCATTTTAATCACATCTTCTGGATCTTTATTACAAAAATCTTGTAGAATCGGAATTAAATTTTGTAGCATCTCAATAATCATTAAAATAATTGCGATATCAAATTGAGGAGGACCATTTGCTACATTACTGGTCACTTTATTTGCCATTTGGTCAAAAGTCATAGTATTTCTCCTTTATAGAAATAAACTTCATCTACTATATTATACTCTTTTTGTGCGACTGAACTATAAATAAATCGTAGTCAAGCTCTAACGATAGGATTCAAACCTATAATCTTTCGGTTAACAGCCGACCGCATTATCATTATGCTACGTTAGAATAATTAAGTGCGTTTTTGGTGTCATTGGGCAAACGCACAAGCCCTTGCCACCCATACAAGATGGGTTTTTAATCAAGAAATTAGTTATTCTTCCATTCTTGAGCGTGTTCACCATCTAAAAATATTACTTTTTTATCCGTATTAGCTGGTTTTGATGCTGGCTCTTTAGAGTCATTATCTTCTGCTAAACCTTCTATTGGCATTTCTAATAATTTTTCTAAAGATGGCGATTCAAGTGAGGGGTCAAAAACCCATTTTAAATTATTAGATTCTGCCCACTTATAAATTCTTCTTATTGGAATAGCTAATTGGAAATTTTCACCAGCACCTCTAACAATCATTCCCATATAGAGCGGTTTATTGTCTTTAATAACAAAAACTCCCCCCCCACTGGATCCCGGAAAAGCTACGACAGTCAGTTGGTCATATACCTTACCCTCGTAAACTCTACCTATTTGACTCATAATACCATTAGTTAAAGAGTTAGCACCCATTTGTCCTAATAAAGATCCACAATGCCATAATTGTGTTCCAACGGAAATCAATTCTTCGTGATTATAAAATTCTGCACTTACATCTACACCCTTATAACCCTGCTTAATTATCATTAATAATGCTAAATCTTCTCCAGTAGTTGAATTACTATAACAAACTACTTTACAGTCCATCTTGCTTTCACCAACTCTTCTTCCGTTTTGATTTTCCTCTCTAACCATTGCAGCATCTTTAAACTCTACAATCTTCTTATCTCTACCGTTTTCAATAAATGTACGAACAGACCTCAAATCATCTACAACGTGTCCGGCAGTAAGAATAAAGTTGACTACAACCTTCTCTTTCTTTGCTTCAGTCTTAAACATTTCTCTGGTAATAATTGTTCCTGAACCTTCACTTATTCCACTTTTAATAGTCACAGAGAAGTCTTGTATTTGAGCAATTGGTTCTGCTGCTTTTGTATAAATAGAGAATAATAACACAAACATTACCATAACGATCATCTTTGACATTTTCATTTTTTCACTCCTTTTTTAAGATATGTGAATTACATTCTATTTTTATTTTTAAGAAAATCAAGTATCATATTAAAACCATACATTATTAATATTGCTAAAAAATTTATACCATTTACAATTAAAATTTTACATGGTACACTATAATTAAAAATTACACCAAATGCAAAAACTATCCAAATAACTGATGTTATTAAATATAATATTGATAAAGAACCTAAACATTTTGACATACGGTATCTCCTAATTATACACTAAATTTCCCTAATTGCCAAGTCTTTTAGTGTGATCGACCAGTTTTTGTATCGGGGTTGATTTAGGCAAAAACACACTATTTCTTCGGCTAAAACAGTTACAACCAAACTAATCAAATTTCTTGCCAACGGATACTCACAAACATCTTCACCACCTATATCTTTTGGCACTTTATATTGTTTGTCCCAAATAACTTCGCCATAATCCTCATATAAACCAGCGTGAATACATAAAATATCATTTTTTCTGCAACATTCTTGTACAATTCGTCTAGACTTAGAGTTATCAAAAGTGTCCACCACTAAATTCGCTTTTCTTAAAAATCTATCAATATTAGTGGATGTTAATTCTTTATTAAAAGTGTCTAACTCAATTTCTGCCGCTTTAAATGTTTTAAAATTAAGTGCATCGACCTTTAAAGACCCACAATCGGACAAGTCATAAACTTGTGTATTAATATTATGTACTTCAACCCTGTCCATATCACACACTTTTATTTTAGAAAATCCTTGTCTGACTAAAGTGTTGACTAGATTGCTACCTAAAGCACCCACGCCACATACAGCGAGTGTACATTCACTTAACATCTTTGTCAAGTCTTTTGTACGGTATTTTTCTTCGTGTAGAAATAAATTGTGTGTCATTATTGCGTCCTAATATATAGTTTTCTATACAATCAATACATTTATCACCAATCTATTTTCTCATAATTTCCATATTTTTTATTAGGTATAAAACCATATATCCATTGTCTCCAATAATGTACTTTACTCTCTATAGGAGTTTGTTCATCGTCTAAAAACCAATAATTTCTATATTCATCCGTTCCAGAAATGATACACAATAAGGGTCTACCAAATGTAAAACATAAGCCCCTCATAGTTTGGTAATCGGTCCAACTAGGTGAAGCAGAAGAAAAAGGGTGGGTGTGCAAGAAACCTATTATATTTTTCTGATTAAGTACATAATCTAAATCAAAAGGAACAGAAGCACACCCGCCTTGAGAATAGGTGCCGAAATTTAATTGTCCATACCAAAACTTATTAAGTATGGTGCGGCCTTGAATTATCCAACATTCTTCTTGTATCATTTTTTATTTCCACTATACTAATTCTTTTTTGGGAATCCAAATTTTACTAAAACAAGCATCCTGATTATCACCAACAGCAATTAAATCCTTTAATAATGCTTCACATCGAAAAATTTTCATTTTATAGAAAGAGGGACCGGAAAACAATATTGCTTCAAGTTTAGCCCTAAGTCGAGTTGTAAAGACATGAATACCACCTTCTTCAACACATTTTTTAGATGGTTTGCCAGTTGCTTTAAACCAACCAGCTTGTTCAATTTTAATACCCATATATGGAGTAGCAAATGAATTATTAAGACAGTCTAATATTTTCCATACAACTACTTTCTTTTTATTTTTATGTCTTTTTAGAAATAACTCTTTATTTTTATCACTAGTATATAAACACATTTTATTCCCTTTCTATAATTTATACCCTATATATCAATCT
>Ga0180008_1002408_pt1 | contig 10163 bp, 5 predicted proteins | sample MM_PW_MetaG_FD_121121 | JGI IMG/M metagenome (GOLD analysis project Ga0180008, IMG submission 121121) | Groundwater microbial communities from the Aspo Hard Rock Laboratory (HRL) deep subsurface site, Sweden - MM_PW_MetaG | ecosystem: Environmental > Aquatic > Deep subsurface > Groundwater... | reverse complement strand
GCATACGAGTAAGTTCAAGCGTGGGCTTGTCGTTGGTCATGTATACCTGGCGACAATACACAGCCTTCGCGTCCGTCGTCTCCAGGAACTTGCGTAATCCCACTGGGTCGGCAATCTTCTCGTCGCAGTCCAGAATCACCATCCAGTCCCCTTCTGCCGCAGAACATGCCTGGTTCCTGACCTCGCTCTTGTTCATGCGATCACCGCCTGTTAAGACACGGGCTCCGGCCTTACAGGCTTCCTCGATAGTATCGTCATCTGAACCAGTATCGAGTACCAGCACCTCGTCGGCCAAGCCCTCGGTGCTGGCGATGGCTGTACCAATGATTGCTTCCTCGTTCCTGGCTATCATGCACACACTAATCTTCATCAGTCAATTCCTAGTATTAGTAGAATATCTGACCCCAGTTCTGTCTTTCGCAGCCGCTCTATTGCAGCCTCGCGTGCCTCTGACTTCCGCCGCAGAACCATCTCATCTGCGACAGCCTTTGCAATGTCAGCCTCGCGCACTGTTACTTCTTCTGGCGTAAGTTCGCGCCTGGTCTGTTTGCCTGTCTTGCAGTCAATCGTCATTGCTTTCATTAGAGTACCCCATATAGTGTAAATCGTGAGCCGGAGACGAAGTTGGGGCCGACAGTAGGCGATAACGCCAAAGTGGTTATGGCCGCCGTGCTACGCCAACGCAGATACCTGCCTATTATGTACAAGTCTGTGTCGGCACTCACGTCACCCATTCTGCCCCCGTGTGCTATCACGTATTTCTCCCTGTCAGTTAAGGCATAACCCACAAATTTGGCAGTGATTACAGAAAAAGAGCTCGCACGCGAATTGGCAGCCTCGGGGGGACCCAAAAACATCACTGCTTCTGCACGGCCTGCAGAACCAGTGGCGGCACCATGTACGGTAGTTGTCTGAATGCGGTCATAGTTATTGCCTGCATCTGTATTGATGATCAAGCCGATCTCGTCACCCTCGGCTGCCCTATCTGTCCTCGCCTGACACTGCAACACCAACGACCGATAGGTTCCTGGTATAGTGCTGAATGTCACACTGGCCTCGCTGCCGGTCAGTATGACTTCTTCGATGAGTGCCCAGGCTCCTCCTCCCTCAATATCGACCGTGACTTTGCCGCCACCCTCATCTGTGACCTTGCTGCCACCACCCTCAAAGTTGATGACAGCAGCATCTATGACCTTGACGTCGTCTTCCTGAATTTCCACAGCTATATCTATCGTACCCTTGCCCGCGCCTTCGTCGGTGACTGTAATACCATCGCCCTCAAAGTTTATGATAGAAGCATCGAGTATCTTCACGTCATCTTGCTGCACCTCAACTGTACCAGCATCAGAACTGGTCGCTATCACGACTGTTAGATTCTCTACCCCTGTAGCAATCTGGTCTATGTCTACTGAAAGTACATCTCCTTCTACAGCAGTACCCACATCGGGCACACCACTCTTGGCAACATTGTCTATATCATCGTGAGCCAGTTCGGGACGGTTGGCCGGAGTAACGTTGAAGATAGACACACCGTTTTTGTTCACGTCTACGATGGTACTGCCGGCGGACCCGTTTTCCTTGCAATATATGTACACGGCAGCGATGGCACAGTTTGCCGTAACAACATAGACACCTCCGACCCCAGTAGTCGTGACGAGTGCCCCGCTAACCTGAACGACTGGGCTTCCTGCCCCTGCCCCAGAACCTAGCGCCAACAATAGCCATAGGTCTCCATTGTAGATATATGTTTTGGCCTCGTCGGAGCGGTAGTATATATCTCCCTGGTCAGGAGCACCAGGAAAAGCAACACCAGCAGGCAATCCAAACTCTCCTGCATTGATGTTCCAATCACCAATGATAGTCTCGTCACGCCTGGTCCCGGCACGGTCACCTGCCAGATGAGTTAATGTACCATCAATCGTAGAAGTGGCATACTTAACAGCGTACACCTCGAGGACAGTACCGGCCGCGACATTCATATCTACAGTACCACCAGAGTATCTCCCTCCGCGTACAGTCACCGTACCACTACCGAAGGTCAGTAACCCATTGATGCTGCCACTACACCGACAGTTTATCAACTCACCGTCAGAGACATAGGCACCAGTCGTGCCAGCAGCTACAGTCACACACTCGGCAACCGCCCCCGAACCAGAAAGTTCAAATCCTCTAGGCGTCCCTGGTGCTGTGCTCCTGGTGTGACATCTACGCAAAGCACAGCTAGCACCAGAACCACATATTGCCGATGCAGACGATGGTATAGTAATAGTCTCGAGCTCTACCTGAACAGAATCGATGACGGCATTATCGGATAACGTAACGAGATCACCTACTAGAGATGTGCAACGAATCTTGGCACCTGGGATTAGACCTGCTCCCCCCGCAACACCTGGCTGGTGCATACCCATGAGAGTAACACCATTTGGTATAGTTACAGCGGAGGTTACCAATAATGATCCCACTGGCAGCCACACCGTGTCTCCATCGGCACCCGCAGCCAACGCAGCAATTAGGCCAGCCTCAGTCCACGCATATTCCATGAGGACATTACCACCCGAATCAAAGCGGAGTATCCTATTGCCACGACGTGCAACTGTGATATTTCCCTTGGCCCCACCATCGGTGAGGGAAATGTCTGCCCCCACTACTAGTGTACGGTCAGCCGTCAAATCGGCGTGGGTAGATGCTACGACGTAGGCACCATCTCTGGGTGCTGCTCCTACACTCATGTACCCCCCACCAGAAATTAGGAGCCTCATATCATAAAGATCATCCCATCCTATTGAGGTTGTAGTATTTAATAGGTAGACTGCCACCACAGGAATGGCACCCGTAGGCGGTATCGGTATAGCATCTATTTGTAGAGGAGGCAACAACACAGAGTACTCATCTCCATTGGTATATATCAAGTTACTTGTTGCCCCATCTATGCTAATTAGAACAAAACGTACATACCCGACACCCGGTAGACGCGCCGTCAAATCTTCTGACGTTTGTTTTTCGAATATCTTCCAAACATCATCCCAAGCATAATAGTCGGTTTCAACCTCTACGCTCATTGAATAGGGATCAGTAGGGTGGGCCAACATGGGAACAATTTGTTGTTTCTGCACCCATACCACATCAAACCCATCAGGCATCTCATGCTGCCCATGGTGACCACGAATGTAGTTATCAGGCAACCAGGACATTTGTTGACTATAATCAATACACAACACCTGATAGTAACCAGTATCATAATCCTTACCAAATATGACTGGGTATCCCTCAATGGGAGGAATATCCGCACGTACCATTAAGGCTTCAATGTTTCCAGACACGGATGACGCTGGGCGTGGCCGTATGTACACGAACCCCGCACGCCCTGGGACGTCAATTGTTCCACTACCATCTCCCAGTATGCCACGATGTCTCTCATATTTGGTATGTAGACGTCCTAATTTATTCCGAACCGTCTGTATCGCTCGTGTTCGTTTATTCATGGTATGCTAATACAGTATACACACTGCCCCTACATTGTCTGTACCGCTAGAATACCCCAACCATGTTCCCACTATTGTAATTAAATTGCCTGTCTTATCATACATAACACCATTTTTATACCAAACAACTATTTCAGGATTACTCGTAGCATATCCATTAATTAACACCAACTTCGAGCCTGCTACGGGCCACGGTGTAACACCTCTAAGTACCTGTCCATCAGCATTAGGAAATATGTTTCCCTGTGTCTCAATGACCGCACCATCTTTCCACAGGCCCGTCCCCGCCCCATCCGTTGCATTTGCGAACAGGCTACTAGGATGATACAGACCAAGTGCTGTGTCGTTACCAACTCCTGTATCTACCAGTGTGAAACCTGGTAGAATATAGGCATTCTCGCTCTCTGTGACTCCGCGTATCCCCCCACCTACTTGGCCGACAGAGCGAAGTCCATTCTCGGACACAGACGCTGCTCTAGTAAGAGTCCAGCTTATGCCGTCTGTCGATGTAAGATAAGATGCCACCTGACTTACATTTGGGTTCCAATGACCAGAAAACCCAACCATCCAAATTGTGCTGCCATCGAATAGCATCTGCTGTGTGGCATACCAGAAGTACTGGTTCATCCAAAAGTCACAAGTTACACCAACAATAAACGTGAGATATGTGGGTGTCCATGCACCACCTTTATTCGTGGTCACGAACGAAAAAGAACCCGTCCTGTCACCAAAACCATGCCATTTCCTCTCACCCACACATAGACTTCCTTCCCCATGGGATGCTGCGCTGGCCATGATCCCATAGTCATTCTTGGGACCATGGGGCAGCGCAAGAGCTGCTGCCGCTGCCGCTGCCTGGCTGAGCTTGAGTGTCCAGTCCACGCTGTCAGCCATAATGTCTGGCGTGTAGAAAATGCCTTCTGTAGTTGATGCGCTGGAACTGCCACTTATGAGCCACGCAGCTTTCCCATCACCATCTATCACTACACGCGAAATATATGTAACAGCAGCAGGCTTTATGTCCACCCAAACAGGATCCACATCATCAAAGTTCGATGTATGGGCCAACTGATTTCTTGACCATACAATCACTTTCTCTGGCCCCTCGGGATCCGGCAAGGGAGGTGGTGGGGGTGATGGTGGTCCTGGAGGCGGGGTGGGTGGTATGGGTTCATCGTCGGGTATCTCATTAGTGTTCCCAGGATTACCTATAGAATCTTGCTCCACTGTCAAATCAACTACGCTGTACCCACCCTCAGCATTTATGTCGTAGGACACTTGTTTGATGATGTGGTCTACCTGGCTCCACACCAACCCTCTGTTGGTGTCTCCTTCCGCCAAGGTAATCTGTAGATAACGCTGGGGAGCTATGTCAAATATGGGCCAGAACCCCGCCATCTTCATCGACACGTCCTTGAACTCGGCGTTGTACCACCCCTCAAACAATCCTGAGTAGACATTGGCCTCATCTTGATCACTTACACGCACGCCATCGACTTTCTGGACACTCCCCGTAGTCCACTGTCTACCTGGTGCTAGACTGCCGAAAGGGACCAATGCCTCAGTAAATCCTATGAAGTCTACCTGGCAACACTCCTTGACATCTGTCTCGGGACCGAGGTCTATCTGATCCATCCAGTCGTCGTGGGCCAACTCGAACATCACGTCTATGCCACCACGGTCACCAGACGTCATCAACTGCACGTTCGGCTCCAGGTATATCTGCCCAAACTTGTTGCTCGCTAGTATCGCCCTACCCGCTTGTCCTATCTCTACGGCGATTTGATTGTAGGGATCCCCCTCGGCGATGTCTATGTAGTCTATGTTTATGTCGTCCAGGTTCAAGTATAAGTCAGCGATGTGGTCAACGGTGGTATGTTCTGTGACCACGTGGAAAGTGGCCAGGTTCAAGGTCATGTCGGGGATGTGATGCCACGTCGCAGGGGATTCGTCTGCGAGGTTGGCGGGCCAGCAGGTCAAATCTTTCATTATGTCACAGATGCCACATACGTCGAACACGACGTAACCAGTCTCGGGATCTTTGGTGACGGAGTCCTTCACTATGTAGCCCACGAAGGAGATGTTCTCCCTGTGCTCCCACCCATATCCCACGTCCACTTGTGTACCTTCCCAGTACGCCTCGTTGAACACTATGACCTGAGCACCATCTGGGAATTCACTCACATCTGCGTCTTGCCACACCTTGACAGTACCTCGCCAACTCCCCTGCCCTAGGTCACCCGATAGACTATCTATGCTGAAGGCTGTGAAGGGAGGGCAACTGTCCATATCAAATACGTAGACCAAAGAGTGACGCGTGTGGGCTTTACCATTGTCGTCTACAGCTGTGTGAATGACCCACTTCTGACCACAGGAGTCAAATGCTACTTCGATGGGCACGTCGGCTGTACCAGCATTATCGGCAGTGATGGGTGTCCCATCGGTGAACGTCCAACTGTAACTAGCCAGGACCGCCCCGTCTGCTATTGCCACATCGTCCGACCAGAAGTTTACCGTAGTGCTACCCCCACTGAGGAACGTACAGGCTGGGGGGCCGATACGTGCTAGAGGATGCTGTTGTTCGTTCTCGTCTACGTAGGCGTGGTCGACGTCTTCCTCTGTGTTCTCTATGTTGGGTAACACAGCCCAAGGGCGGATTTCCTGTTTGATGGTCAAGTAGTCGTCGTCTGCCCAATCTATGTCGTTCTGACTAACCTGTAACGTGCCCGTGATGTATGGGGCACCGAGATTGTAGCGTAGTTTGGTCACTCCCTTGTTGTAATTATTGTATGCGCTGTCGGACACCCATACCGTATAATGTATGTAAGGGATTGCTGTATCAGACAATGCACCACCGTCGAAGGGGATGTCATTAGCCAGCCGGGCAGGAGTGTCCTTTACACGCCCAGTCCATATCGTCGGGCTACTTTGCACTGCAAGGTAAAATTTCTGTGATTGTGGCCTACTGCGTTGGTAGGCTAAATCAACATCTGGTACAGTCACTTTTCTCCTCTATTCCATTTCTACCAGAACATACATAATACTACCTAATCCGCCCCAAATCCCCTTAGAAACGCTCTGGGCGGGTCTAAGAAGTATGATAGAGGCTATCCTGGTCCTAGATGGACACGATCCCCGTAAATTTAATCTCAGCACGCCTTTCTCTCGCCCCCACCAAACCCGTCAATGTTGTTTGCCAATAGTCTCGGTTTACATTAGTTGTATTATGACAAGATTTGCAAAGTGTTATCAGATTAGCAGGATTACTATTCTGCTTGTCATAATCTATGTGATGAACATTATTACCATAAAGCCAACAAACCCCACATTTATAATCATCACGCTCTCTAATCGTGCGCTTGAGGCCCCCATTGAACTCAGGAGGGTATGTTCCAGATGATTTGCCACCCCGCCAAGCGGGATGAATACTTCCAAACTTACCCCTTACAGTTGCAGCGGCTTTTTCGCGTTGTAAACATCCACAAGACTGTGTATGCCCCTTAACCAAACATACTCCTCTAACTATAGCAACCTCCCCACAATCGCACAAACATTCCCATAGAGCTGTGCCCCTTTGAGTACTGCCACACCTTTCCAAGATAGTAAGCCTCCCAAACTTCCGCCCTTGCAGATTCTTTGTCTTTGCCTCAGATGTACGTTCCTTACAATAACATCCACAGGAACGCGTGTTACCTGAACGTAAGGCAGACCCCCTAACTATAACAATATTACCACAGTCACATAGACATTCCCAAGTTATAATAGATTTTCCTTGAACATATCCATATCTTCTTACAACATACAGCCGACCGAAGCGTTTTCCTGTAAGATCAATAAAATTACCCATACTTTCCTTTCACTCACACATATCCACTTATATCATACTTCGACAAGACGATGGAATTTCATTTCCACGTCGTCATACCTCCAACCTGGATTAACATTTCCTGTCGGTCTTTTTGCTACGCATTGATAATTTTTGTAGATGTATTTTCCACCGCTTACTTCGTTAGTTCTGGTCCGAACGTATGCCACCACATAAGCTGCTGCCCCTGTAAGATCCATCAATTCACCCCACTGAGCATTAGACAGTGGGACATCGAAATTCCACGTCGCTGTGGGCGTCCCCAATTCCACTGGCTTACCATCCCCCGATACTCCCACCTCCTCGTATGCCTCGGTGAATGTAGTAGGGAACGGCTCCAAGGAAAGGTTGGACTCCCCTGCAGCTGTTATTACAGCCAGGCCCGCCAGTGTCAGCGATATTGCGAAAAATTCATTGGCCATGCGCTATGCCCCCGCAAAGACGGTGGTTATCGCTTCATAAGCGCCGTCCCTCGCCATTTCCTTCAACTTACCCCGCTCCTCTGCTGTGAGGGATCCTGAGAACTTCCAGTTCCTCTGATTTATAGTGATTGCCCCAGCCCCCACACCTCTCATATTTGGCATCATGGCACCTGCCACGTTTCTTTGCTGGGCGGCATTGAGGATTATCTCCTGCGCGTGGGCAAAAACGAGTCCAGTCTTAGATATGAGACCGCCCATCTGATATCCTGAGGGCTTGCCCGGAGGTGCCTCCCCAGGTGTCGTAACATCAATACCAACGTTCATCCCGCTCACGGCGTTCATGTATTGTTGTATAGCGTATATGGCATTATACAAACTATTGACGAAGCCTTGGAGAGAGTTCTGCATGACGACCATGTAGTAGTTCCACCACTGGTACGCCGCGTCCCCATACGTCTTAATCGTGGCAACCATGTTCTGGAGAGGAGGTCTCAAGTCTATTACCATATCCTCAAACAGTTTTATGATGGCGGCTATTAGGTCTGGGAATATACTTTCACCCACCAGCAAATCCCAGATTTCTTCTCCTATGGCCACGAGTGGATCGAGGATACCTGTCTTGGCTGCCTCCCCCAACTCTTTGTCAAATCCAACTATCGCATCCCATACACCCTTTAGCCACGTGCCTGCTGTCTCTTCCCCCTCTGGAGCCAAGTCTTGAGGGGGCATAATGTCTCTGGGATGAGGTCCTGCTGGGACAAATTCTGCCTGATCTGCAAGTGCAATAGCACCAGGAATACCACCTAACGCAAATCCAATCAAGGCTGCCATTATAGGATCGTTTTGCCATATTGGGCCTATCACATCTGTAAGCCAAGTTGACAGGCGTGTCGCAATTTCATCGAACGTGCCCTGAATGGCTTCAACAAATGTGTCCCCTTCTTCCAGTCTCAACTTTATTCCACGCACCCAATCACCTGGACCAATCACTTCAATGCCCACGGATTGCGCTGCGCGTGCCAATATCTCAGATAGTCCCATCACTACAGCAAATACTATTGCTACGGGTAGACCATAAGTTGCTATTGCACCCGGAACACCAAGAGCAACCGCAGATTTAATACCGAACGCGGCCAACTTGAGTCCGATGCCAGCCAATATAGATATCAATCCTGTAGATATGCCACCTGTAATCCAATTGAGAGTGATACCGATGGCAGCAGTTTTACCTATTGATTTTATAAGGTTCTGTACCCATTCGGGTTGCCTATCGTACCAATCTACTATGCGTTGCAGCCCGTCTGTGATAGACCGGAATCCCTCACCTATCTTGGGCAAATTTTCTACAATAGTGCCTATAGCATCACGCATATGTGCACCCAAATCATAAGCCTCTTCATATTCTATCAGGCTTACTGGACCACCAGGCATCTGCTCTACAGTCGGTAGCCCTAACAGGCCACGGAAAAAGTCCATGATCTCTTTGAGGTCTTCTTTGACGGGCTCCAACGCCTTATGTAGATCTTTCCACAGTTGCAGGAATGGACCTTCCAATTCCTCCTCTATTATTTCCCCTAGTTCCCCTGCCAAGTCAACTACCTCTTCCTCCTCTGCCGCCACATCTGATGCTTCCTTGGCAAGCTGTTGCAAGGCCGTTATCATCTGCTTATAGTTACTAAGCATCTGCTGGGATACTCTAACCTGCTCTTGAGCGATGGAAACTTGTTCTTGTGCTGCTGTTACGGCCTCCTGCCTGAGCCTAGCCTCTTCCTGTGCTGCGAGAAGTTTGTATTCCAGTTCCTTACGAGCACCACGTTTATACCTCTCTGGAATCTCCGCAGTTTCGAGTTCAAACAGGGTGATCTCTTCTTGTACTTTCCGTACCTTTTCAAGTGCATCGTTGTATGCTTCCTGTGCTGCTCTCAATCGCTGTTGTGACACCTCCAGAGCAGCATTGGCGGCTTCCAGCCTCCCTACCAAGTCAATGTATCCCTGAATGAGTTGAACGTCTATCCCAATGTAGCTTTGTAGAGACTGCCATACACCGGCTGAGACTTGTCCAAACTTCCGCATGTCTTCTACCAGACTCACAATCACGGACCTCGTATTGACGAGTGCGGCGTTGTACTCTTCTTGATTGATCTCTCCCAACGCCATAGACGTCTGGAGGGTCGCCTCAATGATGTTCGTCACGTCTGCCAGGGCTTGGAAGTCACTAGCGTCGAATCCTGAGAGGTATGCACGAACGATGGGACCGAACCACTGGTCTATCGTAGCCAGGATACCCATCTTGGGAGGACTCATCCCTCTCAAGAAGTTGGCTAAGGTCTGCGTTATGGATACTACTGCGGGTATCAAGTATGTCTGTATACCCTCCAGAATGCCATGTGCTAG
>Ga0180008_1002407_pt1 | contig 10166 bp, 11 predicted proteins | sample MM_PW_MetaG_FD_121121 | JGI IMG/M metagenome (GOLD analysis project Ga0180008, IMG submission 121121) | Groundwater microbial communities from the Aspo Hard Rock Laboratory (HRL) deep subsurface site, Sweden - MM_PW_MetaG | ecosystem: Environmental > Aquatic > Deep subsurface > Groundwater... | reverse complement strand
GGGCAAACAGCCTGCAGCCGTGCTGTCGTTGTGCGAGATTAAGTGAATTATGGCCTAATTGGCCTAATAGGCCAGACTTTCCGCAAGAGACTTTGCGATCCTGTCTGCAAAGTTCAAGGGGAGGGGTGGAGAAAATTTCGAGGGTAGTTTAGACCCCTAAAAGTGGGATTTTATACCCCTAAAAGGGGGATTTTATACACCTAAAAGGGGTGCTTAGGGGTACACTAATGCACTCTTTAGTGTGTCATTTAAGGCACACCCTATGGGGGGGTTAAAGTTGGTGTAAACTGCCTCCTTGACAGAACGCCTGTTCTGTGCTATACTGTGCTTGTCGGAAATGCCGACCGCAAAACTTAGCAGGCAATCGAGGAGGTGATACACGTGCCGAGAATTACCCCAGAGGAAGGTGCTGACAAGTTGATCAGCAATGCGAAGAGTGCTGCGCCTCGCATCGCGGCGCAAGTGGACAAGGTGACCGAGTCGCCAACCGTGGCTGCTGCGAAGAAAATCGACAAAATGCGTACGAAGTTCAACGAGGCACTGGATAGTGGCAAGGTTGAGCGGGGACTGCGTCGGGTCAGTCTGGAGGAGTGGAAGAGCAAGATGAAGACGAAGGGCATTCCACGAATCGCCAGCGGGCTGGACGCCTCACGCGACAAGATCACCGAGTTCAACCGCGAGTTCTATCCCTATCTAGAGCGGGTCGAGGCTGAGATCAAGAGCATGCCTGACACCACGCTCGAGGACAGCATCAATCGCATGGTGCACAACGTGCGCAAGATCTCTGAGTTCAAGCGCGGGTAGACTGGCAGGGCTGGCCCTGCCTTTCGACTTTTCAATGAGAGGAGGTGAAATAAGTGGACAACTATCGTGAGGTAGAAATACTTCCTGTGAAGGCTGTGGGTGCTAGTGGTACTGAAACCCTCGACATTGCAATCGATGAGCCAGTGACCGCGCTGTACGTGTTCTTCAGAGCGGTCAACGGGGCTGTTACAGCGCCTAACGTTCCACCTGCGCTCTCGATCGACAAGATTGAGATTGTAGATGGCGGAAAGGTGTACTACAGTCTCAATGGACCTGAAGCCATCGCCACCGCTGTGTATGACAACAACAGGTGGCCTTCGCACTTCTACAGCGAAGTGGCTGATAACGGGCAGTACGAGGTCATTCCGCTGTTGTTTGGCCGTTATCTGGGTGACGAGGAGTTCATGTTCAGTGCAGCCAAGCTGCTCAATCCTCAGCTGAAAATCACCTGGACTCGTAACGCTTTACACGCTGCGACTCCCTACACGCTCGGTGTGAGAGTCAAAGCGATGCAAGGTGTTACTCCTGGCAGCAAGTGCCTGATGGTCAAGAACGTTCGCACCTTCAACTCTGCTGCCACCGGCGTCGAGATCACCGACTTGCCTGTGGACTACGACATACGACGCATGTACATCCGGGTGTACGGGGTAATGCAGTACTGGGCTGAGGCGCTGACGCACCTCAAGCTGGACTGTGATGTTGGCCGGTTGATCATGTTCGACATGGATCAGCAGCGCTTCCTGGACACCATCCGAGAGACTTTCCCAACCACTGAACACCAGCTAGTCGCTGCGGGAGTCTCCAGTGTCTGGAAGGAGAGCTGGCTGGGAAACATCATGGGCTGTGCTGTAAACTCTGGCACGGCTGGCTACATCGCTTCTGGGTGGTCTGCCAACGCTGGCCGCTGGCAGCCTTGGCTTACGACTGACGCTGGTGTTGCTGTGGACAATCAACCGCTCCAGACACGAGTTTGGGGCTACTTGCCGCACTACACACTGGCTTACCAGTTCGGCAGGAAAGACGACCCGGCTTCCTGGTTCAGAGCTTCCCGTTTCGGCCAAGTCCGACTGGAACTGACGCAAGGCGAAGCCGATCACGCTTTCAGCATCTTCTTGCAGCGTGTGACCCCCCTGCCATAACAGGCAACTCGACTAGACTGGAATCGCCAAAAACAGAGCGGTTCCTTTGATAAACGGGAGTCCAAAATGCCGACTCGCCATCCTATTGACCTGAAGATGTCCGGTACTGCCAGTGCCGCAGGCGCCATCACTTTGAGGACACACGACTTCAAAGGTGGTGGCTTGCTGTGCGTCCAGCGTGTGTCGGTCAGGTGCCGGGACAACAAAAGCTTTGTCGCTCACGTGAGCCTGGAGCGCCAGGGCGAGAAGCTGTACCTGACCAGCCTGTACACCTCGGAAGATCAACAAGTTGCCACAATGACGGGGCAGACCTATGCTCCGTCAGACTACGGTGTGTGCATTGAAGTCTCGAGTGTCGATGCTTCAGACCTGGTGGAGGTCTACGTCTTCGGGTATTGGACATCCTTTCCTGAGTAGCGGGAGGCGGGATGCTATTCAAGACTGACCTGGTAGTGCCCATCACGGCGACTGTGCTGTCGCCAGAGACGAGGGAAATCAAGGTATGCGAGGGAGCGATCACGCATACGTTCATTCAATTTCCGGCGGGGTGCTCTGGGATGGTCTGGGTGCAGGTCTGGCTGAACGGCTACCAGCTCATTCCGTGGGAGCGAGGGCAGTGGCTACGAGGCGATGACCACATCATCGAGGATCATGGCCGTTACCCCATCACGGGTCTTCCCCGACTGATCATCGTCAAAGGTTACAGTGTCGATTGTGCGTACACGCACACGATTCAGGTCGGGGTGGAGGTGTCGGCATCGGAAGCGATAGCGACCCTTCCCCCGCCGGAGGAACTGCTGCGTGAGATGGGGCTGATGTAGTGCTGTGAGGTGAGACATTATGAGTGGTATCACAAATCCTGCCGAAGAGTACTTCAAAGATGGCGTCTGGGGTTGGGACGGCGCAGCGTGGCACAGGCTGCCCATGGTATGGGGATACTCCCAGCGTCTGACGACGTACAAGTCCACGCCCAACGTCGCAGCGGGCAACCACAGCGTCGGCCTCGACACACCGCCCGCGGGCGAGGTGTGGGTCATCCTCGGCGCACACGCCTGGGACGTACAAACAGTCATCACGAGGATCGAGTTCACGTTTCTTACTATCGGCGCCTCCGCCCACCTGATCTGCAAAAACGCCCCTGCCACCACCGAAGGTTTATTTCTCGCCTCCCCCGTCGTCCTTAGGGCAAACGACGTTCTATGCGCAGACTTCACCGGCTGCGCGCTCAACGACGACCTCTACGTCTTTGGCTGGGGCTACAAGATGAAGGTGGCCGAATGACCGAGCGTCCCGACTGGCAGCGAGCAATAGAGCTCTTGGGGATGTTCGCCGAGGGTGATCTGCGCACCATCAAGGTCGACGCCGATGGCCGGATCAGCGCCCTCATCGTCGACAGCCTGGACCCCTGGGGCGGGATGCTCACCATCGGCAATGCTGAGTTGGCCGTGCGGCTGGGCAGTCCGGTCATCGACGAGCAACGCGGTAGGGTCCAGTACATCGACACCTTTGAGGAGGGTGCTGTGCGCTGGCAGTTGGGCGTAGGTGGTACCGACGGATCGGCTGCGATTACTCCTTTGTATGCGCGCTCTGGCGGTTACGCTGTGATGCTGAGGGCCAGTAGCGATATTCTGAGAACAGCGGACATGGCTAACTACAGCATCGTTTTGCCGAACGCCCGTACAGGCTTTGCGTACAGTTTTTCACTCGATGGCAATTGTGACGAACACACGCTGGAGATACTCAGGTACGATGGCACGTACAAACACGACATCAGGCTGAAGTTTGACGACGCTATTGACCAGGTGCAGATTCTCAACGATGTACCTGCATGGACAAATGTCTTGGCTACTGACCTTGGTACAAGGAATCTGTGGCACTTTCACAGTCTCAAGTTGGTAGTGGATCTCGTCAATCATACTTACCTGCGGCTGGTGCTGGATAACGTGGAAACCGATCTGTCCATGCATGCATACGCTGCTGTCCTCAATGGTACAAAACCAGAGATGGCTACGACAATCACGCACAAAAGCATGGCTCTCGTAAACGACATTGCAGTTATTGACAACTTTATCATCACGACTGCTGAACCCGAATGAGAGGAGATGAACGACGTGGACAAGTTCTGGCAACTATTTCAGGAAAGCGTCATCGTGCAGGCACTAATCACGCTGGCACTGGTAGCTACGTTCTGCTACATGCTTGCAACTGGTCAGACTGTGCCGGAGTTGCTGAGCACTGCGATGATGCTCGTGCTCGGCTTCTACTTCGGCAGCAAGACCCAGCAAGCAATCACCAAGTATAGGAAGGAGTAGACGAAATGGGCTACAAAATCACAGACACACGGGAAATGTCCAGGATGACCCAGGCCGGGTCAGTCGTCCAGACCTACCGAGTCTGGCTGGTGACCGACAAGGGTTCTTCGGGTACTGTCGATGTTCCTCTGGACAAGTGGAACAAGGACGACTTGCCTGGTATCCTGGCTGCCAAGGCAGAGGAACTTGACCTGGCTTTTGCTGTAGCAGAGTAGGGTGAAGAGGAGTCACGATGATCTACCCCCTACTCGACATTCTGTGGTGGAACCTCCTCGGGCAGTGGATGGACTTTATCTTCACGTACTGTTCTTCCAGCTACCTCCGTGGCTATCTTCTGCCGAAATTCAGCACTACCGCTCCGCAGTGGTGGAAGGACTCCTGGGGAGACTCCTACAACTGGTATCACCACCTGACAAACGGTGTGCCCGATGGTGCGTTCGCGTGGTACTACAAGCACGCAGCCCGTGACAGGTACAGCGACTGGGTGGGAAAAGCTGCTGACGACGTTGCCAGGCCGATAGTCAACGCTGTCTACAATCTGCTCGGCAGCCTGAGCTACGGTTACACCAAGTTCTCCCACTGGATCAACTCAATCTGGGGACGGGTGGGCAGTTTTGTACCTTGGTGGACTAGCAATCTGGCGAGTGGGCTGGACTTCCTCCGTTCCTTGTTCCCAGGAGATATCCGTGACGGAATTGTCTCCTGGTACGACAAGTTTGTGGCCTGGTACAACGCCGCGATCTCCTGGGCACAAACGAGATACGAAGCCACAAGGGTCTGGGTGACAAACACCGGGTCTTGGCTCGTCTCGGGTTACAACACCGTGAGGGCCTGGTACGATCGCTCCTGGTGCTGGCTCGACGACTTCCGGTACAATATCTACGACAGGATCACGGCCTGGCTTGGGCCACCCTGGTATTTCCTGGCCGGGGCCTGGTGGGAACTGCAAAACTTTTACAACACCGTGTGGGTTCCTTACCGGGCCACCTTACACGACTTCCTGGCGGATCCGCTCGGCTGGCTCTACGACAGAGTCGAGACCGAGTTGATCAGGAGATGGTAAAGGAGCAACATGGCTAAACCTTCAGCACCTCCGTCACCACCGGGCTTGCCTGGCAGTCCAGGGGGTCTGGGCGACAAGATAGAGAGAACAATCGAGCGAGTTCTCCACTGGCTGACTGTCACGCTGATGGAAACCATCGCCGGATGGGTGGGATGGGCACTCGAACTGTTCATGCATGCACTCCGGCCGGGGATGCTCGCCGTGTTCGGTCCTTTCCTGCGCTACTACCGCGACTTACCTGGAGCACCGGACGAGATCCAGAACCTCATCGACGACGCTTTGAGTGAGACCGGGGAGGCTGGTGCTGCTATCCTTGGTCTGCTCGGTACGAGTGTTGGAGGCGCGGCCATAGGCTCTGTAACTTCCTCATTGTTCGCCCCCGTCACCTACGGCGTCAACCGTTGGGTGCACCCTGCTCGCTTCACCCCGGCTGCCGCCTTTGCCGCTCGATGGAGAGCAGTATTGAGTGAGTCCGCCATGGTTGACGAGCTTTACGACCAGGGCTGGACAGTTGGCCAGATCAATGCCTGGCGGGAGGCGTTGAGACCACGGCTGGCTGGTCCTGAACTGTTCGCTAACGCATACCGTGCTGGTCTGCCAACCTCCGATGTGGAAGCTGAACTTTTGAAGCGCGGCTACACTCCGGACGATACCACAGCGGCCACGCGTCTGTCTCGCCTTATTCCCGGTCCCGCCGACTTGATCAGCATGGCTGTACGTGAGGCTTGGCGGGATGACGTAGCTGCCAAGTGGGGCTACGACGCTGACTTCCCCGCTGAATTTGCCGAATGGATGGAAAAGCAGGGAGACAAAGACAACTGGGCACGGAAGTACTGGCGTGCTCACTGGACGCTTCCTGGCCTGACTACAGTTCTTGAAATCCTCCACCGTGAGGATGACTTCACGCTCGATGATCTAGATACCTTCCTCCGTGTCTCTGACATCCCCTCTGCCTGGCGCAACTACATCAAGCAGATCGCCTATGTCCCGTTAACCCGGGTTGATGTGAGGCGGATGTACGGTCTCGGCGTGATCACCAGAGACGAGGTCAAACGCAACTATCTTGATTTGGGCTACAACGACACCAACGCCGAGCGGATGACGGAGTTCACAATCCGCTACGAGACAGACGAAGATCGTGAAGCGACCAAGACCGACATCCTGTCTTTCTATGCCGCCGGTTCGCTATCTGCGGAGGAGGCTAACGCCTGGCTCCGAGAGATTGGTTATCCAGATGACCTCGCTCGCTACCTGGTCGCTCGCGAGACCACGAAAGCAGAGCAGAAGCGCGTTGACGAGCAGGTGAAGTACATTGAGAACATGTACGTCCACCAGGAGATCGACGTTGCATCGGCAAAGACGCAACTCGGAGCGCTTGGTCTAGCCGCAGGTGAAATCAACCAGTTGCTCGACACCTGGGACATCGCTCGCGAAGCCAAGATCGAGCGTCCCACTCGTGCCACGCTCGACACACTCCTCAAGCGTGACGTGATCTCGGAGTCTGACTACACCTCCGGCCTGGACGCGCTCGGGTACCAGCAGAAGTACATTGCTTGGTACCTCGACAGCGTACTCCAGGAAAAGGCGGAAGGGGCACGTAAGGAGGAGGAGAAAGCACGTGATGAGCAAGAAGCGATCCGTACACGTAAAATCAAGAGTGATTACCAGATTGACAAAGCGTCTCTGGACGTGGACATCGCAGAACTGCAGACGGCGGTTGCAGAAACGCAGCTTGCGCTGCAAGAGCGGAAGTCTCGCTATGAAGAGGAATCGAGGATTGCCAGGGAAGCACTCTCAGTAACACAACTGGAGGAAGCGGCCGCGGCCGACATCGCAGACCTGAATGCACAGATCGACAGCCTGCGCGAGGCGATCCTGTTCGTGGAGGAGCAGATTGAGGGGTTCCAGACCGAGGTCGCCGAGATCAAGCTCGACCAGGCACTGGAGGTGCCGGTGTATGCTCCAGAGGCCGCAGACCGAATGATCCGCGAGCGCCAGGTAGTCATCGAGCAAGCGCAAGACGACATTTCTTCGGCCGAAGTTACAATTGCAGAGTTGCGCAGTGACATTGGAGCGCGGCGGGAGAAGCTGCGTCAAGACATCGGTATCGTGGAGAGAATTCGCTCTATCGAGGACATCGAGGCCAGCTACCGCACTAACCTGGCGACAATGACCACGCGGCTCTCGACGTTGCGTTTTAATCTCGCCGAACTGAGAGAGCAGAAAGCGGAACTCACAGTTGAGTACCGCATAGGACTGATACCACTGGAGTGAGAGAATGCCCGACCCGAAACGGAAGTTACTGGAGCAGATCAAGCGACTGAAAGAGGTTCAAGATGCAGCGGCGGCTGAGGCCGCTCGGCTTCGCGCTGAGGCAGAACGTGCAGCTCGTACGTCGCCTGTTCCTTCAGGTGCTCCAACTTCTCCACCCGCCTGAGCCAGTCCTCGTCAAACTCCCACACCCAGACTCGGTCTACCTCCTGATCAGCGAGGTAGGCGAAGAGGTCTTGCGGATTCAGATGCAGGTGAGGGGGCTCGATCCACCCATCCTCTTTCACTGTCCCCGCAACAGTTGTATACCTCAGTTTCTTTTGCACCTTGTGCAGTGTTACCCCGTCCAGATCGTGAGCTGTGAACGCGTACTTGAGCGTCGTGAAGTGCCACTGCTCGAATAGCCCGGGCGCAAGCTCAACCGCGCTATCCTTGATCCCCTTCACAACCTGGAGATCGCCAAAGCGATAGTCCTTCTTTGCCCGTATCTCCAGGCTCTCAGCAGTGCCTTCCACTTTCAGAAGCCCCAACTCAGTCGGGTCAACGTTCCCGGCCAGGTTGTGGTAGCCGACCTCATCCACGATGAGCGAGTCGGTATCCATATAGAACGTGTGTTCTCTCCCGGCCTGCGCCATCAGCGACCACATGTACACCCGGCCATAGGCAGCGACGTGGGCCGGAATTGCCGGGAGACTGTCCCACGGCTCACCCTCGTCATACTGCCTGATCACCTTCCCGCCAAAAGTCCAGTCTACACACTTCTGGCCACTTTCCCCGTCTACCCATCTGCGGATCGCTATCTTCTCCATCGGCGCATCCCCAAGCACTTCTTGCTTGTGACCCCGTTGCCCGAACTTGCCCTGAAGCGAGTTTCTGAGCAACTTGCACATCTGCGACCGTGCCACATCGCCAGCAGCTTTGTACCTCTGCCGCAGTGGCGTGAAGAAGTCAATGTACTTGCTGAACAGGTCGCCAGGCTCATACAGCGCGACTCTGCCAATGCCCCGCATCTCATTGTTGATGCGAGCGATTTGCAGTTCAGGCGTTGTGAGAGTGGTAAAGAACGTGCCCGTGGGATAAGCGTTTCGTCCTGCAATCGGCCTTACGTAGACTGGTTCTCGTGCTTCCAGTACTACCTCGGCAATGACCAGGTAGCGGTCGAGCAGGTCGTCCAGGAACTCCAGGCTCACATTCTGGATGACCTTGACCAACTTCCGAGGCATCGGGTACCACTTCATCATTGCAGCGTACAGGCCGTTCACGTCTAGCTTGTAGTACATCCCAGGTGGAGCCTGGCCAACGAAGAAACATTCCGCTCGGCCACCGTGGTAAGCATCCCTCGCCAGGCCAACCGCCGCTGCGTTGTTGTGAATCCCGATCTTTCCCGGCATGAACCTGTGCCTGTACGCTTTGAAAGCCTGTGCCGCCGCCGTGATTCCAAACGAGCCGAGGTCGTGTTCATCTAGGAAAGCGAACCAGGATTGCCACAGCCTGACCAGGATTTCGACGTCACGATGGCAGTACGTGAACAGGTCCTCATCCGAAACCGCCTCGAAGTCCACACTCAGTTTCAGTAGCCCAACGCTCTCTCCCAACGTCGCCAGGCTTATGCGCCACCAGTTCATGTTGTCCGCGAGCATGATCTTGTGCTCGCCCCGCTCAAAGACAAACATCACGCACGACCTGGCCATGATGCAGTACTCGGGGGCCCAACCCAGAGCGGGCAGATAGAAGAACGCCCGGGACAAACGGGCGTCGTAGTCGATGTTGTGTGACACGATCAGCAGCTTCTCGTACTGCGAGGATAACTCCCTGACCCAGTTCCAGAGATCGCCCTCCCAGGAAAAGTCCCGCCACTCCTGCTCTACCAGACCCTCGCTCTCACTGTAGACGCAGAAACACCCCACGCCCAGACGGAAACTGTGCTCCTGGACGCTCTCAGAGCCCCTCGTTATGTCAGCTTCCGTGTCAACAAACAAAAGTGCCTCTGGTCGCTTAGAACCTTTGTTCTTCGCCAGCCAGTGGCACCTTCGTTCGAGCCCGCCGTGTTTCACGGTCTACCGTCTCCGTTGTCGCCGTTCCTCTTCCATCTCTTGCCACAACTGCTCTCGGAGCAGTTGCTCGCATCTCGGACAAGTATCATACGAGTCTCCTGATGTGGAAGACGGACCCATATCTCTCCCACACCAGGCGCAGACCTTACGTGCCTGGTACTCGTCTTCTCGTCTCTCTGCCATTACCATGCCCCCTTCTTCCCTCAGCAGATCCCCGTGTTGTCCCACGTGCCTCTCATACCGTCGTTTTCCTTTATGCTTCACCTCCGTTCCACATTTTAACCTCCTACCAGCGCCACGGCTCCCCTTCCCTCCGTGACGCACCTATCAGCTTTGCAGAGAAGATGTCGAAGAGCGGACTTCCCCCCTCCGCACCCACTCGCGCCATGCACTCGTCGACCGCTTCCTCGGCCGTAAGCGGCCGGGACACAGTGATATCGAGCCCCGGATGTGCGAAGCGCCCCGTCGGCAGGTCACGACCGTACACCACAACCTTGTAAGCGATCGGCTTGTCCCACGGAAT
>Ga0180008_1002406_pt1 | contig 10168 bp, 7 predicted proteins | sample MM_PW_MetaG_FD_121121 | JGI IMG/M metagenome (GOLD analysis project Ga0180008, IMG submission 121121) | Groundwater microbial communities from the Aspo Hard Rock Laboratory (HRL) deep subsurface site, Sweden - MM_PW_MetaG | ecosystem: Environmental > Aquatic > Deep subsurface > Groundwater... | reverse complement strand
TCATTTAGTAATAATGAGATAGGCCTGTTTTGATACCAACTCATTCCATCCTTTACCTTTTCTGCACTATTTGCAACTTTTAATTTAGATGCTAAATCATTTAGTTGAATAGATACTGTACCACTTGTAAGGTTCTTTGTCATATCCGCTATTTCAAAAACACCTAATGTGAATTCTTCAGACGCTATTCCTCCTCCTAATGGTTGGCTTATAGTAGCCCTTGCACACACTTTTGCTAATCTTCCACATAAGTTAGTCTCTTGGTTGTTCTTAGAATTTGAAAAGGATGCCGCAGCTCTACCAATAGTCAGTAATGCTTTCGGCTCAATAACTTCTTCAGAGGGCATTCCAAATGGACGATTGAAATATCCGTCTTTATTATGTAAAACAACAGTTGTGGATTTTGTTACAAATTGGGCATAATCAGCCTCAGCAACATGGGAAACAACTCCAGCTTGAACAAGTCTGTTTATTCCAGTATCTTCAGACCTGTCTGAAAAATCTACCCATGCATCATTTTCATCTTTAATGTAGAATTTGGATTCTACATTGATAGTTGCTTTTCCCTCAAAAACGTCCTTGACGTATTGAGAGTGTAATATAGGCATTTTTATACCTCCTAAACTGAAGTCATTCCCCAATCAATTCCATCAGCTATATGACAATAAATAGAAGAATTAGTTCCGTCATCAAATCCCTCGAAAGGTATACTCCATCCCATCTCAACATTATTTGTCCATGCAGGTTCCTTAAAAAGAACATTAAGTCTTATTCCAAAATCACCAGTACTGGGTGTTGATCCATCTGGAACAGTAACTCCATAATAAATATCTAAATAGTTGTCTGTAATACCATTAAAGTCAGTATATGGATCATATCCTCCATAACTTGAAGGTTGACCCCAAGGCATAAAGACAGATCCAGATATTTCCAAATCTCCAAGTTTAAATCCACTTGAATAAGCCAGATTATTTGCCCTATACACGGGTTGAGCATTGTTTGTTATTTTTATTGTATATCCAGACAAATTAACAGAAGAATAAGAACCAACATTTGATGCATTAAGATCTTTGTATAAGAATGGAACTGTAGAATCCATTGTAGAAATCCAGGATGTAGGATCTTTATCATATTCTAATTGTTGTCCAATAACTTCAATATTTGCTCTTAGAGGAATATTTTTTTCTGTAGATAAGGATAAACTTCTAATAATACCATTATAAATATATTGACCGTCTCCATCCCCAAATTCTCCACCAGTATTTGATATACTCAATCCAACTGCACACCATCTCTCACAATCAGAACTTGTATAAGGACGGAAGTGTTTCGGAAGATCCCCGGCACCATACTCAGTTGATCCATTTTGGAATAATGACCACAAAGCCCAAACTATGTTTTTATATGTTACATCAAAAGAAAAACTTACACTTGGATTCACTGCACCACTATCAACATCGGAAGTTTGTGGTTGGGATTCTCCACCTTTTACGGTTCTAGTATGTTGGTTTGATCTTCCATTTGAAAAAGAAGGGGTTTCATTTACAGCCAAAAGGTAAATATTCTCTGTAACTCCAAGTCCAGGAGAACTAAATGGAGATTTTGGACTACTAGAGATTGACTCAACAAACACTCTTTGCATCCATTGTGCTGCTATTTTTGTTGCCATTTTAAGACTCCTCAAAAACTAAAGTGAAACTACTCTTTGATAAATCCCATAAACTCTTAGTAACATTAGCTCCTCTGATAAACTTCATCTTTCCGGTTATTGCTATAGGCAATCCATTCAAGTGTGTATGCAGGTTCAATAAGTTTCCTCTATCCTGCCACCTTTGGAATACTGTCATAACTTCTCTAAATGCAGAACTTACATTATCAAATCTTGCTGATATTGTATGTTTATAGAACTGATCATTAGATCCGGTTGGGTCGTATTCTATAGAACTTCCATTTGCTAATCTTATAGTTATTAATGGATCGTATTGACTATATTGAATTGTAGTTGCTGTTGGATACTCTGCAAATGCGTAATATCCACTATTTACATTAGTATTTCCTGAGTTATAGTTTGTATCTTTAGCATGTTCGGCCCATAAGCTATCAAATCTTCCAAGTCCATATCCTGTAGCACCAATAGTTCCATTTATCATTAATTGGATCTCCAAACCAGTTATAGAATCAGGATTACTATTAGTTGCAGCACAGACATACGTTTTTGCTGTCCAAGTGGATTGTGTAGCAGAAGCAATAAGAGATTGTCCTATTTGTACCGCAGACAATGCTGGTCCTTCATAAATCTTTAGATATGATCCACAATCTCCAAAAAGTTTTGTAAATACATAATGTAATCCAATTCTAATATAAGTACTTACTGGAGGAACATAATTTGGTACAAGTTGGCTAAAAAATGGTGCTGTGTTACTACCACACTGTATTCCCATTGCATAGTATAAATCATCATGTCCCCAAGTTGGATCTATAAAATCAACATGTAATGATTTAAGATCATGTCCCTCTGAACTCTTTGTCCATCCCGCTGGAGTAATAGATCCTAATAATGTAATTGGATCTCCAACTTCATAATCATAGGTTAACTCACTTCTAAAAGTCAAATAGGCTCCGTTTTGATATGTTCCACTTCCTGTATAATAATCACCAAGCATCCCAGTCTCAATTGCGCCAACATTATTGGTATGGGTACTTGGACCTACAGTAATAACCGTTGGACAATATTGAGGTCGTGTGGTGTATGTGTAGGGAACTCCGGTAGTATATAAATAGATTCCAGAAGTATATGCTACATCAACTGTATCAGATATATATGATCTTTCCCTAAATGATGGATTTGCTATTGGAACAGCAACTCCCATCTGCCAAGCGTCTCCTTGAGCCAACTATATCTCACCTCCAAATTACGCAGGAACTGATATTTCTCCTTCTTCAACAGCCTTACTAACTCCACCAATAACAAGATCTGTCAATATTGCAGAAGTCTCTTCTATAGACATCCCTGCTCCAACAAGTATAGTTTCTCCAGTGAATCCCATAGAAACATTAATAATCATATTCTGAACACGTGGCATTGTAGCCGATCCGAATGTTCTACCAGGAGACTTAGCCTCTTTAGATAAGTCAGACGTTGCCTGTGCTGATTCCTTTAGATAATCTGTTTCCATTTCTTTAGCAGCACTCTCTTGGAATATAGCAGCTCCAGTTCTTAACGCTGCTGCTCCTGCTACATATGCCGCCGCTTTCCAGTATTGCCCGAAGGTTGCTGCAACAAGAGCTTTTTTCTCAAGAACCTTAGCCTCTACTTCAAGAATCCCGGCTGCGGTTTCTTTTGCTATTGCTCCCAATATCTTGCTTGTAGCCTTTGATAAAGAAACCTCCTCAAGACTTACCATCTGTCTAAATTGGAATGCCTTTAGAGCAAGAGACTTTGATAAGTTCGTCCACGTTTCCTGATCCTTTAACTGTAACATTAAATTACGAAAAGTATCTTTATGTGATGCATTTCCAAGTCTAGACTTATTATCATATACTTCCTGTTCTAACTCTATTCGTCTTTGTGCAGCCCAAGCATTAAGAGCATCTTCACTTAATATAAGTCCGGTTGCATGTGTATATGCTGCTTCTTTTGCTTCTCTTTCCTTTGCAATTACATCCTCTATTCCAAGATTTATTCCACCTTCTGCACCCATACTAAATCTTCTTGACGCCTTTCTAGCAGCATCCTCAAGATATTTTACATAGTTTTCCATGTTTTCCATTTCTACATCTTGAAATGGACCCATCATTTCCCCTTCTTTTTTTCCAAGAATGGATTCAATCAATTTATTCCTAGCCTTATTGATTTCTTCTACTGCCCTATCAATTTTTTCTATATTTGCATCTATGGTTTCTTTAGATAACCCCATCATATTCATAACCCCCCAGTCAGGAGATTCCATTCCTGGACCAGATGGAGCAAACTCATTTATAAATTTTTCTTTTAGAATACTTATCTGAAAATCGAACTTTTTATTTACGGCAGCTATAGCCTCATCTGTCAATCCAAACATCTGCATTACATTTATTTCTTCTTCCATTATTTTTGAATTTTCTTTAAAGGCTTCTGCCATCTGTTGCCACCACGTTTTGGCAGCTCCACCGGGAGCATTAAAATCTGTACCCATAATGGCTTTCTTTAGCAAGTCCTCAAGCTTCATTGCTGCTTCCCTCATAGCCGCTTCCATTTCAGAACTGGTTCCTATTGCACCAAAAGCTTTACTTGTTATCTCGCTAAGTAAATCAGGAAGTGCTGTCATAGCATTCTCTACTACTTTTTCCCCAAATGGTTCAAAATCAGGAGTCCACATCTTAAAACCAGCACCAGGAATATATCCAAGTTTGAACTCATTAAGTTTATCCTTATATTCAATAAAGGTTCTAATAGCTCCTATAGCTAACATTATTCCTGCCACCACAAGAGTTATTGGACCTAATTGAGCTAGCCAAGCTGCTGAAGCCGCAGCCGCATTTTTTATCTGTGCAGCAGTATTTAGGGTCACGACTGAGGTTAAAGACGAAATAATAATAATTCCCCTCTCAAGCATGGGAATGAGGTTTTTAGCAAATGCTATAGTAGCGAGAGCCATAACAATTACTTTCCATGCAATTAATCCTCCAATTAAAACTTTAATATGTTTTTGATGTTCTTTAATAAAGGTCGTAACTGCTACTATTGTCCCTATTAATTTTTGTATTATTGCATTCACTTTTAATAATACAGTGATACTGGTATCTAAAATTCTCTTTCTTCCATCTTCACTTTTTGCCCATGCTGTTGATTTTTCAATCAAGGATGTTAGATGTTTTGTAAATACAATAACCGCTGGAGTCATTGCATCTCCAATTGCACCCTTCAATAAAATATACTGATTAGAGAGTTTTTGTTGGATAGCATACAAAGTCTGTTCTGCTATTGCCAAGTTACCAGTATATTTAGCTGCTTCCTTCTTAATTCCATAATAATAAGCCATTACTTTATCTGCTTCTGTTAGTTTCCCAATAGTTTTATCTATTGTTACTGCATATTCTTTTTCCATATCCGAAAGGTTTTTTTGTATACCGGCACTATCAGACAATTGAGATCTATGCATTCTTAATCCTTGACTCATTCTAATTAAGGCTTCTCCCATTGTATAAAATCCTTCAGCATTGAATGCAGCGGATTCGGCTGCTCCGATAAGGATTTCTTTAGCCATATCTAAAGTCATGCCTTCCATCGCCATAAGGTTCTTTAATGCTTCTTGAACCTGTTCAGTTCTGGCTAATCCACCAAGTTTCTCTGTCAACTCATCTGCTATTATTACTGATCTTGTCATCTCTGTATTACTATGAGTCATAGCCTTAACTACAGCCATCATGCCTATTTTAGATCTGTCCATTTGAGCAGATACTTTAGTAAAAGATGTTACTAATTTAGTAGTAGCAGTTAAAACTAATGCAATAGCGAAGTTGTACAACAGTATCATGTTACGGAGTTTTCCAATTCCGTGTTGTAGTGACCCAAAGTTATTTCTCATATTATATGCAGATTTACTAGCATTATTTTGCTTTTTTTCTGTTTGTACAAGTGCTCCATTCATCCTCTGCATTGCTGTATTTATAGCACCTAATTGGGTAACAGCACCGCTACTACCCTGTACAACAACCTTTATATTTAGTGTCCTTGTAGCCAAAAATCTTCACCTCGCTTACTTCTTTTTGTTTCCAGCTCTTTTAAGAACATCCTCATTTCTAGTCTGCCTCATGTAATCTGCTGTATAAGCATTTCTAGCTGATCGCACACACCGAAACATTTCCATTATCCTTCTGTTCTGATCCAATAATGCTCCAGGATCAGGAAGTTTACTATATTCTTTACAATCGGATTCTAGTTCAACAACCATCATTGATAAAGAGTCTATCAAGGATCTAGGACAAACACTTTGAAATTCGTTTCCCAATAAACCACCGCCTTTATGGTCAATTAAAACGGGTCGAGGGCGCATAGAATTTTGAAGTTCCCAAAGCTCCTCCAAGAATTCCTGACCATCGACCCGTTTTGGAATCGTCTCGTTGATCATTTTACCGCTACGATCTTGGATTTTGCTTTGTTCCCCCTTTTCATTTATTACTGGAAAATCTATTAGAAACGATTGATTATCCAAAAAACAAACAATATCGTTCTTTACTATAAAATCCAAGTGCTCACAGAGATTACAATCAATTATCTCCGTTCCCGCTTCCCCTATCCACATCCCGAACTGCGTGGCGAGCTCTATATTTTTTTTCCTCGCTCGGCGTTACTGTTGACACCGTGCTAGCCTGCTCTATGATTTCATTCAATGCCCACCCCGGAATATCATGGGCAATATTCCCAATCATCTCCCTGTCCGTAATCTCCTTCCAGTAGTAGTCATCCTCACCACGATATTCTTCTCCAAGATGATTCTTGTGTCCAATCCATCTTGTTGAATAGCAGTAGTTTTCAGCCTTGATTACAATAGAAGAAAACTCCTCTCTATCAGCAACATTAAGCTTTTTCTCATTGTATTCATCATATCCACTACGGACAGTACGCTTTGCTGCGGCATATAGACGAGCACTTCTATTGGCTTCTCTGCCGGTCTTTGGCAGAATCCACCAAGTAGTTCTAGTTTCTTCCGGCATGTCTCTTTCACATTCAAGAATGTAGGAAAAAGGTTCTAATTCTAGACCTCTCATGACACTTTGCTCCTTTCATCAATAAAGTTGGTTAATACGTTTAACGCATCCTTTGCACGGTGAGTATAAGTATGCTCAGACATCACTCTCCTCTTAGCGTTCATTGCAATCTTTTTAGCCTCATCAGGATTTTCTAAGTAATAATCAATCTTCCTTTTTAAGTCTTCTACAGAATCAAATGTTACCATCTCATCCTCAGTGAACTTTTCTCTCAACTCCTTTCTACTGCTATCAACAAGTTGGAAAACACCACTTGCAGCAACCTCGTATGTTCTTGGATTTAAAGACTCTGCAATGATTTTATCCTTTCCTTGATTAAAAATCCATGCACTATCCCTATGTAAGTTTAATACTATCTTTGACTTACAGTATATCTTTGATGTTTCGGAGATTGGGACATCTCTTATATTTCCTGCTTCTATCATTTTCTTTATTATCCAACTATCTTTATCTGTTACAAAGTCTTTAAATTTTCCCATTTCTGAAGATCCAGGAAAAAGTCCAGCAAAAAAAGTTTTCTTTGTTTCCAAAAAATCTTGCATACTATTAAACATATCTGCTCTCTCTTTAGTAAATGTACCAACAAAGGATAAATCATATTTCTTTTGTGCAGGAAATCCTGCTCTAATTCTTGAATCAAATCCAACTGGTAAATAATGTACACTCTTATTCTTATCAAACATATTCAAGGTAGATCTATCATTAAGAAATACAACATCATATACAGGAGCATATATGTTTCTTGATCTATCATTATCATATGGTTCGTCTGTAAGATAGAGTGCTGTAACAACTTGTGTTTGTTCACTTATGACTTTAATTCTACTAACATCTATGTCTCTTCCATCTACTACAAATACTACATCTGCTGGCTTTTTTCTTTTGGGATTATCTCGACAAGAAAATGACATCATAATATGGTCTATTAATCCAGATGTTATGACAGACCATGTTAAACATTCCATAGCAAGCTCTTCTTTTGATTTGTTTCTGTATTCCTTCCCAATTCTTAATACTTCGTCACTTATGGCTTTATTCTTATCCATTTGGACAGTTATGCTTGATTTGATATCTTTTGGGAAGTTATTGAATACGCTCTTAAAGAATTGGTGTGTTTTAGCAACATCAAACACCTTCACTCTACTACCACAGGATTCAAATCCATTATTAAATCCTATTGCTACATCTCTAACAGAATGAAAATGAACAGGAAATACTACAAGAATGTCAAGATCTTCGTTTTTCATTATGGCCTCTTCTTTATAAAATCTGACCCAAAGGAGGATTTCAATAACTCCAGCATTGTTTTTGCCCTATTTGTATATGTGTGTTCTTTCCAAACCCTCTTATAAGCCCTCCTAGATATTTGTTTAGCTTCCTCTTGATTCTTCAGGTAGTATTCTATTTTATCTGATAAGTCTTTTGGATTTCCGTATTCATATTCTACCATCTCATTCTCATTAAACATTCTTCTTATTTCGGGTCTTTGGTCATCAACTAGCTGAAATGCTCCACAAGCAGCAGCCTCAAATGTTCTTGGATTTGGAGAGAGTGCAGATATTATAGGAAACTTACTTCCATCATTACCTCCCCACTCCGGTTCTCTATGAATATTGAGAACTATCTTGCTATAATTAAACATCTCAGTTACCTCTCTTATTGAGAGTGCTTTTGATCCACATTCTATAAGTCTCTTTTCTGTCCAACTTTCAGAGTTTGCTCTATGCTTTTCTGGCAACAATTCAGAAGATATTCCCTGGATAAAAAACTTGTGTTTTTCTAGTGTATCAGATATAGCATCTAAAGTATCTGTCCTTGTTTTCATTAAAGCTCCAACAAACGATATATCATACTTTTTCTTTTTTGCTCCATAGAACTCCCGATGTACTTCATCAAAAGCAGTTGGAAGATAGTGTATATTTGGATTTCCATGCTTTTTGTGTAAGTCTATTGTAGCCAGATCATTTGAAAATACAATATCATATTGTTTGGAAAGCTCAACTGTATGATGAAAGTCATATGGTTCATCTGTTAAAAACAATCCAACCTTTATTCCATATCTTTGACAGATCTTTATTTTATCCCAAGGAACCTCTCGTCCATCAATAACTAGGATAAAATCTGCTGCTTCTCCACCAAATCCAGAAAGAGCAAAGTCATAGAATCCGGCAAGGGCAAGTCTGCAATAGACTTCTCTGCTTGTTCCACCAAACTCTTTCTCAAACATCTTTCCTGCACCTGGATCATTAGTTTCAAAAAAACGGTAAATTTTATCGCTTTCATAACAAATTGTTTGATAGTCGAGGTTATAAAAGGCGTTATAAAATCCAAGTGCAACGTCCCGGACTCCAATGGATCTTGGTGGAATTAAAACAAAAATCTTCACTTTGAGTCCTTTTATTTAGTTTAAACAATGGGCCAATCTTTTGCGTCATCACCTGCTAGAAGAATTTCAAAAGCATTTGTCCCATCACTAGCATTTGTAAATGGAGTTTCCCATCCCATTTCTACGTTATTAGTCCAAGTGGGTTCCTGGTTTATAATATTAAGTTTGATTTGTAATTCTCCTAATCCTGGAACAGCTGTTGGAGATGTTCCCCAATAGAACCACAATTTATTATCTGTTGGAAATCCAGTGGCAGCTTTAAGATCATCCAAAATTGTATTTGTTCCACCTTCAGCAGCAGACCAAGGAATAAACACAGATCCAGTAACATCCAAATCATTAAGAACATAACCAGAACACGTACCGGAATTATAGAATGTTCTTTCTGCATTATTGGATATTGTTAAACTAAACCCATTTGTTGAGGTTGCAGCAGGGGAATCGCCACCTAAAACATCATATTTAACAGTTAAATCCTTACACAATAATGGAACAGAATCATCTAATGAAGTTGATGCAGTTGCACCAGTAAAAGTACTATCATCAAAAACTGCCCCAAGAACTTCAACTGTTGCTCTAAGTGATTGATCCTTAGAGACAGTCAAATTAATGCTCTGAGCAATTCCACCATATAAGGCAGGATTATCTGTATCTTCCTTGTATTGACCAACACAAACCCATGCCTCACAAGTACTAGATGTGTAATTACCAAATGTTTTTACAAATGATGGGGATGCTCCCTCTGATGTTCCATCTTGACAAAGTGTCCATAAAGCCCAGATGAGATTTGTTGCGGTTACGTCAAAATCCAAAGATGTTGATGGATTATAAACCCCATGTAAAAATTCATGTCCATACGCATGTGTTGTCCTATAAGATCTCCCTGTAAGTTTTCTTTGGTTTATCTGTTCTAAACCCATTTTAATATCAACATTGTTATTCACAGGAAGCATAAAAATAGCGTCTCTTACACCAAATCCAGCAGGATTATAAAATAAACTTGCTGGTGCAGAGCTCCAGCTTGCCGACGCT
>Ga0180008_1002405_pt1 | contig 10171 bp, 10 predicted proteins | sample MM_PW_MetaG_FD_121121 | JGI IMG/M metagenome (GOLD analysis project Ga0180008, IMG submission 121121) | Groundwater microbial communities from the Aspo Hard Rock Laboratory (HRL) deep subsurface site, Sweden - MM_PW_MetaG | ecosystem: Environmental > Aquatic > Deep subsurface > Groundwater... | reverse complement strand
GTGCAGCGACTTGTCACGGCCGTTGCCCGACTGCTTATAACCGCCAAACGGCGCGGTCATGTCACCACCGTCGTACTGGTTGACCCACATGCTGCCAACGCGCAGGGCTTTAGCGGCCAGGTGGGCCTTGGACAGGTTGCTGGTCCAGATGGCGGCAGCCAGACCATAAATGCTGTCGTTGGCGATCTGGATGGCTTCTTCGGTGCTGTCGAATGGAATCACGGTCAGCACTGGACCGAAGATCTCTTCCTGGGCAATACGCATGGCGTTGTGCGCGTCATCGAAAATGGTCGGCTCCACATACTGGCCACCGGTCTCCTCAAGGGTCCGCTTACCGCCGCAGAGCAGCTTGGCCTGGTCCTTGTGGCCGGCATCGATGTAACCGAGCACGGCATTCAGGTGGCCGGCATCGACCAGCGCGCCAACCTTGCTCTCGGGGTCCAAGGCGTAACCGGCTTTCCAGCTCTGCATGGCTTCAACCACCATGGGCATGAATTGATCCTTGATTGAGCGTTCTACAAGCAGGCGTGAGCCAGCAGTGCACATTTCGCCCTGGTTGAAACAGATCGCCGCAGCGGCCGCTTCGGCGGCGGCCTTGAGGTCAGGTGCATCGGCGAAGACGATGTTAGCGCTCTTGCCGCCGGCCTCCAGCCACACGCGCTTCATGTTCGATTCGCCCGCATAGATCATCAATTGCTTGGCGATCTTGGTCGAGCCGGTGAACACCAAGGTGTCGACATCCATGTGCAGCGCCAACGCTTTACCCACGGTATGACCGTAACCAGGCAGCACGTTGAGAACGCCAGCCGGGATACCGGCTTCGAGTGCCAGCTGGGCCAGACGCAGCGCGGTTAGCGGCGATTTTTCGGACGGTTTGACGATCACTGAGTTACCGGTGGACAGCGCAGGACCAAGCTTCCAGCAGGTCATGATCATCGGGAAGTTCCATGGCACGATGGCCGCGACGACCCCCACTGGCTCACGGGTCACCAGGCCCAGCTCGTCATGCGGTGTGGCCGCGACTTCGTCGTAAATCTTGTCGACCGCTTCGCCGCTCCAGCGAATCGCACGAGAGGCACCCGGCACATCAACACCCAGGGAATCGCTGATTGGCTTGCCCATGTCGAGGGTTTCCAGCAGCGCCAGCTCTTCAGCGTGGGCATCCATCAAGTCAGCGAACCGAATCATCACGCGCTTGCGCTGCGCCGGCGCCATGCGCGACCAAACACCCGACTCGAAGGTAGCGCGGGCATCAGCCACAGCCAGCTCAGCATCGGCCAGATCACAGCTGGCCACCTGGCCAAGCACACGGCCATCAACCGGGCTGATGCACTCAAAGGTGTCACCCGAAACCGCCGCACGGTACTCGCCATGAACAAAGGCGCGCCCTTCGATCTTCAGATTTTTGGCGCGCTGTTCCCAATCGGCACGAGTCAGGCTAGTCATTCGAACATCCTCTATCGCAAGTAAGGCGCCGCAGTTTGGCCGCACGCGCTGTCAATTATTGTGCATGGGTCAGCAAACCCAATCGTGCCGGCAACACTAAACCAGCGGCCTGCACAGTTCCAATATTTTTTACAAATAGAGGCAAAGCCGCCTTGTTATGTGCGCTTTATTAAACATAGACTGCCGAAATTGTCATTCAACTGACCACACGCCTGACTGGACCCTCATATGAATATCGAGCAGATCGTCGACTTCGCCCAAGCCACCACCCCACCCGAGCACTACCGCCCAGCGGCGGAAAAAGTCCTCAAAGGCGACCCTGAGCAGAGCGTGCGTAACCACTACGGCAGCCCATGCGGGCAATTCAACACGGGGATATGGGAAGGCGCAGTGGGCCAGTGGAACATTAACTACACCGAGCACGAGTACTGCGAAATTCTGCAAGGCGTCTCGGTGTTACGTGACCAGGACGGCAACGCCAAGACCCTGCGCGCCGGCGACCGCTTCGTCATCCCGGCAGGTTTCTCCGGCACCTGGGAAGTACTGGAGCCCTGCCGCAAGGTCTATGTGATCTTCGAGCAAGCCGCCAACTGACTCATCGACTTCATGCGTCACCCTTTAGCCCGCCTTGCGCGGGCTTTTTATCGCCTGCCATCCCTAGTCGCCCCTCAGGGGGGCGAACAGGTATCGCTAAAAATGGCTCTAGGCCATCTTTTATCGCCCAAGGCTTACCAAGCCAAATCGCAGGCAAGAAAAAGCCCGCTATAAAAGCGGGCTTTTTCGGCAAGGAGCCAGATCAATTACTTGATCTTACCTTCCTTGTAGATCACGTGCTTACGCACAACCGGATCGAATTTTTTGATTTCGATTTTGTCCGGAGTGGTGCGCTTGTTTTTGTCGGTAGTGTAGAAATGACCAGTACCGGCACTCGAGATCAAACGGATCAATTCACGCATGACTTTCCCCTTAAACCTTTTCGCCGCGAGCACGCAGCTCGGACAGAACGACGTCAATACCACGCTTGTCGATGCAACGCATGCCTTTAGCAGAAACGCGCAGACGGACGAAACGGTTCTCAGACTCGACCCAGAAGCGGTGATGCTGCAGGTTCGGCAGGAAACGACGACGGGTTTTGTTGTTTGCGTGGGAAATGTTATTCCCAGTTACCGGACCCTTACCGGTAACTTGACAGACTCTCGACATGCCTCAGCCCTCTAAAACCACATGCCCAACCCGGCATGGGTTGGCCGCTAATATTCAATCTTGGCGCGCAGCGCCGCGTATCTCGAGGGTCTTACCGGCCGTACCTGAAAGCGCAAGAACCGGGCCCCTACAAAAGAGCGCTGCTTTATACCAGAAACCCAAAGGCGCAACAAGAATAAACGTTCTTTCCTCAGTCAAGCCGTGCCGTCGTTTACCCCCGCAAAGCCAGCTATTGGTAGGGATTGTATAGATCAACCGCTCGTCGCCAAGATTCATTGCCCTGCTACCGAGTAATGGCCTAGGGTAAAGCCTTCGTCACGCGCCACCTGACTCTGGAGTTTGTTATGCGCCTCGCCTTTCTCCCGCTGCTGCTTGCCCCGCTAATGGCTCCTGCGCTGGCCCAGGCCAGCACACTCAGCGTCTGCACCGAAGCCAGTCCAGACGGTTTTGACGTAGTGCAGTACAACTCCCTGACCACCACCAACGCCTCAGCTGACGTGCTGATGAATCGCCTGGTGGAGTTCGATGCAGCCAGCGGCACCCTGCAGCCAAGCCTGGCGCAAACCTGGGACGTCAGCCCGGACGGCCTGAGCTATAGCTTTACCCTTAGGCCCGATGTGAGCTTCCACAGCACTGACTATTTCACCCCCAGCCGCACGCTGAATGCCGATGACGTACTGTTCAGCTTCCAGCGCATGCTCGACCCGACTCATGCCTGGCACAAGGTCGCCCCCAGTGGCTATCCGCACGCGCAGTCAATGCAGCTGCCAAGCCTGATCAAAAGCCTTGAAAAAACCGGCGAGCACAGCCTGCGCTTTACCCTAAACCGTCCCGATGCGACCTTCCTCGCGACACTCAGCATGGGTTTCGCCTCTATTTACTCTGCCGAATACGCCGCACAGCTCATGGCCGCCAACACGCCAGAGAAGCTCAACAGCCAGCCGATTGGTAGCGGGCCATTTATCTTCAAGCGTTTCCAGAAAGATGCCAGCGTGCGCTACAGCGCCAATCCGGCCTACTTCGCCGGCAAACCGGCGGTCGACAACCTGATCTTTGCCATCACCCCTGACGCCAACGTACGCCTGCAAAAGCTACGGCGCGGCGAGTGCCATATCGCCCTGTCGCCCAAACCTCAGGATGTAACGGCAATCGCCGCTGATAACAACCTAAAGAGCGTGCACACGGCCGCCTTTATGAGCGCCTTCGTCGCCCTCAACAGCCAGCATCCGCCACTCGACCAGGCGGCGGTTCGCCAGGCGATCAACCTAGCCTTCGATAAAAACAGCTACCTGCAAGCGGTGTTTGAAAACAGCGCCGAGGCTGCCAATGGCCCTTACCCGCCTAATACGTGGAGCTACGCCGCCGAGCTACCCGGCTACGCTCACGACCCACAAAAGGCCCGAGAACTGCTTAACGCAGCCGGTTTGGCCGACGGGTTCAGCACCACCATCTGGACGCGCCCCAGCGGCAGTGTGCTCAACCCTAACCCAAGCCTCGGCGCACAATTGCTGCAGGCCGATTTAGCCAATGTTGGCATCAAGGCCGAGATCCGCGTAATCGAGTGGGGCGAACTGATTCGCCGCGCCAAAGCCGGCGAGCATGACCTGCTGTTTATGGGCTGGGCGGGTGACAACGGCGACCCAGATAACTTCCTCACACCACAGTTTTCCTGCGCTTCGGTCGAGTCCGGGCTGAACTTCGCCCGTTATTGCGACCCGCAACTGGATAAGCTGATCAGTGATGGCAAACGTACCAGCGACCAGGCGCAACGCAGCCAGCTGTACAAGCAAGCGCAGCAAATCATCCAGCAGCAAGCGCTATGGTTGCCGTTGGCTCATCCAACGGCCTACGCGCTAACGCGCAAACAGGTCCAGGGCTATCAAGTCAGCCCCTTCGGACGCCAGGACTTTGCCAAGGTACGCCTAACCCCCTAACACTTAGAGCCAGCCGTATTCGGCCATCGACAGCGGCTCTCCATCGCCGACGATAAAGTGGTCGAGTACGCGCACATCCACCAATTCCAGCGCCTCTTTCAGGCGCCGGGTCAGCACCCGATCCGCCTGACTGGGTTCGGCGACGCCTGACGGATGGTTATGGGTCAAGATCAGCGCCGCCGCATTGTGTGCAAGCGCGCGCTTAACCACCTGGCGGGGATAGACGCTGGCGCTGTCAATGGAGCCATGGAACAGCGGTCTATCGCTTTCTAATAAATTGAGTTGAGGTAGTCGAAGGGACGGAGGGTCCCCATCCGTGGCTTTGGGTGCCTGAATAGTTGAGGCAATTTGAGATCACAAGATTGACCACATGATGGCTTATGGCCTTTACTTGTCTTGTTTTTTCCCTTTTTAAAAACGGTATTTTTATGTTTGAGTCTGTGATGGAACGCAAGGCTTTTGCTTCAAAAATAATGGAAAACCTTGTTCACGATTACAAGTTGTCGATTTCGCGTAATGTGGTTTTACTTCCAGCAAGTAAATTCAACGACATTTTGAATGTTACTTTTAACTCTTCCAAATGTGCAGATGAGGCAACCATTGAGATTGCAATAAAAATTTTACAGGCAATGGCAGATATACAAGAGAACGATTCAGCATCTCGTTTAAAAAAACGAATTGAAGTATCTTTGGGCTATTTCAAAGGACGGTATGGATTTACTGATTCAAGAATTGAAATGTTAAAAGAAAAACTAAATGCAGTGGTGATCGGATAAACCAACACCCTGTCCGGGTGCTATTATCTGATATAGGCTTTTAGACAAATTATAATGCTATGGATTTGACTTCCAGTTGTAGGCCGTTGCTCTACTGACTTTTAGCAGTTGCATTACTTCTTGAATGCTCGCGCCTGACTCAAGCAAAATAATGCCTTCCTCTCTTTTAGTTTTGCCTTTCTGCTTGCCTCTGAAAGCCTGCATATCGCTCGTATGTGTCTTTGCGATGTAGTCTTCAAAGGTTCCACGGTTGAAGTTCCTAAACGTCCATTTGGCTACGCTCTTGGCCGTATGTTTAACTTCTGCGGTATCCAATGGGGTAGAAAATTGGGCGTTGTAGCCTGTGGCTCTGTCCAAGCAAGCGTTTAGCCATTGGTCATAGACTGGCCAGCCCTGACGTATGGACTTGTAGGCCCAGGTTCTTAGTTTCTCGAATAGGGTGCAGTTCCTACCTAAACCATAGTCAGGTAGCGGCTTGCGCTTGTTCTGGTAGGTGGATAGGTCGAGGTAGTCGGCTAGGCCGTCCAGTGTGTAAAGTTCTGGTTCCCACTGTTTTACGATCCAATGTGGATTTAATGGGTTCTTGCAGATAAGCCCAGAATAACCAATGTCAGCATCTAGAAGGTCACGCATAGCGTTGTCGATAGCCCCTGCGTAGCGTAAAGGGCCGGTTTTGCCGTCTATTGCTGTTCTTATAGGTGTATGTAGCCCATAGAGTAAATGAGCGTGTCCGTTGGCCGGATTTCGAGCGATTAGGTTTGGTGGTGGTGCGCCTACTTCATCCCAATGTAGTCCAGCGTCACGACGATCCACGTCATAGACAAGCCATAGTTTATGGGTAGGACCATTCGGTTGAATGTGTCTTGCGAAAATTGCTTTTTCTTTTTTGTTGATTTTTAAACCATTGGTTAATTCGTCAGCATGATACGGTCTTGCTGGTAATTTATGGTTAAATAATTCTATACATTCCATTCGATCCTCTTCTAATTAATTTTTTAGAAAAAGAAAAACTTATGGAAGTTACTTGACAATAAAATTCTTGATGGTTAAATGTGATTGTGTGTTTTATTGTTTTAGTTGCCGCCTTTTCCAGAGGCGGTTTTCTTTTTCTGTTATAATCAAACTGCCACATATAATTAAATTGTCAATAAACTATTGACTTATATTTATCTGGTGATAAGTTGTAATTAACGTGGTTCCTCGATTGCGTTAGTTCTTAAAAAAATACTGGCTAAGGCCGGTATTTTTTTGTCTGCACTTCCAATTTAAATTTCTTGGGTTATATTGATATTAAGTTAACAATAATTAAAGGGATTTATGAATTTAAGAAAAATGGGAAGGCGCAGCGGATTAACATTGATAGAGTCATTGGTTGTGGTGGGTATATTGCTTGGAATTGTAGCGATTGCTTTAACGCTTTATGGGACTGTAAAAGATAGATTAAATGTCAAGAATGAATCAGAAAATATTTCGTTTGTTTATGCCCAAGTAACTGACTTATTTAGCGATGAAACTACCGATGATTTAGAAAATTCATTGGCTGTTCAGTCTGGTATCTTCCCAAAGAAAATGAAAATAGTAGGTGGTAATACTGTTTACAATTCTTGGGGAGGAAAGGTAGAGATTGAGGGGGAGCAGGATAAGAATGGTTTCGTTCTTACATATAACAAAGTTCCTAAAGAAAGTGTTTGTGTTGATTTAATAAGAAACCAAAGAAAAGTTGGATGGGATTCGGCGTCGGTCGGTAGTAAAAAAATCACGTTTAGTGAAATAACTACAGCCGAAGTTTCTAAGGGCTGCTTAGGCGTAACTGGCGACACGGTGACGGTGATATTTAAATATGGAGTTGAGTAAATCAGAGAAAACCCCCGCAATTATGCGGGTTTTTTTTGCATGTTTTGTTTGATTCACTAAATATTACCTAGACTGATATCAACAATTAAAGGTAGATGGTCGCTATGCTCAAGCCATTCCTCGACTTGGCCAATGGTCAGTTTTGCATTATCTAAAAGTTGTTTTGATAAAAATGCATAATCAATGTGGTACGGTTTTTCTAATTTTCGATGAAGAAAAAATGTTGGCTGTTTTTCAGCACCTTGGCTTAGGCCAGTTTGAACGTGATAAAGGCTATGTATGCCAATGTCAGATAGTTCTTTTACTACATCCGTGTGGTTCCACCAACGATCCCAAACGTCCCAACAAGCGTTGCTATTAAGATCGCCAATAACAATGGATTTATCTTTGGCCAATATGGGCTTGTGCAGTTTAAGCCACTTATAAAGTTGGCCAATATACTTGAAGGTTGGGGAGCCTGCTTCTTTTGTCCAGACTGCGAGCAGTGTAATTTCATCCGCTTTGCAGGGGAGAAATAATTGCAGCCCATTAGGCTCAAGATTAATATGCTCTAATTTAATATTCGACCTTGCAAATACACCTAGCCCCTTGTTCTTATTTTCACCTACCCACAAGTAGTTATCTGCCCAATTCCTATAGTTTCCATCTTTACTCTGGGCGGGGTCTTCACACTCTTGGATAATAATAAGATCTGCTTTAATCGAATCCAATAAATGAAGTTTTTTCCTGAATGCACCATTACAGTTCCAGCTAATAATCCGCATAAAATTGACCCTACGATTAAGTCATAGGGCGATAATATCAGATGCTAAAAAGTGATGATCGATTTAGTTTTATTTCTGAGGATTTAAAAGCCTTAGTAGTTCTTGATTGTGCTGCTCTACTGCTTCAAGTCGTGCTTGTTGGCTTGCTGCTTTTGTAAGCGCTTCGCTATTTTCTGATTTGATTTGTTTCAACTCTAAGGTTAAGGCGTTATTTTCTTCGGTTAGTTTTTCAAGAATAACGCTCTGCTTATCATATTCTTCTGCTATTTCTCTGGTGATCTGCTCCGATTCCGCTTTGTCCTTCTCCCAAGCCTTTTGGGCTGTGTGTAGGGCGTCGTTTGCTGTGGTTTGGGCAATGCTCCATATCTTCGCCGTTGCTTCATTAACAGCCTTTTGAACAGCATCTGGAATGTCTATCTGCGCTGTCTGAACCTGTTGCTCCTGCTGGTTTCTCCATTGCTTCATCGCTTCGCTGGTTGTATTCATATCAGTCTTTGCTGCTGCTCTAACTTGGGAAACTGTAGGGTATGATTTTTGACCATTAGCGTTATATAGTTCTGTTGCTACTCTGTGGATTTTTTCTACTGCTTGGTTGTTTTCTATTGTGTTGTTCATGTATTTCTCCTTTAGATTAAAATAATAATAATAATAATAATAATAATAAGATAACATAATAAGTTATTATTATTCTTATTATGAAACCATATAAAAAACGGAATGCAATAGGCGGGCAATAAAAAACCGCTCAGTGGCGGTTATTGGTATGGGTCATTGGGATTATTAAATGGGCTTGGCGGTTTAGGTATTAGCATTCTTTTGGCTCGTGCCTTCGCTGCTTCTCGTTTTTCCTCTGCGTCAAACTCAATGGTCTGCTTACTGGTGAACGTATCAGACGCCCATAATTTAGTTTTATCTACGATATTAAATTCAACTTTTTGGTTATCAAGCCCTACCTCTTTTAGTTTTTCCTGAACATTAAATAAATAGTCTTCTCTTTTGTCTTTTCCTAAATATCGTGCCGTTTGGATTATATTGTCTTTCAAGTCTTTATAGGTCGATTCTGTTGGTGCGTTTGACTGTTTGGCGTTCAAAACCTTATCTACTTTTACGTCAAAACTATGGATGAGCGGTTGTAGTTCTTCGTTGATAACTTTGATTGCTCTTTGGATTTCACCATGCCTTTTTTGGTCCTTGTTGATTTTTTCATTTAAGGCTTTGATCGTCCTGTTATGTTTTTCAAGTTCGGAATTTATGACGGATTTAAGATTTATCTTCTTTTGATTTAGTTCTTTTATTTTTAATTTGGCCTGCTGCTCAACCTCTGCAAGTTGCTCTAGGCTCTTTTTCTTTTCGTTTATGTCGTTTGATAGTGTTTTAAGTCTTTTACTTGTATAGACTTCAGCGCGTTCTATTTGCTTTTCTTGCTTCGCTACTGTTTCCATTGACTTGTTGATATTTACCAATAAATCGTCTCTAAGTTCAACGGCATAGCTAATCTCTGTTGTTATGTTATTGATTTCTTCCCTTACTTCCTCAAGCTGTTCTTGCCTTAACGTGTAAAGATTGAATGCTCGATCCTCTTTTGGTTTTTTGCTTTCAAGTCTTATCTTCTTCCTTAGTTCCAGGTTTTCTTGTGTTGCTTCTACTTTGCTTGCGAGGATCGGTATATTCTCCATGATAAATTTCTGGTTTATGTGTTGGTAGAATAATTCCTGTAAGGCTTCGCCTATGATTTGACTCTCTTGGTAGGTCTGTTGTTTGGTGTTGACTGGTTCATAGTCTTTGAAGAACTCAACCGATTCTATGACCTTATTAGCAAGCAGGGCTTGCTGTTCTGTAAGGTCGTATTCACCTGTTCTTTTGTTTTTACAGTCAATAAATATGTGCGGATGGTCGCCTACTTTCTTCTTTCCTTTCCCCTCTAATTCGTCGCCGTGATAGACGGTCATAATGACGTTATAATCAGGGAAGTGCTGCGCATAGAACTCTTGTATAGCCGTGATGTAGAACTTTGGCGGGAGGTCTACTTGGTTGTGCATTGGGAATTTAAAGAATGCCTCTTGTATGACTGGGCGGTTGCAGGAGCTGAGTGCAACACGGTTATTGAATTGAAGCCGGAGCATCATGCCGCATTGCCATGGAGTTTTGCATGACCTCTCCCATCACCTCGATGGGGCATTTGAAGTCGAAGCGC
>Ga0180008_1002404_pt1 | contig 10178 bp, 10 predicted proteins | sample MM_PW_MetaG_FD_121121 | JGI IMG/M metagenome (GOLD analysis project Ga0180008, IMG submission 121121) | Groundwater microbial communities from the Aspo Hard Rock Laboratory (HRL) deep subsurface site, Sweden - MM_PW_MetaG | ecosystem: Environmental > Aquatic > Deep subsurface > Groundwater... | reverse complement strand
TCGTCAGCGGCATAGCCTCGACTATTTACCCCAAGCATTTCGCACAAACTTAGGCATTCTTTCCCAGTTGAACTTGAACTCCTTCTCAGCCTTTTCAGGTGTTGCCATTATCCTCTTTTCAAATATCCCTGTTATTTCATCCACACGACAATTAGTTTTTATCTTCCAGCCATCTTGTCTTTGAGACTTTTCTTTCTTCAGAATATAGGTTCCCTCTTTTGTTTCAATCTCACCAGTTTTTGGATTGAATGCCTTAACAAACTTACTATCTGTAATCACCACTTCCTCTTCAACTATGTTGGCCTCGATAGCTTCTTCTTTGGAAACAATTGCCCATGAAGCATTACTTTCATCTGCCACATAAGCTTTGACAAACTTTACCTTTGCCACTATCTCGGGGTTGATTTTCTCAACAATGTATTCAATCGTGACCTGTCTTTTAGGATAATACTTCTCGCCCTTGCCGGTATAGATGTTATAGGAATTGACGTACAGCTCCCCTGTTTCAGGATCATGAGGGGATATCTGGGTATGAGTCCCGTTCCCGTCATTTACCCACATCTCATTGTTTACCGAATAGAAAATAGCCCCTCTTGTCATACTTCCAACAGGAGAAACGCCGGAATCAATACAGACGAAAGAGGTCAATCCAGAGATAGGCGACGTTGCGCCAACCGAGACCCCTGACTGAGCACCGATAATACCATCGACATCGAGCTTGACGTTGGCGTTGGGGGAGGTGGTGTTGATGCCGAAGCTGCCGCTTGTTTTTATGACTGCTCTTTGAAGATCATTAACCTTGAAACGCACTTCATAATTATTGGACGATCCTATTTCTATAGAAGTATCCCCCGCATAAATATCTGCCACTGGTCCAGAATCATCTTCAACGTATACATGAGCACCATCCCTATAAGCCTGAATGTTGCCCCCCACCTCAAATTGGATTGGATCTGAAGGAACGCCAATTCCAACACCCATCTTCCCACTAATATACTTATTCCCAGCCTGATCTATCGCCTCCTTCGTAGCCCCGCTTGCGTCATAAATCGCACTCCCTATCACACCGGCGGCCGTGCCCTGGAGTATCTGCGTGATGGGTAGGTTGGCTTGCGTTTGGGTGAGGGTAGCGCCGGAAGTGCTGAAATTGGAAGAGGGGGTGTTGAGGGTAGCATAAACCGTCCCTCCAGAGATAACAACATCATCGAAGGTCTGCGTGCCTGTCCAATGATGGGAAGTTCCGAGCACATCATCAGTCAAGACAAATGCCCGATCAATCTCAAAGGCGACCCCGGAAAATGGGAAAAGCATCACTCCCATCAGGAGGAACGCAATCATTAATTTTTTCATATTCTTATCCTCTTATGGTTTCCCACCAAGCAGTTGAAAGCGAACTGTCGTGGCCTCTACTCCTGTTATGAGCTTCAGCTTCCTGGCCTCATCCTCTTTCAATTTCAGAACGCTTTTATTCGTAAGGACAAAAGAGGACGCAGTCGGCGTTGAACCATCTGTGGTGAAAAAGCAGGATGCACCACTCAGAAGCTGTAAATTCCCCAAATTGACTCCATTGGGAAAGGTTCCGATGCTCGCAGCTGTAAACTGGCTAACTCCCGTACCGGATGCTGGCATAGTGAATGTGCCCTCAGATATGACAATCGGTGCGTCCGTGATCTCCAATGGGATCTCACTCGCTATCAATTTCCCGGTGGCCAGTCCATAAGCGGTATTTCCACCCTCGCTCACAAAATAGATCCTTGCAAGATCGGCAGGGGGGACACTTATCCACCTCGGATAGGGGCTTGTAGCGCTATCGGCAGCCTCATCCTTGATAAAATAGACGGGCTCGACCGCATCCCAGGGGACCGTGCTGTCTTCGCTCTTGAATTTCCCATAGACCGAGAATGTCACTCCGGACCAATTCCCGGCATCCAAGGCAACTTGAGAAGGCGTAACATGGGAGAGCGCAAAGCCGAAAGCATAATATCGATTTAGCTGCGGATAGAGATCATAGGAGGCAGCCACACCGTTGACGACAAACGTCGAAACCCCGCCATTGACAACGGTCGTGTTTCCGCTGGTCAGGGTGGCGCTCGTGCTGAGATCGAAGGTTTTGGCAAAAGCCAAATTGGGCGTCATGGCAAGCAAGATCAATAATGGGAGGATTGTAAATATCTTTTTCATTAGATCACCCCTGAAGTGGGGGAGTGGAGGTAATAAATCCACTCCCCCACCAAGCATTAATAAATCGACTAATTACAGGCCGGAAGTATTCGTTAATGCCCCCGTTGTCACTGTAACTCCTGTCCCGACATTCGGATATGCGGTTGAAGTGTTCCTGACGAGACCTACCGCGCTTGTTGCATCAATGCAAAGGTTGGTTGTGCTGGCACCGTTAAAATTGACGAGATTGCTATTGTCAACCTGAAATCCCGTCACCTCGGACACAACGTAGATCAGTGCATTGGACGAATAAGCCCTAATGTCACACCCGGAGATTTTCACATCATTTACGGCAGCCCCGGCGACCTGAATCACATCGCTAACCCCGGTCTGAGAGTCCATTGCCCCGAGGAATTGACAGTTGGCTACTTGCGTTCTCGTACCTCCGGCCTCCGCATAAATCGCATGGGTGACCTGCCCGGCCCCGTTGTTCAGGAGAAAGGTGCATTTATCAAACTTGGTATCCGTGACATCCTTGTAGATAGAGACTCCGGTGGCCGCAAGCCCAGTTCCAGGGCTCATATCGAATACAAGATTTTCAAACGTCACGTTGGCTGCGGTTACTGAGACATAGCCAGCCGCCGCCGACCAGCTTATTACTGGACGATTTATTCCCTCTCCCAAACCGATGATCCTGATCCCTGCAACATCCGCCGCTATAGATCCAGCTGCCGAGACTGTATCGGTATGGCCCGGCATGGCAACAATCCAATCACCATTTGAGGCCGTTGCCAATCCTATGGCATAATCGATTGTAGCACAAGGGGCGTCCGGGTTTTGTCCAAAACCAGCCGCATCGGACGCATTCGCAGACCCCGAATCGACGAACCAGATATTCCCGGTCGTCTGCGTCTCATTGATCACACCGAACATGCCGCCCGGTTGGTGTCGGGAAAACATCGGGCTTTTGTTCCCGGCATAGACAAGCCCGGCAAAAAGCAGCACCAGTGCCGCTGTAATTGATAGATATTTAAATCGTTTCATCTTTTTTTACCTCCTTCTTTGGTCGATGGTTGGGTCAAGAATCCACCCCCGGACGGAGAACCTTTTGAAGCTCCTGTCGGGGTCGCTGGCCCTTTTGCCGCTCCATCCAGGGTGGGCGTATCTTTTTCTTTTTTCATGATCGCCCTTTCGATCTCCTCTTTAACGATACTCCTGACCTCTTGAATTTCATCATATCGTAATGGCATGACATTCCCCCTATGATGGGCGGCCTTTCGACCGCCCAAAATTCACCCTCTTTTATTCAAGGGCGGTGATTGATCGATTGCTGTTGTAACGGGCCTGGAGGATCGCGACAACGCTCAAATTTCCGGTACAGCCGGTCGTCGGATCGGTGAGGTTCATTGTCAGCCATGCCTCCGCGTTGGCCAGGTCCATAATGTCGGCGTCAACCTCGACCACCAACAGGTAATTGTCATAAGTCCCGTGCGTGATGGTCAAGGCCGCACTGGTCGCCCAGGCTGCCAAAACGTCACAATCTGCGGTAAGAATGGTCGCTCCACCGAACGCATAGGTGAAAGTCAGAGCCGAACTAAGCGCCCCATCAGTGGCCCCGCTGTAAACATACACGAGCGGAGAGGCGGTTGCGATTGTGTGGAACTGGACCAAGAATGTGCAATGATGGAACCCTTTCATATTGATGGAATCCAGGGTCATCAACGTGTCGTGGGTGGACAAATCGTAATTGTTCGCCACCGGTACGATTTTATATTGTTCTGCTAAAATCATGATTGAATCCTCCTATTTTGTAAAAATATTCATATCCGGTGAAAATTACCTGGCCGCCAATGCGATGAACGGGCTCCTTGTTGCGCTTCCCTTGTAGGGGGTCAATGCCGAATTCCTGAAGGGCATTCCATCAGCGCGATAGGTCCATCGGAAGGTCATCTCATCATAAATAAACATGACATGCATGGAGATGGCCGATTTAATCCCGCCCTTATCTGCCAACGCATACTCGTTGAAATCGGCAAATATGATGTCGCCCTGGTCTCCGATTGTTGCGCATTGCTCAATCGGGATGATCGGGCGGCCCAGGAGGGTCATGTAGGGCTCGGTCGAAGCGCCTCCAGGGGGGAGCATGACCGGAGCCCCACCAGTCCCGACTGAAAGGCTCATGGTGTAGAGCTGAGGGAAGCAATCCGCATTGATAAGCCATACGGCATTCGGCCGACTTGAATCCAGAATCCGGGCATACATCTTGAGCACATTCTGGATCACGATGGTGTCCGCCAGCTGGTTAGTCTCTTTCGCCACGGCTACCAGGCAATCGGAATTGAGGATTCCGAGCGGCAATCCGCCCCCGACTCCGTTGATAATCGCGTCGTCCATTTTAAACCCGAACTCCATCGGGAACCAGCGATTAACCATTGCGGTCATGGCAGCCGCATCCTGCAGGAGCTCCTCGGTCGCATAGAAAAGTGCAAAGAGTTTCTTCAGGTCCCAAATCGCTTGACGAAACTTCGGTTTTGTGGCCGTCACGGTGGCTGCCTCAGCCGCCCAGTAAACCTGAATCCCTCCAAATCGTGATCCGTTGGCCCGGCTGGTCTCGTCAATCAGGTTAGCCTTGAGGCCATTGGCACTCCCGGAAATAGGGATCTGAAAGCATCGTGAAGGGAGAAGCCCGGTCGCCATTATCCCCTGGTCCAGCATGGACGCGAAATCCTGCTGCACAAGAAATCCGCCGTCAGACGGTATTCCCTCCCCGGCCCCGGTCGCGGCCCTTACTTTCTTTAGCCGTGCCATGGATTCGGATTTGAGAGAGCTCGACATATCCGGGTTGGCCGCGTTATAAACGTCTCGCAACTGATCACCGAGGCTTTCATATACCCGGTTCGGATCGCCTCCGATGCCGCCGCCGGGCGCTTGCATTTTGGCAACGGTATTCTCGATTGCCTCCATTTGGGCGCTCACCTTCGACATGGCCGTGATGTCATCCGTGATCCGCTTGATTTTATCGTCAAGCAACGGATCGACCGTCCCACGATCTTCCAGCGCCTTGATCTTGGTCGCGCTTTCGGCCTTAAAAGCCTCGAAGGCCCGGTTCATATCCTCGATCAATTTTTTCAATTCTGATAACTCCATTTTCATTACCTCCAGATTGAGATTGATTGTGTTAGTAGGTTTTTGATTTCATTGAATTGTTCCTCTTCGCCTCCAGTCTCCCGCCATCCTCCCGATAACAGCGCCTTGGCTTTACTTTGAGAAAGGCCCACATCCCGTAGGGCTTTCTCTATGTCTCTAATCGTTGGATCTTGCCCGCCCTCTTTCGGTCTCAACTCATCCGGCACATTGGCGAACATGGAAAGATCAAAGCTGGCTTTCGCCGCCTTGCCATCCACAATAGTATCAATGAAGCCCTTCTCTTTGGCCTCTTTTGCTGTTAGCCAAGTTTCATCCTTAAGCATGTCGCGAAGTTCTTTTTTGCCGACGTTCGATTGTTTTGAGTAGATATCCACCATGTTATCGCTGATCTTATCCAGGATGTCGGCGGCCTCGCGTAGGTCGAAACGATTCCCGGCCACGAGCATCCAGGGGTCGTGGATCATCATCATGGCGTTTTGGTAGGCCTGGACCTCTTTACCGGCAAGCAGGATGATCGAAGCGGCGGAGGCGGCCAGGGCCTCGGCCCGAGTCGTTATTTTGGCATCATGAGAGGTGAAGGCGTTATAGATCGCCATGGAGTCGAACACGTCCCCACCTGGAGAGTTGATCCTGACCGTGATCTTTTTCCCGCGCATATCGGCAATGGCGCGAACTATTTCCCCTGCATCGTTGAAAGGCCATCCTATAAAATCATAGATCAGCATTTCCATTTCGTCATCGGCTTGCGCTTTGATCTCGTACCAATCGAACTTGTCAAGCGGGCGGTTATAGATTCCGCTGATCGCTTTCGCGACGGCTTTTGTCCTGTATGCGAGTTTCATTTTGTATCTCCTTGATCGGCATCGCCTGAATCTTTGGTTGTACTCGTTCGAGTGCGATATTCATCCCCTCCATCGTAGGGGTTCATGTCTTCCAGATCCCGGACCTCATTGGGGTTGAAAATTTCGGCGTTCACCATGGTTTTATAAAATGTGGATCGATCCTTCATCGATCCGCGTAACAGGGCCTCCAGGCTAAATTTTGCATAGTATTTTTTGCGCTCTTCAGGTGTCAGAAGGTCGCGGCGTATTGCGGATTCATACGTTGGTGCATCGATAGAAAACATCTGATAGAATAGCATGAATTGTTCCGCGCTGGCATAGGTGGGCGCCTTATCACCGGCGTTCACGAGCATCAAGGGGACCCGGAAGAGGCCGCATATCTGGGCGTCGGATAGCTTCATCTGCTCAATATATTGGGCATCAACCAAATTTATTTGTGGAAACGTAATATCCATTGCCTCATCCAGCAGCATGAACTCATGGGATTTGCTAAGCCCTTCGTATTTTTCCTTGAGATTCGCCTTGAGGTTCGCATGAGCGGGCGCCGACAGGGAGAGGGGGTGCTTTATCACCGCGCTCGGATGGAGGCCTTTTCCGAAAAACCGCGAAAGGAATCGGACACTTGCCATATTGAGTCCCACCGTCTCGCGGGCATATTCGATCGGGTTTACTCCCATATATCCGTTGAGGGTGAGCCCTCGGAGGTGCATGATTCGGTTTTGAGGGATATCGACGGTTTTGACAGCAGAACTTCCACCGACTCCGCCCGTATCAGGATATGATCGATCTTTTCCTCCTACCCTGACTTTATAGGTCAAGCTGTAATCTTCGTGCTGCACAACCTCCTGGACGGCATCGGGCTTTAAGGGGATCAATTCGAGGATGGAGCGCCCTTCAATCCCCAGCTTGTAAACGTAGAAATTGCCCCGTAGACAAATATGGGCCTCGGCCATCGCCCAGAACTCCGGAGCCGTCATCCATGAATTAGGTTGATCATGGAGCTTTTCGTAAAGATAGAAGTCGGTCGCCCGTTCCTTCATCTTTCCCACCCGCTGCATGACATGGCATGGAAGCCTTGCAAGGGTCGTGGCCCGCATCCTTACGCAGTTCTGGACCGTGATCAACCGCATGGCTGAATCGGAATTGACTGAAACTCCGCTTTGTATAGGGGAAAATCCGCCATAAGAAGAGCCGCCCGGTAAGTACCATCGGTCGTCTTCGGGCGCCCATGACGCGGCTTGGGGTCGAATCATGCGACCAACTATCCCCATCACTTACCCCTCATCAGGTAGCCTATAATCATCAGGAGTCCTCCGCAAACAGAAAAGGCCAACCACTCGCCCCACCGGAGATAAAGACCGCGCCCCAGCATGGTAAGCCCGCCTAAAAGCAAAACGTCCCTAATGTCGAACGCTTTCCAGAGCGCGACGAATGGGGACGCTATGACGTGGCCAGTCTTTCCGAATATTGTCACTTACATAAATCCACTCTTTAGATGTGAAAAAATGAGTATTTATCTTAGGTGGGTATATTATGACGGGAAAAACAGGAAAGAGTCAATTACACAAACTTCCGAAAGTTTCCGTAGACTTCACAATTTCTTTTCTTCTTTTGATGGAAATCTGCACTTATCGAGGGCATCGCGGGTGATTCTGGATTGACCTCCTGGCGTTTGGATAGTTTCAAGCTGGCCCTTTTCGATCCATAAATAGACCGTCCGCTCGGTGACGCCATAATATGTCGCTATTTCACTTACCCGGTATGTTGCCTTTTCGGGAAGATCGGTCAATCTCGCCTCCATCAAAACGTTAAGACTTCCGCCCCCTCTTCCTCATATCCACTCTTGACCGGTCCACCCTTCAGCATCGCCCGCCCAATGGCCATGCAGAGCGCCACAGCTCCATCAACCCGTTCCGTGCTCTTCTCTTTGTCAATCTTGTGGTTCCCGGCAGGGTCCATCTTGATCGCCACATTCGACACCATCCAGGTCAAGACCGGGTTGCCGCCGTGTGCGATCTCCTTGCCGATCACCATCTTTTCGACTTCCTTGACCGGGGCTGCCATGGAGGCGTAGCCCTGACCAAACTGGACCAGCGCCATGCCAGTTGATTCCGCCTTGCTTGTCTCGGTCTTGATCTCAAATCCGAGTCCCTGAAGGTCGGTCGTGATCTTCTGTGAGCCCCACCGGTCAAAGGCAAGCTCCGCGATGTGGAAATTCTCGGTGTCCTGTCGGATCTGGTCCAGGATGAAGGCATAATCGATCAGGTCCCCAGGGGTGAGGGTGATGAATCCCTGCCGCGCCCATACGTCATAGGGGACCTTGTCGCGGTGGACCCGCTCGCGCATGTTGTCCTCGGGAAGGAAGAAGTTGCAAAGGATCTCGTAACGCCCTCCGTCCTCTTCCGGGGGGAACACCTTCACCCAGGCCGTGAGATCAAGGTTTGATGAAAGGTCAAGCCCTCCGTAGCAGGCCCGGCCCTTTAGTGCTTCCGGGTCGACCGGGAAGGCGCAGGAGTTCCACTTATCCGCCTGAATCCAGCGCGTGATTGATTCTGTCCAAATACAAAAATTAAGGCGTTTGACGATATTTTCTTGACTCGGCATGGCTTTAGCCTCCTCCACCTGGCGCCGGAGGTAGTCGCGGAAGGGTGCCCCGAGGTAATCGAGGTTAGGATTCGCCTTTTCCCAGACCGCCTCATCCCGCCAATCATCGCAATCCGGGCAGCCGTCTTGCGGGATCGTCTTGCCATCGCCCGCGCACTTAGGGCAAACGTCAAGCCCGGTCATCATGCCAAACCAGGCGTCATCTTCAATGGTCCCCTCCAGGATCTTCTCGGTGTATTCGTGGTGCTGGTAGCAGATGGAGTGCCGGTCATAGCCGGAGTTGGTTATTTCAAACTGGAGGCCCTGGCGCCGCCCCTTCATGCCGGCGCTCATCTTTCGGACTACAAGGTCATTAGGGTGCTCATGGATCTCGTCTATTAGGGCGACGTGGGGTCGTTTTCCGTCAAGGCCCCGGTGCTCGGAGGATACCGCCCGAAAAAAGCTGTTTTCCGCCGGGTAGGCGATATTGTGCTTATCGATGATCAGCATTTCCCGGAGTGATTCGGATTTCTCGGCAAAGGTCCGGGCATCCCTGAAGGTGATTCCGGCTTGTTCTCTGGTGACGGCGGCCGCATAGACCTCCGCCCCTGGTTCATCGTCAAAGGCAAGGCAATAAAGGCCGATTCCGCCGGCGAGCGGGCTCTTTCCCTGGCCCTTGGCCATCTCACAATACACCGTCCTGAATCTCCTGAATCCGTCAATTTTCCGTTTCCAGCCGAAGATAGAACCCACAATGAATTGCTGATTTGGTGTGAGGTTGAAGGGTTTGCCGTCAAAGCTGCCTTCATAGAAAATAAGGAACTCCGGGAAGAACGAAATTGCATGATCCGCCGCCGCCTCGTCGAAGTATAGGCCGCGCTTCTTCCCTGTCTTCAGGTCCTGGAGGTGACGCTTACAGGCGAGCTTTACCCATTTATTGGCAGGGATTCGGCCCTTGACGATATCCGTCGCGTATTGGGCGACCGGGTGCAGTTTCTTAGATTTACGCATGCCTAATCTCTTGATGGAAGTTTCAAAAAGGGACTTCCTGGCACCTTCATTTTATCTAAGATTTTTTCAAGAGAACTTCCCTGACTCCTTAAAATAATATCCAATGCCAAAATGTTACAACCAGCCCCTGATAGTCTTGGATATGTTTTTTGGATAGCCCTGTCTAGCTCTCCCTTTGTGTGAAAAACTTCCATTTCATTTCACCGCTCCTTTCCTGTCCCTGAACTTCTGGGCCTTGCTTTGGGGTTTGGGTTTAGGTTTGGGTTTTCGTGGCATTCGCGATCCCTATTAAAGTTAGATCATGGCCGTTTTTGCTGCATTGTAAATCAAATGCTTTTTCAATCGCTCCCCAGCTCCAAGCTTCCCCGTCCAAATCAAACGGGTATCCAAGGGTCGCTACTGTTTCTCGCGTTTCGATATCTATGAGTTGCCATT
>Ga0180008_1002403_pt1 | contig 10178 bp, 11 predicted proteins | sample MM_PW_MetaG_FD_121121 | JGI IMG/M metagenome (GOLD analysis project Ga0180008, IMG submission 121121) | Groundwater microbial communities from the Aspo Hard Rock Laboratory (HRL) deep subsurface site, Sweden - MM_PW_MetaG | ecosystem: Environmental > Aquatic > Deep subsurface > Groundwater... | reverse complement strand
TAGTAAAACCTAGTATGTTCTTGAAAGGTTTGTAATATGCAAAAAGTTGAAATTACAGTAGATACTTTGTTAGATGCTGTTTGTGAGTTTACCAATCTTAATGAATTTGTGGATATAATTGATAAAATAGTTGAAAAGAATACGCAGTATGGAGATAGTTGGCAACAGATTGGTTCTTTTATTTCATTTAGTGATATACTTGATAAGTTGAAGAGGGCTATTGTATATGGATATAGCGATGGAATGGAATTAGTCCGTATCCCACAGGGAAATAAATTCGATGAAATAATTTTTGACCTATGGACTAGATGTTTACTATTAATGATGTATAGGAAAGAATTGATAAAGGGTATTGAAGATTCCTAATGAAATTGATGATTATCTTACAAAATGCTTATATGGATAGAGAGGGTAGTGTTTTATCTGGAGAACCTCTATTTATTATGAGTGCTTATTCTTGGAAGTATACAAGTTTTGATAATGTTACTGAAAGAAGGTTGAAGAAAATTGTACCTAATGCTTGTGATATTATATTTGGTAATGCAAGTCCTAAAATTGGTAATAATCCAAATTCATTTTTTTCTTATGATGAGAATCATGTTGGTAGGATGATTCTAAAATATAAACCTGATCTAGTTTTGTTGTGTGGAAAGGAAGCAGGTAAGGCTGAGAATCTCATAAGGAAGATTGGATTACCTTATGTGTTATCATTACACCCTGCGGCTAGGATACTTAGTAATGAATACTGTAAATCTAAACGTAAGGAAATAATAAGGGAAATTATTAGGATTATGTTGTAGAATATTATGGTGAATTATGGTGTGGAATATTAGAAAGTCTCAAAGTAATTCTACTACTGAAGTAAGGATTCATAGAAGTAATTTTTTTGATTTTTGGAGGTTTATTTATGAAAGACAGATGATTTATCATAGGAGATTTGAATTAAAATTACCCCCACCTTGGACTGAGGATGAATGGCTTAGGGATTACAAATTCACCAATATATATAGAGAACTAGATCGTGGTACGATTTGGTTGGTGAATTATGTCAAGAAACATCCTCAAATCCAATTTTATGAAAAGGATATCGTATTTACTGTAATTGCTTATAGAATACTTAATAGAATAGAAACATTTGAAACGATTGGTTATATTCCAACATATAGGAATTTTCAACCTAAGAAGATTTATCGTGATCTTAATGAAATTGCTAAAACAGGCAAAGCAGTTTTCACGAATGCACATTCTTTACCACCAGCACCAAAAGGAAAGACAAAGATTTATGGATATATAGATACCCTATATAAGTTATATAATGATTTTGAGGATATATTTGATAGAATAAAGAAGGCTAAAACATTCAAAGAAGTTTTTGATATTCTTAGGACAATACATAGAATAGGGCCGTTTTATTCTTATGAAGCGTGTTGTGATTTGGTGATGTTAGGAGTAATACCATTTACACTTGATGATTGGGCAAATCCTGGTCCAGGGTGTAAACAGGGTATAGACCTTATATTCCCCAACCGCCAGGCAATAAGTTACGAACAGGCCATTAAGACACTCAGAAATTGTCAACAGAGGGTCTTTAGGCGGTTGGGGGTACATTTCCCCTACTGGCAGGGTAAACCTTTGTCGTTGAGGAATATAGAGCACTCACTCTGTGAATTTGGAAAACTTTGGCGTTTGCAAAGAAAGATTGGAAGATATCGTTTAAGATTTGTTGATAGTAATCATAAAATTGAAAGAGAATATAATGTCTACTAGAGTGAGGTAATGTATGAAACGTCCCACCATCATAAGAGTATCTTCACCATTTCCTTATTGTAATAAGTTTCGTAATAGTAAAGGGTTCCAGAATGAAAATGATAGAATTTGTGGACGTCCATTACATTGGGATTTTGATAAACAAGTTTGGGTTTGTTTGACTTGTAGTAAAGAATGATTTGGAGGATGAAATGGATCTATTTAGAACTGGTGATTTTATTTTTCATAGTGGAACTAAGTCAGATTTTAAGATAGATTGTGATGTTCTTAGTTTAGAATCTTGGAAGTCAATAGCTAGACAAGTTGCCAAAAGAGTTAGGTTTTCTAAAGTTATAGCGATTCCTAGGGGTGGATCTATTTTTGCAGCTACTTTAGATCCATATGAGAGTTTTTATAGTAGTGATCCAATTTTAATAGTTGATGATGTTCTTACAACTGGAGCTAGTATGGAAGAAATGAAAACTAAATTAAATGAACATGGTAATAAGAATAATGTAATTGGAGTTGTTTTGTTTTCTTATATAAAACCTGCTGAATGGATTATTCCGATTTTTCACATGTGGGCAGAATAATGTTATGTCCATTGTGTGGAAAATCAAGAGCTAAAGTTGTCATTAGACTTTCTGATGGAACTCATAAAAAGTTTTGTAGAGGTTGTTTGATAAGGTTGCGTAAGGGATTAAATGGAACAAAGAAACTAGTTAGCCGTGGTGTATGATGAAAATTGGATATGCTAGATATTCTCAGAGTTTCCATTTAGATTTCTTAAAGGCATCTGCTAAGATGCTTGGTACGGAATTGAGATTGGGTATCTTAGAAGCATTGTTAGATTTGGGACATCAAGTTTACATTCTCTCACAAATCCCTAGGAATCATTTACATATTCTTGACGGTAGTGGGGAGATTTATAACTATTCTAAGTTTAAGAATATAAAGTACTCACCAGAAGAGATTCCTAATTTAGATTTATTGATAATAGAAGCTTCTACTACTAATATCAAGTTTGGTGGTGAGGCTATCCTTAGGATAAAGGATATTTTATCTAAATATTCAGGTATGGTTGCTTTTTATCACCATAGTGATAAAATAAGTGGTTTTCCTCTTGGAGCTATTTATAATGGAGAAGCAACTGGATTTAAACTTCCTAAAGGAGTTAAAGAACCTAATTATAAGACTTTATTCAGAGATGTTGATTTTAAGGATAAGGAGTGGATTTTATGGACACATGCTGATCCTCAAAACTTAATTAGTAGGATGAGTGGAGATAGGTTTAGATATGATTTGTTTGATAAATCATTTAGTTTCTTATTAGGATATTCACCTATATTTGATACACCTAAAAGAATTAGACAATTTTCAAAGAGACAATATGATCTTGTTTATATAGGAAGACAGAAGACTCCTTATAGAACAAGAAGATTGATTGAATTATATGGTGACGATAAATGTAAAAGGCTATTATATGGATTTTGGCAAGATCCACCAATTGAATTTGAATATAAAGGTTTTATCTCTGGTCATGGAAATATGTATGATTTGTATGGAGACTCGGTGGCAAGTATTGTTACAGGAGATAGTTTCTTCCTTGAAACTGGATTAATGACCACAAGAGTTATACAAAGTATTAGAGCTGGATGTATAACTTTTATTGATAAAGAGTTTTTGAATGCTGAACAATATGTTGATAAGGAATTTATTATTAATTGTCACGAAGATACACATTCAGTTATTGGCTTATCAGATAATAAGTTGAAAGATTTGTTAATTTTACAACGTCATAAATTATGCCCATGGACTACAAGTCTGTTTGATGTGATTAAAAGGACTGTGTAATAATGGATGTTTTAGTAATTTCTGACTATTATCAACCTTTAAAAGCTGATCAGTATTTTGGTGGTTCTGAGGCTTTTTCTATTGATACTTGGAAACTAATGAATAAATATGGTCACAAGTCATATTTATTGGGTCCTCAAGATAGTCTGATAAAATCTAATCTTTTTATTTCTTGGGATAGTGTGAGTGAAAATGCTCATAAAAAAATGTTTTCAAGTAGATATGTACCTTCAAAGGGTTTTAATTTAGATGAAATAAAAAACATTGATATTGGATTAGTCATAGTAAGTACATCTTCAATTACTATATTGAAACAGATAGTTCAGTTCTTCGACTGTCCAATTTTCTATTTTCACCATAGGCCGATTGCTTATAGAAATGATATTGACTTCCTTCAGCATGTTATGTCTTTGAAAACAAATTATAGTAATTTGTTTGTAGTTGCTGTATCTGCTTATTTACAGAGAGTAATTAATAGAAAGTTGTCGGGTTGTATTGATAGTTTTATACACTTATCTTATTTCGAGCATGAATATAATCAAGTATTTGAAAATTATTATGATAAACTTGTGGTCTATACTGGTCGTATCACTATTGAAAAGATGATACCTGATTTGTTAGATATTTTCCGTAATAGTGATTATAAGTTGTTAATGATAGGAAATCCTCAATTTTATCCCGAAAAAGAAATTGTGTGGTTTAATGCAGATTTTGAGAAAGAATTAAAGAATAATAAAAACTTTCATTATAAAGAAAGTATGGACAGAAAAAGGTTGTTTGAGTATGTTCGTAGGAGTAGTTTATTTTTTATGCCAAGACACACATATGAAACATTTTCATTGTCTGCTTTTGAAGCACAGAAGTTAGGGATCCCTGTCGTTTGCATAGTCAAACACCCCCCAGAGGCAATACAAGAATATTTAGTGGAGAATAAAACTGGATTTGTTATTAATACGTTTGGGTCTTCGGTCGTAAAGAAAAAGAATGAGATTCTAGATGTTGTAGACAAAGCAATTTCTTTGGATAGAAAGTGGATTTTTGAATGGTTTCATACAAATTATTCTGCTGAAAATTATGTAAAAAGTATTTTTGATTTAATGATTGCGTTCAAAGCTAGTTAGTGGTATAATAGTAGCGGGGTGTATAGTGCTTGATCGAGAACTTTGTTGGATAACAGTTAATGAGATATATCCGACTATTGTCAAAAAGTTATTGTCTAGAAATAATTTTGTACCTTCTAGAAATGGAGGTACTTATGAATTACATCCTTATTTTGGTCGGTTTGGGCAGATTAGAAAAAAGTATGTTTCTTCAATTGGAAGAATGATTAATCTACCATTTGCTCTTGCTGAAACGGTACATATCCTTTCTGGTAATAACAAGGTAGATATGCTCAAGTTTTATAATTCTAATATACCTCAGTATAGTGATAATGGGATTGTTTTTAATGCTCCATATGGTGAGCGTATGGTATTTACATTTGAAGTTAATCAATTTGAGGATGTTCTATATAAATTATTGAAAGATAAAGAATCAAGACAGGCTGTGATAATTTATAGTGATCCTTTTAAAGATAACGTAGGAATAAACACAAAAGATAGAGCATGTAATATCAGCTCTCTCTTTCTAATTAGAGATAATAAATTAGATTTGACACAAACAATAAGGAGTAATGATGTACTTTGGGGATTGCCGTATAACTTTATCCAGTTTACTACTATTCAGGAAATAATAGCGGATTTTTTGGATGTAGAAGTTGGAGATTTTTATCTATTATCAAATAGTCTTCATTTATATGAGAAGCAACTTGAAGAGGCTAAGTTAATAAGACCATTTGATATTTATGATTATTTTAGACCATATGAAATTAAGTTACCTATTGTCCTTAAAGGAAATTGTGATAAATGTGGTAAAAATCCACAAAGACTTGCTTGCTTCTTTCAGGACTTTGCAAACTTAGAAAGATCAATTAGAAATGGTTTTGTCATTGATCTTATCCAAGTTGAAGAGTTTCCTATTTATAAGGACTTACCTGTTTATTGGCAAGATTTATTGAAAGTTTTTCTATCTTATTATTATTGGAAAAATAAAGAAACCGAAAGGGCCATTGGGATAGCTGGTAATATTAAAGGAATATTTTATCCATTGTTGATGAAAAATTATTATCAATGGAGAATTAGAGAACTTGGGGGATCTGCTCTAAATTTCTTTTGGGATTATTTTAGAGAGTGGATATCTCCTTATAATTTTTCTGATGAAAAATTAAGGAAGTTGACTAATTGGGTAATTGAGGAGAAAAATGAGGAATAAAAATTCTGATCTTATACTTCAACGGAGATATGCTCGTAAGGATGAAGACTTTAATAGTTTAGAGCCAAGTGCAGAGGGCATATTTAGAAGAGTGGCGAAGGCTGTTGCGAGTGTAGAGGAAGAATCCAATCGGAAGATGTGGGAGGACAGATTCTATGATTTAATGAATAGTTGTGACTTTCTTCCAAATTCTCCAACATTAATGAATGCTGGAACTAATATTGGTCTTTTGAGTGCTTGTTTTGTTGTTCCAGTGGGAGATTCAATGGAGGAAATATTTTCTGCTCTGTATAATGGGGCGATGATACAACGTTATGGAGGAGGTGTAGGTTATTCTTTTAGCGACCTACGTCCAGAAGGTTCTTTTACTTCAAAAACTCAAGGTAAAGCGTCAGGCCCTGTATCTTTTATGGGTGTTTTTGATGCTATGTGTGCTACTATAAAACAAGGAGGAAAGAGGAGGGGCGCACAAATTGCTCTTCTTAGGATAGATCACCCTGATATATTAAAGTTTATAGGAGCTAAAGCAGATAATAAGTCTCTAACTAATTTCAATATATCTGTATCTATGACTAACGAGTTTATGGATAACCTTATTTATTATCGTGAAAATGGAATAGATTATGATTTTGCTTTAAGAGATCCAAGAGATAATTCTTTTATTACAAGTGTAAGTATTATTGAGTTATGGAATAAAATAGTACATACTGCGTGGGAAACAGGTGATCCAGGATTATTATTTATAGATAAGGTTAATGAACAGAGACCATTTCCTTTTATTCCCATTGAGGGTTGTAATCCCTGCGGAGAACTTCCTCTAGAAGATTTTGGTTCATGCAATTTAGGAAGTATTAATCTTGGAAACTTTGTAGGTTTTTCAATTAAAGAGAAGATTAAATGGAATGACCTTTCTAAAGTTGTTGGGTATGCTGTTCGTTTTCTTGACAATGTTATAGATCTAAATAAGTATCCAGAACAACTTGTTGTTAAAAATGGTAAACCTCTTCTTAAAAATCCAATTGAGGAAATGTCTAAATATAGTAGACGTATTGGTTTAGGAATTATGGGTTGGGCTGATATGTTAGCTAAACTAAAAATTCCTTATGATTCTGAAGAAGCTGTACAACTTGCAGAAAAAGTTATGTCTTTTATTCATAAAAAGGCATTGAACATTAGTGTGGATTTGGCTAAAGAAAGGGGACCTTTTCCTGGTTTTTATGAGAGTATTTATAAGGATCTTACTCCAATGAGAAATGCTACTGTAACAACAATAGCACCTACTGGAACGGTATCTAGGATAGCGGGTTGCAGTTCTGGGATTGAACCTTATTTTGCTCTAAACTATTATTCAGAAGTTATGGATGGAGATATATTAGAAGATATTCCAGAACCATTTGTTGAGTTTCTGAATGAAGGAATTGGGATTCGTGAGGAAGATATTAATCTGCGTGATAAAGAATGTATATTGGAGTTTGTTAGAAAAGGCACTACTCGGGAATATTGTAAAAATTTAGATATAAGTAGTGGAGTTTATAATAATAAGTGGTGGACTCAGTTGGAACAAGTTTTTAAGACATCTAATGAAATTAATTGGAGTTGGCACATTAAACATCAGGCAGCTTTCCAAAAATATGTTGATAATTCTATTGCAAAGACAATTAATATGCCAAATGATGCAACTAAGGAAGATGTTAGTAGGGCATATATAGAAGCCTATAAACAAGGGTGTAAGGGGATAACTATTTATAGAGACAGGAGTAAATCTAAACAAGTGTTGAATCGTTTTAGTAATGGTCCAGACATTAGTCTAGATCTTAATTTTAGCTCTCCCAATCTAGTTTCTACCACACATAACACTACAGATATTTCTGGAATAGTTGCTCAAGAAAGACCTGTAGAATTAGTGGGGAAAACAACAAGGGTTAGGACTGGACATGGTAATGCTTACGTAACGGTCAATGCAAAGAATGATATACCTTTTGAAGTATTTGTTGCTTTAGGGAAAGCAGGAGGGTGTGATTCTGCTTATATCCAGGCAATATCTAGGCTAGCGACTTTATGCTTGAGGTCTGGGATAGCTGTTAGTGAAGTTGTTGACAATCTCATAGGAATTAGTTGTCATCCAATATGGGACAATGGTAATCAAATTCAATCAGTACCAGATGCATTGGCACAAGTCCTTTCAAGATCCATTGAGGCTGTTGATGAATTGTCTAATGAGGTAATAAAAGTAGATTCCAAGTTTCATAGTTTACAAGAAGCTATGGATAATTTGGTGAGTTGTCCAGAATGTGAACACTTTCTTATTATGCAAGGAGGATGTAAACTTTGTCCCAATTGTGCATGGTCAAATTGTGGGTAGGAGATAATTATGTTTGATCAATTGGAGAAATTATCAAGACTTAGTGATGTTTTTCAATTTTCTACCTATCCTGTAATTAGAAGGATAAGTGTTGCAGAACATTCATTTTATGTAGCTTTGTGTGCATTATTTATTAGAAAGGCTTTAAAGGATACATTCCATGATTCAGGAGATTTATTACCCAAAGCTTTATTGCACGATATAGAAGAATATGTTATTTCTGATATTCCATATAGTGTAAAAAATCAAATTAAAGGAATATCTTCTGGAGGACTTAAGTCTATTCAACATCATGTTGTTGCTGAATTATTCGGTAGGGAATTTTTAGAGTTTAGTAGTATTTGGATTAAATCTAAAGATGGATATGATGGTCAAATAGTTAAACTTGCTGATAGGATGGCGTTAGTATTATATTTATTGAGGGAACATAATATGGGGAATAAATATACCACTGAGGTTCTAAGTAAGTTACATATTATTATTGAAGAAGAGAATGTGGGTCAATTTACATATCCAATAGCTGTTGTTGTAAATGATTGGATTCAGGATAAGTTGTATCCTAATCGGATTAAAGTATAATGTTTACCCATCTTCATACCCATTCAGAATATAGTGTTTTGGATGGAATGGGTAGAGTTAAAGATATGGTAGCCGAGGTTAAAGGATTAGGGCAATCATCTCTTAGTATAACAGATCATGGTAATCTCAGTTGTGTTCCTGAGTTTTATTCTTTAGCTAAGAAAGAGGGAATTAATCCAATAGTTGGACAGGAATTTTACATTGTTCCAGATACAAGTGTGAAGGATAAAAGTAATCCATATTATCATTTAGTTTTATTAGCACGAAATGTAGAGGGTTTTCATTTACTTTGTGAATTATCTACATTGGCAACTGAAAAAGATAATTTCTATTATAAGCCACGAATAGACTGGAGAATGCTAAAAGAATATTCAAAATCATTAGATAATGTAATAGCGTTGACAGCCTGTCTAAGAGGAGAAATTCCCTGGCACATAGCACATGGTAAACCTAAACGTGCAGAAGGAATACTTAAATTATATAGAGTATTGTTTCCACATTTATATTTAGAGTTTCAAAAACATGACATTAAGGATGAGCAGTTTCAAAAAGATCAAAGACTAATAAATGCAACTCTGTACAAATTCTCAAAGAAATATAGTCTTCCAATAGTATTGACTAATGATGTTCATTATGTAAGTAAGGGTGATGATGAATATCATGATTTTCTATTGGCTATGCAAACAAAAACTACATTAGATAATGAAAAGAGATTTAAGTTTAATGGTACTGATTTTTATTTGAAGAATGAAAAAGAAATGATGTTACTTTATCCAAGACTTTGGAGAGTGTTTTCTAAAGGAATTAATCAAATAGTGAATGATGTATATATAGATATTCCTGAATTGAATAAGACTACTTGGCATGTTCCTAAATCTAATCTATCTGATGATCCTGCGAAGTATTTACAACAACAGTGTTACAAAGGTTTAAAACAAAGGGTTCCTAGACGACTCCGAGAGAGCTACAGAGTCGTTCTCGACTACCAGTTGGGGGTTATACACCAGGCCAATTTCGAAGAAGAGTTTCTGATAGTTTCTGATTATGTCAATTGGGCAAGGCAACAAGGGATCATTCTGAGCCCAGGCAGGGGTTCAATGGCAGGTGTCCTCCCGAGTTATTTATTGGGGATAACTGATATCGATCCTATCCGATTTGGATTGATGTTTGAACGGGCTCTTAATCCAGCAAGACCTTCTCTTCCAGATTTTGATATTGATTTTGATACAAAGGGAAGATTAAAGGTTGTAGATTATCTAAAACAAAAATATGGAGAAGATAATGTTGTATTGATTGGAACATTTCTAAAGTTGGGACCAAGATCTTT
>Ga0180008_1002402_pt1 | contig 10184 bp, 14 predicted proteins | sample MM_PW_MetaG_FD_121121 | JGI IMG/M metagenome (GOLD analysis project Ga0180008, IMG submission 121121) | Groundwater microbial communities from the Aspo Hard Rock Laboratory (HRL) deep subsurface site, Sweden - MM_PW_MetaG | ecosystem: Environmental > Aquatic > Deep subsurface > Groundwater... | reverse complement strand
CTTGGAATTTATTAACACAGAATACCCACTCCCGTTCCTAATCTCGACAGGAGCCCCTTGCGGGGAAACCGACCGAGAGAGCGTGAGGGGTTAGCGTAGGCGGAGAAATTATTAGTTTTGCCCATGTTGAATAACGAAAAACCTGTGTGTGCGACCTACCAAAGAGATAGGTGCTACGGCAACACGATTGTTGGTCACTGCCAGAATGGCCTGGGGAATGATTCTGGTACACAGTAACATGCTACGGAGTAATAGCCGTGGGTACATGGGCAAACATTAACCGGGCTGAGGGTAGGATTAGGTGTGACAACCAATTACCCCAAGCCCATTGACCCTCTCCCCGGCAACGGGGAGAGGGAAAGGAGGTCGATGAAATACCATATTAAGGCATATTGCCTCGCCGGCCTATTCCTGGGCGGGATCGCATTGACAGGTTGCGAGAGTGCCTACTTCCCTCTACCAAATATTATTGGGCTTGGGATGGTGGCTTTCGTTGGGATCATATCAATAAAATAGGAGATAAGCGATTGCCTAAATATCAAAAAGGTAAACCAGTGCGGGATTTGCTGGATTTGGATTACGCATTGACAGAAGAAAGCCATTTCTTTTTTGGGTCAAGCGATCGGCCCGTTCATCCCTTCATTATATCACATATGATCCTGAAGACAGTAAGGGACGCAATCAAAAGCGGTCACCTTTGGCATGCGGAGACTATCTCCGATGGATCATAGAATGGCCATGGAGAGGATCTGCACTTATTGCAAATCCTACACTTTTCGTGAACGACCGAGATTTTAACCATTTGAGGGTGAAGATCCACGTCATGATGGAGGACCTGGAGGAATTGCAACAACGCCATATCCGGGAGACTGGTAAGAGATACGTTGTTGGTGGAAAAAACCCAAGAAGGAGATATCAGGAAGAGGAGGTGGTAGGCGATGGAAATTAAGTTGAATAAGTTAAGCCTTGAGAATTTTATGGGCATAAGAAGTTTTTCTTTGGACCTTAATGGGAGAAACGCAACCGTGCGGGGGATTAATGGAGCTGGAAAGACTACCATATTCTCCGCTTTCAACTATCTCCTCTTCGGGAAAGACTCCCAGGGCCGATCCGACTTCGCAATTAAGACCCTGGACAAGGACGGTCAGGAGATCCACAACCTCAATCATTCCGTCGAAGGGACCCTCTCCATCGACGGGAAGGAACTCGTATTAAAAAAGGTCTATGCTGAGAAGTGGACCAAGAAACACGGGAACCCGAAAGCGGACTTCACAGGACACGAGACACAGCACTTCATTGATGGGGTCCCGATCCAGAAGAAGGAGTGGGACAGCCGTATCAAATCAATAATTGAGGAAGAGACTTTCAAGCTCCTGGCCTCGCCAACACAGTTTAATTCCTTACACTGGACGAAGCGCAGGGAGATCCTGATGCAGGTCTGCGGTGACATATCGGATGCGGATGTCATAGCCTCTGATAAGGATCTTTCGGAACTGCCGGAGATCCTGGGACAAAGAACCATGGAAGAGCAGAAGAAGGTTCTTGCCTCAAAGAAGAAAGAGATCAACGACAGGTTGAAGGAAATACCCTCCAGGATCGACGAACTCACCAAAAGCCTCACCAACCTACCCACGGAGGACCGAAAGTCCATTGAGGGCCGGATTTCGGATCTTGAGGGGCAAATAAGGGTCATATCTGATGACACAGTACTTCCAGTGCTCCGAAAACAGAAAGCGGAGCTGGAGGCGAATCTGTCAGAAGCCCGGACCGCCCTGGATAAAGCGAAGCGAAATGCAGCCGGTGACTTCGACCAGGAAACCGAGAGACTTGAGTCGGAACTGAGGAAAAAACGTAGTAACCTCTGTGATATTGGTGCAGATCTGGAGAGGATAGCGGAAAAGATCCAACGCAATGAAACTGAAATGGCCCGGCTGCGAGGGGAATTCAAGGAAATCTCTAATAAGAAGTTCGCAGGAGAAAAAATTTGTCCCTCTTGCGGTCAGGACCTCCCGGAGGACCAGATCAAAGACGCTATCGAAAACCACAACGCACAGCAGGCGACCAGGCTCTCCGATATCAATGGCCAAGGAAAAAGGTTGAAGGAAGCGAACCAGAAGAAGGCCAACGATAAGAAAGTCCTTGAGCAGAAAAAGGAGGACATGGAGAAAGAGATCCCGGCCCTGGAAGCAAAGATCAGCAAGAACTACGCCAACAAGGAAGAGGCCGTCAAGGGCACCGGGAAAGAGGAGTCGGAAACGATTACAGCGTTAGAGAACGAAATCGAGGGTGTTAAGATGCAGATCGATGCACAGCAAGAGGAAAAGACTGACACCTCACCCCTCGAGTCTCAGATAAGAGCAGCTCGCGCAGAGCTCGCCCAGATCGACGGCTCAAATGCCACCGAGAAAAGAATAGTGGAACTGGGGGATGAGGAGAAGGCCCTGGCCGGTGAGTACGAGGAAATAGAGAGGTATATTTTCCTCATGGAGCAATTCATTGTCCAGAAGGTCGAGCTCCTGGAGCACAAAATAAATGTGCGCTTCGAGTTGGCCACGTTCAAACTGTTCAGCCAAAACATAAACGGTGGAATTGAAGAGTGTTGCACAACCCTATACGATGGGGTCCCGTTCGGATACGGACTAAATACCGGGGCAGAGATCAACGTGGGCCTCGATATTGTCAGTACTCTATCAGCACATTACGGAGTAAGGGCGCCCATATTCATCGACCACGCAGAATCGGTCATCAACATATTGGATACTGGGTTGCAAACCATTAAACTCGCAGTCGATGACTGCCCAACCTTGGAGGTAAGTTATGGAAGCGGAAGATAAAAAAATTCAGGCAGTAGGACCGTCCTACAGCACTCGTTTCACAAACATGGTGGTCAAGGAATTTGGTGGGCAGGTAGGAAAACTCGAATTGACCCCTTACCAACAAATACTCGCAAAGCATCTTTTTATCGGAATCGACAAGGCCCTCACGGATCTTGATGCAAAGCGAATCAAAGACGGCCAGACTTCAAAAAGTCCTATCGTATGGACCAACATCAATATGCAAAAGCTGGCTATTGATTCAGTGCATAGGATTGAACTCGGGTTAGATGCCCTCATTGCCAACCATATCCATGTCATTCCCTACTTCAACGGAAAACTGAAGAAATACGACCTTGACCTTGCCGTAGGATATGTTGGTAAAGACTACTACAAGCGCGAAATGAGTCTGGAAAAACCAAAAGACATCATTTATCGGCTGGTTTATGAAACCGATGATTTTGTGCCATTTTTCAAAGACAAGGACAATGATGTCGAAATTTACAAGTTCACGGTGAAAAATCCCTTTAAAAAACGAGGCCAGGTGATCGGGGGATTCGGCTACATCATCTATGAAGACCCGACCAAAAACAAGTTGGTTGTAGTCACGAAGGATTCAATGGACAAATCCAAGAAATTAGCAAAAACGAATACATTTTGGGCTTCCCATGAAGACAATATGCAAATGGTCTGCATCGTGCGGAGAACTACGGCACAGTTGAATGTAGACCCCAAGAAGATCAACCTATCTTATGCAACGGTCGAACTGGACGAAAACGCAAGGGAGATCCAGGAGAACGCGAATCAGGATTTCATTGACATATTACCGGAGCCGGAAAAGGAGAAAGAGGTCACCAAACCCGTCGTTGAGGAAGAGAAGAAGGAAGAACCAAAGCAGAAAAGCGGGGAAATCTTTCTACACTGTCCGCCTGAGATCAACAAAAATAAGCCGCGAAAGCCCGTTTCTGTTTGCGGTACGTGCAAGAACAGTAAGCAGTGTAATATCTATCAAGAGTATTTGATGGAGCAAGATGGGTCGAGCGTGGATGAGGGTATTCCGGACTTCTAAACTTGAGTGGCCGGGTAGCTCCCGGATGAACTGCGGGTTCATCGGGTTCTCCGCAGAGACGATTGCCAAATAAACCCGACCATATAAACCACAACGAAAGGAGAACAAATGGAATCAATTCAAATCTCGGCAAAAGTGATAGGCGTACTGGCGATGCCTGATTTCTGCCCCAGGTGTTTTTGGATTAAACTTCACACCAAAAAACTGCCCTGGCAGATCTTCCCGGGGATCTTCTCTTCCATTGACGCCTACACAAAAAAGGTCGTTCATGAATGGATTGATCGGGATAGCGGTCCCGACTTCCTCAAGGATTATGGCGTTAAAGGCTACCAGAAAGTCCCGCACTGGTCAAAGTTCAAAACGGAAACCAAGTACGGGATAGTCCTCTCCGGGGTCCCGGATGATATCTGGACCTGTGAGCATGGGATTGTGGTTCCCGATTACAAGACCGCGAAATACACTGAGAATGCGGACAAACTGCTGCCCATGTATCGAGTGCAGAATAACGGATACGCGAAGATTGCTAAAGCCATTGGGTATCCTCCGGTAATCGCAATCCCGTTGATCTATATGGAGCCCCAGACGGATGATGTGGAGGTAAAATTTAGCTCACAGTGGGAAAATGTATTCACAATGGCATTTAAGCCAAAGGTGCTGCCTGTTGAAATCGATGCTGACAGCCTTGACCCGCTTCTTGAACGAGCCCGGAAAATCTACGACTCGGCCAAGGCTCCGGACCGGATGGATGGGTGTAAGGACTGCGACGCACTTCAAGGGATCATTGGGTTGTTTTAGGCCATGGACATCAAAGTTTACCATAGCTCCAGCGCCTCAAACCTCTATTCCGTTGACGATTTATTATTGGAGGCTGGGGCCCCTATCAGGAAGATAAAGGAAGCCCTTAATTTTAGACTCACAGACATCAGGGCCTGCCTTGTCTCCCATTCCCATCTGGACCATGGACGTAGCGCCATGGATTTGATGCGATCAGGTGTGGAGGTTTATTGCTCCGAGGGGACCTCAGAGGCGCTGGGTCTATCCGGTCACAGACTCCATATCCTGGAGCCCCTGCAACAGGTCCAGATAGGACCATGGAAGGTGCTGCCCTTCCCGCTCGCTCATGACTGTGAGGGGACTATGGGGTTCTTCCTGGTCAAGGAAGATGAACGGCTGCTCTTCGCCGTAGATGGAAATTACGTCCCTTATACTGCCAGGGCAATCGTCGATATAATGCACGATGTGGACAAGTCGATAGTTCTGACAAATATCATGCTCGGTGTAAACTATTCTCTCGATATCCTCAGAGAGAACGTCCGCGCTGGCCGGATCGTGCCGGCGCTTGCAAACCGCATATTAAAAAACCACCTAAGCCTTAACACCGCCCTTGACTTCTTCAGGGCCAATGACCTCAGTCAGGTACAGGAAATATTCTTGCTCCATTTATCCAACGCCAACAGTGACGGGGCCGATTTTAAACGCCAAGTCGAGATGGTAACCGGCCGGCCCGTAACTGATACGCGCGGTTAGGATGATGAAGGCCACCGGTGAGGGGCTATTATCCCCTAACGAGTCAACCCTTTTTTGGGCAAAACCCGCACGATGGATTTATCCACACGATGGGTTTTTGTCTTTTTAAATGATTGGGCAATGGACACTGCAAGCCTCGCCTAACCGCGCGTATAAGTTTCTCCTAATGAGCACCTGAGCCCCCGGGGGTCCGCTTTAGCAAATAGCCGGGGGCAACCAAACCCATTATGGACACTAAGGAAGCTGTAAGCGATTTAATCAAACGGCAGGGCAACGTGATTCGCCTGGCAGTCGGCCAAGAGGTTGATGCCATGCTCGATGATATGCTGTTATGGCAACGGCTGGCTGAGCTGGGGGAGGTGCCGGGGTGAACCACATTGACCTGTTCAGCGGATTAGGCGGTTTCTCTTTAGCTGCGCAATGGAACGGAATCCAGACGGAGGTATTCTGTGAAAAAGACGAGCGATGCCGGGACTTCCTTGGGAGAACCTATCCAGGAATCCCTATTATTCCAGACATCCGAGAGTTTGATGGAACCCTGTGGCGAGGGCGATTCTTGCTTACCGCCGGCGTTCCCTGTCAACCTGCGAGTCGTGCCGGGAAGCAAGGGGGCAAGGGAGATGACCGCTGGCTCTGGGGAGATGCTGTTCGCATTCTCAAGGAAGCAAGGACCACTTGGGCGATATTCGAGAATCCTCCTGGGATCGAAGACCTTTTCGAGTATGGAATATCTCTTGAAGTGGACAGTGAAGGCAATGCCGTTGGAGAGGTCGGAACGGTGGTCGATAGAGTGGGACGAAGCGTTTTTGTGCAAACGCTGGAAGAGATTGAGCAAAGTGGATACGCCGTCGAGATTCATCAAGTACCAGCTTGCGCCGTCAACTCCCCGCAACTCAGGGCTAGATATTGGATCGTGGCCCACCGTGAGGAATCGAATGACGGGAGATCCGACACCAGAGAGAGCGAACGACAAATTCAACAACCTGGAATCGGTAATGGCTCGATCGATATGGCCCACCGTGACGACTCGGGACGGGAAGGGCGGGGCGAATTGGGAGAACCGCATGCGGGACGGAAAACCGAGACCGACAGGAGACATGACATTACCCGATCAACTCAAGGCGACATGGCCTACACCGAAGACAACGGACACCAACGGCCCAGGCCGGCATGGTCAAGGAGGGCTGGATTTAAGAACGGTGGCCAACGAAGGTTTTGGTCAAACTCCATCTGGCTCCCTTGCGCGGACGGAAAACTTCGTCGAGCGCCTGACGACTCTTTCAGCGTGGTTGATGGGCTACACCGTTCAGTACTTGCGGCATTGGGAAATAGCATCGTCCCGGAAGTCGCCGCAGAAATCATCAAAGCGATAAAGGGGGCAGGATGAAACTCTTAGCCATAATAGTCACGATTTCATTACTGCTCATATTGGCCTTATCCGTTGCACCTGGTGTATATTTCCACCTGTCCAGGATTGCCGAGAACACCGCGGACATCAACCGGGTGAGGGCGGAGGTTAGAATATTGCAACAGAAGCTCACCTCAGGCATTAACCGGAATAGGGCAGCAATAAGGATATTGCAGGAGCAGAAGTTCACGATACGAATTTGCCCGGATAAGTGGGGACGATTCGATTTTCAGATCGAGGAGGTTGAATGATACTTAAACCGTATCACCAAGATAATTCCATGACGCTTTACTGCGGCCATATTCTTAACGTACTCCGGGAACTTCCCGCCGAGTCTGTTCAGATGTGCGTGACGAGTCCTCCGTATTGGGGCTTGAGGGATTACGGGCTTGAGGCTCAGATATGGGATGATCCTGGGGATTGTGAGCATGAGTGGGGGGATGAGCAACCAGGGGACCCACGCGGCGGTTCCGGCCCAAACGCAAAAGAGTTTTACGCAGATGGTGGGAAAACAACATACGCTAGACAAGTTGCTAGAGGTCAATTCTGCCTTCACTGCAACGCCTGGTACGGCTCCCTAGGCCTCGAACCGGATCCCGATCTTTACGTTCAACACATTGTCCAGGTGTTTCGGGAGGTCAATAGGGTGCTGCGGAAGGACGGGACGCTTTGGCTCAATTTGGGAGATAGTTATAATAGCGGCACACAGTTTAATCACCATAGCAGTGGTTTGGGGGATGCAAACAGGTACGCAGAAGGGAAACACCGTGGAGATTGGCAAGGACATCGCCCGATGGTCTCCGGTCTCAAGCCAAAAGACCTGATAGGAATACCCTGGCGTGTAGCCTTCGCCCTGCAAGCCGATGGGTGGTGGTTGAGATCCGACATCATTTGGAACAAGCCAAACCCGATGCCGGAGAGCGTGACTGATAGGCCGACCAAGAGCCATGAATACCTTTTCTTGCTGTCTAAGGCCGGTAAGTACTTCTATGATGCTGATGCGATAAGAGAACCACACGCAGAGGTGTCTTTGGCACGGGCGAAAAGAAACCGTTTTGGAGGGAAATATCAAGGTACTGATACGGCAGAGCACGGGGCACTGAAGAAAGGTAAAGGGTACGGACCCAACGGAGATCATGATACTGTGTGCTCTCCTGGCGGCCGCAATAAATGCTCCGTCTGGACAGTGGCGACACAGCCCTTCCCCCAGGCCCACTTCGCAGTTTTTCCAGAAGCCCTAGTGACGCCCTGCATCCTGGCCGGAAGCAGGATAGGCGATACCGTACTAGACCCATTCATCGGCGCCGGCACAACGGCCGGTGTCTCCAAAAAGCTGAACAGGAAGTGTATAGGCGTTGATCTGAAGGGCGAGTACCTTGATATGGGATTAAAGCGAACAGCTCAAGACGTTTTTAAATTTCAGGAGCGAACATGATATTTAAACCCCGAAAATGTGTCCACTGCGGCGTTGAATGGACCCCTACGACAAGGAACCGAAGCCAATACAGCCCACTGCCCGAGTGTCAGGAAGCCAGAAAGGCCAGGAGGTTATAGAAACAAGCCGAAAGCGCGAGAAGGCAAAACGGTGAAACCAAACACATCGACCTCGATACCCGTAAAATAGCAAGGTGTAAGGGTGCTTGTCATCGGGATCTTAAACTAAACTACTGGGGGTATTGTACGGAATGCTGGTCAAATCTCTCCGATAGGGCGAGGGGTGATGATTGGGTGATGGCTTAATTCTCTTGATTTTCCCGTTTGGTTGTGCCAGGGTGGTGGGAGCATAAAGGACAAACGATGATTAAATATAACCTCAAAAATAAACGAAGCTCGTGGAATACCGATGTAGTAATGCACCGGTCAGGATGTTTGTCCCCTGATGCAATTCCACGGGCTTTGCTTGTCGTTGAGGTGTGAAGTGGATTATATCTCAATTAAAAATTGGGAGAAATATCAACACTACCATGACCGGAATCCTCCCTGGATCAAACTCTATCATTCCCTGCTAGATGACTATGAATATTGTTGCTTGCAGGATGCTAGCAAGTTGCTCCTGATATCCCTTTTTCTACTCGCAAGCCGTACAGACAATAAAATTCCCGCTGACCCTGATTGGATCAAGTCTAAAGCCGCAATTAAAGGCAAGTTAGATTTTAAGCCACTTGTAACCATTGGATTTATAAAGGTAAATGGTGATGGTAAGCAAGATGCTAGCAAGATGCTAGCAAGTGACAAGCAAAATGGGGTACCAGAGACAGAGGAGAGACAGAGGAGAGACAGAGGAGAGAAGAGTATATACACTGAAGATTTTAAAATCTTTTGGAAAGCATATCCAAAAAAAGAGAAAAAGGGTGGTGCAGTAAAAGCATGGAACAAATTAAAGAACCCACAAAAAATATTAGGATTAATCCTTCCCGCATTGGAGTGGCAAAAAGAAACCAAGGACTGGAAGAAAGAAAAGGGTCGGTTTATTCCTCAACCAACATCGTATCTAAACGGATTGAGATGGGAAGATGAACCAATACCGATAGACCCGTTAGAAGGAAAAGTATCAGAAGTAACCAGACAGAATATCGAATCGTTCAAAAAATGGAGGACACCCGATGAAAGACAAAAAGAAATTCATGACGATGATGGCCGGCCTTGGTGAAGTATTCGATAAACATATCTCCGATACGCTCAAGGATATTTACTGGAAACTACTTGAGCCATTTGACGATATCGAATGCGAGCAGATGTTCAATGATGCCATCGTAAATTGTAAGTTCTGGCCGAAACCTGTTGAACTGCTCAATTTCATAAAAAGGGGAAAGCTACTTGATCCCCACGATGCCTGGGCAATGCTTATGACTGGCCTGGAGCGGGACCAGGAGCCTTCAGATCCATTGGTTAAAGAGGCGATCAGGAGAATAGGCGGATGGGAGTGGCTGACCCTTCAGGGTTATGATGATCTTCACTGGTTGGAAAAGAGATTTATCGACCATTTTAACGTCATGGTTGAAACGGATAGTAAATGGCTCCATGAAGGCGAGCGATTAACGGAATTGGGCAGCAGCCTTAAACTTCTGGAATAGGAGAAAAACCATGGAAACCATGAGGATCGTCTACGACCAAATAATCGGAGAATCGGACCAAGCCACCAGGTTTAATATTGCCGGGGAAAAGGTGTGGATACCTCACAGCGTTTTTGAGTTCGATGAGGATCCTGTTGATGACCAGAGCGGGGTGATCGAGGTCAAGGGACGCGGGCAGGGGAAGAGATTAAACTGTTTCCGCCAAGTGGTTATGTACTTGTCGGTCGGTCCATGACCAGGAACCAAGATCATCAAAGTCAAGATGACCAAACAGATCATCCAGACTTTCATCG
>Ga0180008_1002401_pt1 | contig 10187 bp, 7 predicted proteins | sample MM_PW_MetaG_FD_121121 | JGI IMG/M metagenome (GOLD analysis project Ga0180008, IMG submission 121121) | Groundwater microbial communities from the Aspo Hard Rock Laboratory (HRL) deep subsurface site, Sweden - MM_PW_MetaG | ecosystem: Environmental > Aquatic > Deep subsurface > Groundwater... | reverse complement strand
TGCGGCATCCTGCCGTTTTTTTCTCCGTTAAGCCGCTCTGAATTGCCGATTGCGAAACCCCTTCCACTTGGCTATAGAAAATAACATCACTACAAAACAAGCGATCTGAATTAAGGTATTTATTCATCTTTCATCCGCCTATAAAAAAATTGCGGAAATTTAAGTATTTTGATTTTTTTTTTTTCGACGTGTAAATATGAAAGCAAAATTAAATTTGAAAACAATAAAAACAGAGGAATATTAATATGTTTACTTCTTTAAAAAAATGGTTGGCTCAAAAGCCATTTGGAGATACTTGGCACAAATTCCAAAAAAACGGTATTGCATTTTTTTTATATGGTGCTTTAAAGGCTCAAACGTTGATACCAGCAATCGCAGGCTCGTAATAGACTGGACAACTCTTCAAGAAAATTTTATACTTCTAAGTATTTCTCTAATAACAAAGAAGGGAAGGACCATTCCAATCGCTTATGATGGATATAAGCAGGGTGAATTAGGGGAAGGAAGGAGTCAAAGCAGTATTGAAGAGGATTTACTAAAAAAAATTATTGAAACCATACCCATGCAATCAAGAAAAAGAATAACAGTGATCGCAGATAGAGGTTTTGATAGACCTGATTTAGCGGAGTTACTTATTTCCTTAAAAGTTAATTTTGTTATACGGGTTTGTTCCGGTAAATATATAACGGCAGAAGGAAGAGAAATAAAATTGCCAAAAAAATGAAGGATCCATGGTTCATTATTACAAATCTATCTTCTCATACTGTTAAAGACATTCTTCACGAATATTCTCTAAGATGGGAGATAGAATCTATGTTTAAATCTAAAAAAAATTTATGAGTTGGAATGAGTTGGAAATATGCAAAATTAACCACAATTGACCGATGGTTACGTTTCGTGTTTCTCATTACAATTTTATTTCAATTTCTAGCGGATGTCGGAATTTTTTGTGATGATGATATAAGCATAATAAAAAGATATACTCCTGTGGCAAACCCTAAAAGACGAATATTTTCAATTTATAACTTAGCACTTAAAGTGATTAAGGGACTCGGCAGGATATTCAATATTTTCATCAACCAATTTGATGAACTTATTTTCCGGCCAGTGTAAAAAAACGCGTACGGTATAGTATTGAAAGTATGTTATGTCTATGTAAAAAAATCACTGGGTATTCGCAAGTGGTCTACGGACGTTGTAATAATATATTTTTTAGTATATAATAATAATAATAATAATAATATGTTTACATTGTTAAATTATACAAATTGTAAATAGCTTCACAGGGTATTATGAAGTTATGGAATAAGGTGGATTTCTTTTTAGATAACAATTAATTTTATAACAAATGCCTAAAAATAAAACTGATAAATTGAAAAAAAGATCATCGAAAGTGAAAAACAATAAAAACAGCAGTGCAAAAAAAGCCGTGAAAAAGCCAAAGACCTCTTCGACGCAAGTAACTCCCAAAGTTGAAAATTCTCCGGCGAATTTCACTTCGTTTCCTATCGTGGGGGTCGGCGCTTCGGCAGGGGGGCTGGCGGCGTTTGAGGCATTTTTCTCAGGTATGCCCGCGGATACCGAACCGGGTATGGCATTTGTGCTTGTGCAGCATCTGGCCCCGGATCACAAGAGCATCCTCACCGATTTGATTCGGCGCTACACTCGTATGCAGGTCTTTGAGGCTGTGGATGGTATGAAGGTGCAAATCAACTGCGCCTACATCATTCCGCCAAACCGCGACATGGCTTTTTTGAACGGTGCACTGCAGCTCCTCGAACCCTCGGCTCCGCGCGGTATGCGTCTGCCCATAGATTTTTTATTCCGGTCATTGGCGATTGACCAACGCGAACGCGCCATCGCCGTAGTGCTCTCGGGAACCGGCAGCGACGGCACCCTCGGCATCCGCGCAGTCAAGGGCGAAGGCGGCCTGGTCATAGTGCAAACCCCGGAGTCTGCCGAATACAATGGAATGCCGGCAAGCGCCATCAGCACAGGTCTGGCCGATTATACATTGCCTCCTGCCGGGATGGCCGAACGGCTTATTTCCTATGTGACTACTGCCTTCGGTAATCCCCTCCGGCCGGATGTCCTGACGGTCAAGGCCGGGAACGCGCTCAAAAAAATCTTTTTCATTCTGCGCGCTGGAACCGGTCACGATTTTTCACATTATAAACCGTCTACCATTCACAGGCGAATCGAACGGCGAATGGCCGTGCACCAGATAGGAAATTTTGAGGGATATGTCAAGTACCTTCAGCAGTCGCCAGATGAAATTCATGCTCTGTTTCAGGACATGCTGATCGGTGTAACTAATTTTTTCCGCGACCCTGAAGTTTTCAAGTCACTCGAGGATAATGTTATTCCAAGCATCTTTGCCGGCAATCATGCGGATGCCGCAATCCGTATCTGGGTACCGGGGTGTTCTACCGGTGAGGAAGCGTATTCGCTCGCAATCTTATTGACCGAACGCATGGAAGCTTTGAAAATGAGCTTTAAGTTACAGGTATTTGCCACTGATATTGACAGCCGCGCGCTGACTGCAGCCCGGGCAGGAGTTTTTCCGGCATCAATTGCCGCCGACCTCACACCGGAGCGGCTGTCGCATTTCTTTGCGGCCGAACCGGGCAGCGCGGACGGAAACCCGGTTTTTTTCCGCATCCATAAACGAATCCGTGATATATTGATTTTTTCAGAACAAAACGTAATTAAAGATCCGCCCTTTTCCAAACTGGATCTTATCAGCTGCCGCAACCTGCTGATCTACCTGGACGGAGAGCTGCACAAAAGTATCATTCCTTTATTCCACTATGCGCTGAACCCGGGCGGGTTTCTTGTTCTGGGAACATCCGAAACGGCAGGCGAGCATCATGACCTTTTTTCTCCGCTTGACCGCAAGGCTAAATTGTATCAGCGAAAAGAATCCCTGCTGACTTTCAGACATGCTGGGCCAGGCCGGTTACTTCCGCCATTGCCAGTCATTGATGCAGCTCTACCTCGTATCCGTCCGGTGAGCGCCATTCCGGTAAAGTCTCCGCTCCGGGAGATGACTGAACAGGCGCTGCTGCAGGAAGTTGTGCATGCCGGAGTACTGGTTAATGCGCAGGGGGATATCCTCTATCTCCACGGCCGCACCGGTATGTACCTTGAGCCTGCCCCCGGAGAAAACAGTTCCGGCAATATTTTAAAGATGACCAGGGAAGGACTGCGCCGGGATCTGACCACTGCCCTGCACAAGGCCGCGGGGATAAATGAAACCATACGCCGCACAGGACTGCGGGTGAAGACCAACGGAGACTTCACCACAGTAGATTTGATTGTCCGCCCGCTGACTTCAGAAACGGCGCACACCGATGATGTCCGGAGCACCGCTCAATCCACACCGCCTTTGTATCTTGTAATTCTGGAGCCGGTGCCGGATGCAGACATTCCCAACCGGCTTTCAGCGTCCAGGGGAAGGGATAACCGACCAGCCCGCGCGGTAGATCGCAGGGATACAGACATTCGAATTACGAAGCTCAGGCAGGAACTGCGGGATAAGGAAGAGTATCTTCAGGCAGCTAATGAAGAGCTTGAAACATCTAATGAAGAATTGAAATCCTCCAACGAGGAAATGCAATCAGTCAATGAAGAACTGCAGTCCACTAATGAGGAGCTGGAAACCTCCAAGGAAGAGCTGCAATCAGTCAACGAGGAGCTGGCCACGGTCAACACCGAACTGCAGACCAAGGTGGCCGACCTGACACGGGTTAATAACGATATGAATAACCTTCTTGCCGGAACCGGCATCGCCACTATTTTTGTAGATCATCAGCAGCGCATCATGCGTTTTACTCCAGGCGCGGTAAAAATCATCAACCTGATTCACAGCGACATCGGCAGACCGATTGGACACATTGTCTCAAATCTGCCCGGCTACAACAGCCTGACGGCTGATATACACACGGTGCTTGAAACACTTGTTCCGCGGGATAAAGAAGTGCAGACAGCCGAAGACCGGTGGTACACTATGCGCATTCAGCCCTACCGCACCATAGAAAACGTAATCGAGGGTGCGGTACTCACCTTTGTGGAGATAACTCATGAAAAAGCAAAATAATATTTCGAAATCCGCTGCGGATTTACGAAAAAAAGCGGAAGCCCGCATGCGGGGAAAACTTGCAGCAAATTCGGATGACTATGCATGCATCTCGCCAGTAGAAATTCGAAAAACTATCCACGAACTGAGGGTACATCAGATTGAACTGGAAATGCAGAACGAAGAATTGCGTGCTGCCCAGATCGAAATCGATGCCGCCCGTGCGCGCTATTTCGACCTCTACGATCTTGCTCCGGTAGGGTACTGCACATTATCAGAAAAGGGACTGATTCTCGAGGCCAATCTCACCGCTGCCACTGAGCTCGGTGTGTCCCGCACCGCACTGGTCGGTCAGCCGTTTTCCCGCTTTATTAATAAAGATGACCAGGATAACTATTACATACACCGTAAAAAAACTTTTTCGGCTGGCGATGCAGGGAACAAAGGCGAGCCCATGGAATGTGAGCTGCGGTTAGTCAAATCTGATGGGTCATTCTTCTGGGCGCACCTGACCTCAATTGCCATCGAAGCCGATGACGGTCAGAAGGTATGCCGCGTGGTGATGAAGAACATCACTGAGTATAAAAGGGCAGAAAAGGTCATTCACACACAGGTGCGAAAATTAACTCAGGACCAGGAGTATGCCCTCAGACACGTATCGAGTCTTATGCCGTATAATTTGCCGTCCTTCCCGGATCTGAATGTCTCGGCTGCGTTTATTCCTTCGGAAATAATAGGCGGTGATGTGCTGGTCATTGAAAAAGATGCAGTGAATAACATGCTGTATGCCGCGATTGCTGATTGCACCGGTCATGGCGTTTTTGCGGCATTAGAAGCATCAAAACTAAAAGCCCTCATTGATCATTTTCTTCCCGAATTGAAAGCATCACAGAACCCCGCCCAATTCCTTGATCTTATTGATATGGATTTTACGTGTTCTTTGACAAATAATACGGATTCTTCATCTTTATCCTACCCCACAATGGTTGTGTGTGCTGTGAATTGTTGCACAAAGACAATAACCCTTGCGAATGCGAGTGGCGAATTGCCTTTTATCATTGGTCCGAATAAATCGGTCAGACAATTATCCGCAGTTAATGGCGGGCACCTTGGTTTTTTATTTCCTCAGAAGCGGTATGTGAATAGTACGTACCAATTGCAGCCGGGAGAATGTATACTGATGGTTTCAGATGCTGCGCGGGATCTTATGGTCAGTAAAAACAAACCGCTCGGTAATGAAGGCCTGATGAAAATATTACACGACCTCCCGGTATCCGGGAGAAACATATGTACGGCGCTGAAACGGAGGCTCGACGAATTGCACCAGTGCCCGTTATCTGATGATTATACGGCCATCTGTATACACTACGAAATGCCTCTTATCCAGCAAATCTTACTGCACCGGATTACAGACCTGGAAACCGCTAAAGAAAAAATCACCAAAAGTTTGGAACGGTATGATTACTCCGAGTCAGAAATAATGAGTTTCTGTGTTGCCTTTAATGAGATGTACATTAATGCCATTATTCATGGCAACAAAAATGATCATAACAAAAAAGTTCTTACCGACATAACGATCAGTTATGAAAAAGCAGTAATTACAATCACTGACGAGGGTGATGGATTTAACCCCAAGGACCTACCTGACCCTACTGACCCTGAGCGGATACTTTTTCTAATGGCACAAAGCACTCTTGACGATGAAGACGCACCGCTCTACCATGGCAGAGGAATACATATGACACGAACGCGCCTTGTCGATGAAATAGTCTATAACACAAAGGGGAACCAGGTTACCATTACCAAAAAGAGGAAGATTGCCCCAATGATCCGCTGTAGCACGCAGTCCTGCCAAGAGAATACTGCAAGTGCGGATATTCCTGATCTGGTATTTATCGACAATTCAATCCGTATTGGACAGGATCTGTTTCTTAACTCGCAGATTTTATCAAAGATCATTTTTCACGCCGCGAATTATAGAAAAGAGACTAATAAACCACTGCACGTTATTCTTCACAATAATGAAACAGTGAAAAATGAACTAGTCGGATATAATCTGGTAACGGCAGGGCTGATAACTTTTGAATAGACGGCATGGAATGGGTTTTACCGACCATTGATGGCCGGTAAGTTGCAGTGCTGTTTTTCTATGTGTTAATTGATAGGGTCTTGCCGACAATTCAGAGCATCTCTGTTTAACAGTAGTATTGCTCACAATAGCCAAGTGGGATGGTTTCGCAACGGCTAATTCAGAGCGACGCTTAAGTAGTTGTGTTTCTTTCTCTTGCTGAAGTGGAAGGGTTTCGCCGCCAAGGTAATTCAGCGCGGCGTTTAAGTAGTCTTATTTTAAATAGCCAAGTGGGAGAGTTTCAAAAACTCAAAATCCAATCGGCGTCAAGCGTGGAAAAACGGCAGGAGGCTAAGGTTTTTCCACGCTTGCCGAGTGCAGCAGGCTGCCAGGATGGCAGCCGCAAACGTCAGATTGGATTTTAGTTTTTGAAACCCTTCCACGGTGCTTTTGAAAAAGAATAAACTTCCGCCTGAATTGCCGGTGGCGAAATCCCTTCCACGGTGCCTGCAGAGAAAGACCACCTGCTAACGTTGGCCTGAATTGCCATTGCGAAACTCCTTCCACCATGCCTATTGAGGAAACCCTGCTTTTTCTACTTTTTCCGCCGTTATATCTCCAAATGCGCTTGTAGTGAGGATCCGCTTTCCCGGACCGGCAAATGCAGAAAGTTCCGAGGTTAAATAACCTTCGGCAAAAACGCTGAATAACGCCTGCCATACCGTATCGGCTTCTTTGGTCAGACCGAAACACTTATCCAGCAGAAACGCAACCGAGCCGATCATTGAATACGGGTTTGCTTTATTCATACCCGCAATATCCGGCGCCGAACCATGGGCTGGCTCAACATAGCCTTTTTCGGGTCCTATACAGGCAGAAGGCATCAGGCCAAGCGACCCGATTACCCCTCCGGCCTGATCGGTGAGAATATCACCCTGCATGTTTTCAAGAAGCATTACGCCGTTGAATTGACGGGGATTTTTTACAAGCTGAAATGCGGCGTTATCGACTAGTATACTCTCATAGGGCACATCGGGAAATTCTTTTGCCTCTGCTTCGGTTATTTCATTCCAGAAACGGGAAGTGGCGAGGACATTTGCCTTATGTACATTAACGAGTTTTGATTTGCGCCGCCGGGCTTCGAGAAAAGCGGCATGCGCAATCCGTTTGACCTGCACGGCAGTATACTCACAGTCGTCGCTTGCATATTTCATCTCTGTATCTTTTCCCTCGGTTTTTTTACCAAAGTAAATACCTCCGACAAGCTCACGGATCATCATAATATCAATACCTGAGCCGATGATTTCCGGTTTAAGAGGGGAAAAAAAAGCGAGCGCTTCGGGCAGCAGCACCGGACGGTAATTAATGTAGGTATCGTACCGCTTACGCAGCGGAAGAATGGCGCCGGCTTCGGGACGGTGTTCGGGAGGAATACGGCGCATGTCCTCGACCGCAAGACCGACAGGACCTTTGATAATCCCATCAGCTTCGTCGCAAATTTTTTTAGTAATCTCGGGGAAAGGACTTCCGTGGGTGAAATATGCGCCCGCTCCAAACGGCGCATGCATACATGAAAAAACATGCCCGAATTTTTTTTCTACCGCACGGAGGACTTTAAGTCCTTCCCGGATGATTTCCGGACCTATTCCGTCTCCGTCTAACACCGCGATTTTTTTTTGCACCACATACTCCTTTTTGATTTTACTGTTTCGGGCATTTCTCTGCCAGCTCAGGGATATCTTTAACTTTTCCAGCAAGATACTCGCCTAACCGTAGCGATATTTCAGCATAACGCGCGCTGAGCATACCAAAACGGGCCTGAATTGTTTCAATACCCTGTGGTTTATTATGCGACATCCACATCACACGGAAGGCGCTGCTCATACCGGCAATACTTTTTTGTACCGCAGGAATTGATTTTTTAAGCTGCGCAAGTTTTTTTTTATCTTTTTTTCTGTATGCTCCAAGCAGGTCAGCGGAAAAACTGTAGCGCATGGCCAAAGCTTTTGCTGTGCAGTACGCATAGCGCATATTTCCTACCGAGTTTTCGTTTATGTATGAGAAAAGTTTCTGAGCGAGCGAATGAAGAAATGCACTTTGCTTTTTTATTGACTGCGGATTGTCTTTAAAGAAAAGCCTGATTTTTGTTTCAAAGAAAGGGTCATCCCACATGTCGGGAGTAAAATATGGAGAATGCCATTTTTTACCGCGCAGCATACTGGTGCCGGAATGAATATCACCTGCAAGACGGTGCGCGGAATAACTGCCTCCGCAGACTGCAGAAAAACGACTTTCGATATGTTCGGGAATAATTTTTCGGGTGTATGCTTTTTCTGCACACCATACCATTCCTGCAAAGGCCGAATCGTGATCGCAATACGCACCGTTATCACCCCACTGTGTAAAGAAAATTTCCTTTAGTCCTGATTCTCTTGACGCATCGATACATGGTCCTGCACTATATTCGGTAAGACGCCAATCATACCAGTACCTGTTCCATGTCCAGATGCCTGAGCCCATAAGAGGTTCTTTGCCCATGGCTCGGTGGCGCTGTATCCAGTCAAGATAGAAGTCTTTATCCATGTGATAGTAATCCCAATAAACTAATTCTGCTGAATCAGGAATTTTATCAATTACATCTTTCGGGATGACCGTCAAGCGTTCATAGTAGTTCTGAGCCGGATTTCCAAGCCGGAAATACATATCGCTCCATATCATAGGTGTAAACGAGTGAGCTTTGCAGATATCAACTACTTTCGCAAGATGCTCGTTGAACAGATCAAACCCCCGTTTATATCCGTTACGGTCCAGGTACTTTCCTCGTCCCAGATCGTGTGTTTCGTCCATCCCGATATGGATGCGCCGTGTCCGGAGCACACTTCTCCAATGCGTAATCATTTTTTCTATTAAGGTGTATGTCTTTTCTTCCCCGACCATCATGACAGACGCAGTGTCTTTTATAGCCTCATAGGCGGGGTGCCGCAGCAAATTCGCGAGGTGACCGAGAGTTTGAATGCATGGAATAACTTCAATGTTGAGCGCAGCCGCATACGCATCAATATCTTTGAGTTCGGATGCGGTATATGCACCGCGCTGGAAGCCAAACCACGGTTCGCCGTCAAGAACATATGTTTCTTCGGTATACAGCATAACCATATTATAACCGAGAAGTGCAAGTCTCCGGAGCCACAGCTTTACGTGATCCACAGTCATCACCGCATTACGCGAACAATCCAGCATAATACCGAAGGTTAAAAATGGTGATTCTTCGCGGTATACTCCACGCGGCGGTACCAACCCGGATAAGACTGTTCCCAAAGCCCGTCCTGCATGCGCGGTTGTGCGGTACCTGATATTGACTGTTGCACCTTCATACACCGCTTCGAAGCCGGCGCAGTTATCAGATTTTACTATCTGTAATGAAGGAGTATTAGTTTTGTTCGTCCTATTTGTTTTTATTTTTTGTAACGGGTAAAAACTCCCCAGCTCATTACACATCGTGTGCAATTCTTCTGAAACCTGCTTCGGATGCCAATAAAATATATTTGTCTTCATCTTTTCCCCGATTTTCTGTAATCATAACGTGAAAACTTTTCTTTTACTGAACAGATAACAGGTTTAGAAAAAAATTTAATTATGTGCTACAATACATTATCTGTAACAGGGTGCGTTCTATTAAACGCATACGCGTCAATGCATGAAATGCGTTTCTCCGCATGTGTGTTCCCGCTGACCTGTTATGAATACTCAGAAACATAAGGAAAATAAAATGATTAAAATAGATCAGGAAAAATGTAACGGCTGCGGCAGTTGTGTTGATGTGTGTCCATGCGACGCGCTGTCAGTTACCGATGGAAAGTGTAAAGTCGACAACGATGCGTGTACAGAATGTGAAGCATGCATCGGCGAATGTCCGACACAAGCCATCAGCAACGAATAAAAACATTTCTGCAAACCCCGCGAATACTGTACAGGTATACTGCGGGGTTTTACTTTTTTACTTCTGATTTTCTCTTTTTCCGCTTAAATGTAATTTTTTCA
>Ga0180008_1002400_pt1 | contig 10189 bp, 11 predicted proteins | sample MM_PW_MetaG_FD_121121 | JGI IMG/M metagenome (GOLD analysis project Ga0180008, IMG submission 121121) | Groundwater microbial communities from the Aspo Hard Rock Laboratory (HRL) deep subsurface site, Sweden - MM_PW_MetaG | ecosystem: Environmental > Aquatic > Deep subsurface > Groundwater... | reverse complement strand
TTCAGGGTTTCCATTTCAGCTCTCCACAAAGGCTTCGAACAGGCCGAGGGGCAGCGGCACATCCAGCAGGTAGTCAAACAGCACATACAGCAACACGCCCATCAGCACGGCGCTGATGGCGCAAGGAATCAGGCGGCCGGTAAACAGCAGGCCAAGGGCGAACGCGGCCAGGGCCGTGCTGATAACAAAGCCAAGGGTTTCAAACAGCACGGCATAGGCCAGCAAAGTAAGCACGCACAACGTGGCACGCAGAGCGGCTTTGCGGTTGAAGGTTTGTTCGAGCAAACCTGGCTTGAACAATAGCCACAGGCTGCCGGCCGACATCAGGGCTAGCAGCAGCAAGGGATAAGCGCGCGGACCCACCGGGTCGTAGGCGAAGGGTGCCTGGAAGCCCCAGGCAATAACGGCGAGCGCGGCGCAAAACAACAGCCAGATCGCGGCGAACAGGCGAACGTACATGGCGGATTACCTAGTCGAGAATCGGGGGCAGAGCGTGAAACCGTAGGATGGGTCGGGCCGCGTAGGTCGAGCGCAGCGATACCCATCAAGGGTGCGCTTGAGCGATGGGTATCGCGATGCTCAACCCATCCTACGTAGCGAGTTACTGAACTAGGCCGAACTCGCCAGCCAGTGCCTTGTATTCCTCAACTTGCTTGAAGACCAAGGCTTTCAGCTCGTCGCCAGTGACTGACAACGGCAGCAGGTCGCGCTGCTCGCGCAGCTTGGCGAAATCTTCGCTGGTCAGCAGGGTGTCGAACTGCTGTTTCCACCAGTTGAACTGCTCGTCAGTCACTTCTGGGCCCATGTAGAAACCACGGATCACCGGCCAGCTAATGTCGTAGCCCTGCTCCTTGGCTGTCGGGATGTCAGCCAGTTTGCCTGGCAGGCGCTCATCGGACAGCACGGCGAGGATGCGTACTTTCTTCGCTGCCAGTTGCGGGGTGACTTCACCCAGGCCGCTGGAGGTGACCTGTACATGGCCGCCGAGCATGGCAGTGAGGGTTTCGCCGCCGCCTTCAAAGGCCACGTAACGCAGGTTTTTCGGGTCGATGCCTGCCAGACGCGCGATCAGTGCAGTTTGCATCCAGTCCTGACCGCCGATGGTGGCGCCAGCGCCGAAAACGATGCTGCCCGGGTCTTTTTTCAGCGCTTGCACTAAGTCATCGAGGTTTTGGTAGGGCGAGTCGGCACGCACGGTGATGGCGCCGTAGTCAGTGCCGACGGCGGCGAGCCAGCGCACACCGGTTTCGTCGTAACGGCCGAACTTGCCTTGCGCCAGGTTAAGCAGCGAGCCACTGGAAAACGCCGTGATGGTGCCTGGATCATCAGCGCGCTGGGCGATCACCGCGTTATAGGCCACCGCGCCAACACCGCCGGGCATGTAGGTGACGCGCATCGGTGATTTGAGCAGGCCTTCGTCTTTCAGGCCGCTTTGAGCCAGTTTGCAGGTCAGGTCGAAGCCGCCACCGGGTTTGGCCGGGGCAATACATTCTGGGCGCTTCGGTTCCGCAGCCAGCAGTTGGCCGGCAAAGGCCATGCAAGCGGTAGCCAGGGCAATGCGAGTAAAGGCAGTTTTCATGGTGTGTTCCTCTGAACTCTTATTGTGGTTTACCAGATCGGCAACGTGTAGCCGACGATGACGCGGTTCTCGTCCGCATCGCGGGCGAAGTCGGATTTGAAACTGGCGTTACGCAGGCGCACGTAGACATCTTTCAGCGGGCCGCTCTGCACCACGTACTTGACCTCGATGTCGCGCTCCCACTCACCGCCGGTGTCGTCGCTGCCAGCAATTTGCGCATCGCTGCCTTTGATGTAGCGGGTCATAAAGCTCAGGCCGGGTACGCCAACTTTGCCGAAGTCGTAGTCATAACGGGCCTGCCAGGAGCGTTCGTCGGCGTTGGCGAAGTCGTTGATCTGTACGAAGTTGACCAGGAACGGGTCGCTGCCATCGATATAGGCGTAACCGGTGTCGCCGCTCATGTCCTGAAAGCCCAGGCCCAGTTTGTGGCCGTTGATGGCGTAACTGAGCATGGCGTTGAAGGCGCGGTTATCGACTTTTCCGGCGTTCGCCGCGCCGCTGTCTTTGCTCAGCATCAGGCGTACATCGGCACTCAGGTTGCCGCTGCCCAGTGGCTGGCTGGCGAGCAGGCCGAAGAAGTGCTGACGGTAAATATCGTCGAGGTCGGCAAAGTAGTAACGGCCGGTGAGGCCCTTGGCGAACTGGTAGTCGAGGCCCATCAGATCCAGATGGTCAGCGGTGATGCCGCCGGCGAAGCGGCGATTTTTGCTGTTTAGGATTAGCTCTTCGGAGTTGGTCGAGGCGCGGTCGATCACTTTGTCCAAACGCCCGCCGGTAAAAGTCAGTCCATCCAATTCGGACGAAGTCAGCAAACCGCCTTCAAATACCTGCGGCAGCAGGCGGCTGTCGCTGGCCTTGACCACGGGCAGCTCAGGAATGTGCGAGCCATAGCGCAGCTCGGTATTGGAGACCTTGACCTTGGCTGTCAGGCCCAGGCGGCCGAATTGGTCTGGGGTGCCGCCATCGTCCTGCACAGGCAGCAGGTCGGTGCCAGTGCTGCCGCCGCCGGAGTTTAGTTTGACGCCGAGCATACCCATGGCGTCCAAACCAAAGCCGACAGTGCCTTCGGTGTAGCCGGACTGGATGTCGAGGAGAAAGCCCTGACCCCATTCGTCGCGCTTGTTCTGCTGGCTGCTTGTACCTTCACGGAAGTCGCGATTGAGGTAGATATTGGTGGTGGTCAGGCTTGCCTTGCTGTCGGCGACAAAGTCGGCATTGGCTGCGGGGGCAAGCAGGGCCGTGCTGATGGCCAGGCTGAGCAGGTGAACAGGCGAAAGTGCCCGATTTGATGCAGTCGGCATCCTGTGGTCTCCATTGTTGTTTTTGTCACGGCTGCGCACCACTGCGTCAGTCGTTCAGGTCGGTGGGTCGAGCCACCTGAAACCGATGCTATGGGGTCAAGCTTTCACCAGGCTTTCAGCTTGAAAGAAAATTGCAGGGGCGTTCGCAGCAGCCTTTGCACCGTTACACTGGGTACATAACAACAAGTTCGTGGAGTGCTATTACCGTGCGAATCCTGCTGGTCGAGGACCATCTGCCCCTGGCTGAAAGCGTGGCTCAGGCCCTGCGTGGCACCGGGCTGACCGTGGACATGCTGCATGACGGCATAGCCGCTGATCTGGCCCTTGGCAGCGAGGATTACGCCCTGGCGATTCTCGATATCGGCCTGCCGCGTCTGGACGGTTTTCAGGTGTTGGAGCGCCTGCGCGAGCGCGGCAATACCCTGCCAGTGCTGATGCTTACCGCGCGCGGTGAGGTCAAGGACCGCGTGCATGGCCTTAACCTCGGCGCCGATGATTACCTGGCCAAGCCTTTCGAGTTGAGCGAGCTGGAGGCGCGGGTCAAGGCCCTGCTGCGCCGCACCGTGCTGGGTGGCGAACGCCAGCAACGCTGCGGTAATTTGCTGTATGACCTGGATACCCGGCGTTTAGCCTGGCTGATAGCCTGCTGACGTTGACCTCGCGCGAGCAAGCGGTGCTGGAGGCGATGATTGCCCGGCCGGGCCGGGTGATGAGCAAGGAGCAGCTGGCCGCCCAGGTGTTCGGCCTGGATGAAGAGGCCAGCAGCGACGCCATCGAAATCTACGTACACCGCCTGCGCAAGAAGCTTGAGGGCGGCGGCGTGAAGATTGTCACCTTCCGCGGTCTGGGCTATTTGCTGGAAGCACTCAGTGACTGAGCCTGCTGTGACTGACTCGAGCAGCCTACGCGGGCGCCTGCTTCGCCGCTTGGCGCTGCTGTTGGCGCTGATTCTGTTGGTCAGCAGCCTGAGCGCCTATTGGAGCGCCCGACATGCGGCGGATACCGCCTATGACCGCACCTTGTTGGCCTCGGCGCGGGCGATTGCCGATGGTCTGTACACCACCGCCGAACGGCTGAATGCCAATGTGCCCTATGTGGCGCTGGACACCTTTGCCTATGACAGCGCCGGGCGTATCTACTATCAAGTGCTGGATGTGCAGGGCGCACTGGTGTCCGGTTATGAGGATTTACCGCCGGCGCCTGCGGGCACCAAACGCACCGAGGATTATCCGGCGTTGGCGCGTTTCTACGATGCCGAATTCCGTAATCAGGGTGTGCGCGTGGTTAGCCTGCTGCAGCCAGTCAGCGAGCCGGGAGTCAATGGTGTAGCGGAAATTCGCGTGGCGGAAACCCAGGGCGCACGCGAACGCATGGCCCGCGAGTTGTTGCTCGGTACTCTGCTGCGCATGGGCGTGCTGTCGCTGAGCGCGTTGCTGTTGGTGTGGTTGGCAGTGAGTGCTGCGCTGCGCCCGCTGGAAACCCTGCGCCGCCGCGTGGCAGCGCGCACAAGTGATGATTTGCAACCGTTGTCGGCTGTCGGCATGCCGCGTGAGTTGCGGCCGTTGATCGATGCGCTAAACCAGTTCAATGATCGGCTGCACAACCTGTTCGAGCGCCAGTCGCAATTTATTGCCGATGCTTCCCATGAGCTGCGCACACCCTTGGCGGCGCTCAAGGCGCGGGTTGAGTTGGGCTTGCGCGCACAAGAGCCGGCGGTGTGGCGCAGTACGCTGGAGGAAGCGGCGCATAACACCGACAAGCTGACCCATCTGGCCAATCAATTGCTCTCCCTGGCACGCATCGAAAGTGGCGCGCGGGCAATCGCTGAAGGTGGCGCGCAACGTCTGGATCTCAGTCAACTGGCCCGCGAGTTAGGAATGGCGCTGGCGCCGCTGGCCCATGCGCGGGGCATCGCCCTGGCGTTGGAAGCCGAGCAGCCGGTGTGGGTCAGCGGCGAGCCGACCTTGCTCAATGAGTTGCTGTGCAATTTGCTGGACAATGCCCTAGCGCATACGCCGTCTGGCGGCAATGTGATTTTGCGGGTGCTACCGAGCGCGGTGCTGGAGGTCGAGGATGATGGCCCAGGTATTCCAGCAGAGGCGCATGAACGGGTATTTGCGCGTTTCTATCGGCACAGTAATAAGGGCGCGGGAGCCGGCTTGGGCTTGGCGATTGTCGGTGAAATCTGCCGTGCACATCAGGCGGATATCAGCCTGCATCAGGCGCAGCCCCATGGCTTGTTGGTTCGCGTTGCATTTGCCGCAGGCGAGGCTTGCGTTAAGGGCTGAGGCTAAGTGGTTGTTGGATTTCCAGCAGGTACTGGGCGATTTTTCCGCTTTCGCACAACTGTTGCAGACCAAGGTTGAAGCGCTTGAGCAGTTGCGCATTGCCGGGAACTCGCCGAGACAGCAGCAGGTGCATGCTGTCAGTGCGTAACGGGGTGTGGTGAAAGCTCAGTTGGGCACGCTCGGCGGCGCTGAAGTGCTGATACAGCACGTCAAAGCCTACGGCTTTATCGACCGGGAATAGGTCCACTCGGCCCGCGAGTAACTGGCGAAACGCAGTTTCATCGCTGGTCACCCGGTTGACCCGTAGTTGCCCGCTGGCTTCGGCCTGCTGAAAGGCTTTGCCGTAGTCATAGCCGCGAGTGCCGACAATGCGCTGGCTTTGCAGGTCAGCTACCTGAGCCCAGTCAAAGCTATAGCCTTTGCGGTGGAAGATGTAATAACCACTGTCCATCACGGGGTCGCTGACAAAGAACGCAGCTTCCCGCTCGCTGTTCTTCAGCCACACGGCGCTGCCGGCACGTTGGCCTTTTTTAGCCATTAGTAATGCGCGGGCCCAAGGGTGAAACTCCCACTCCACCACTATGCCTTGCAAGGCAAAGGCTTCACTGACAATGCGCGAGGCAACGCCGTGGTGTGGCAGGTGTTCACCCAGGTAAGGCGGCCATTCGCCGTTGGTCAGCCGCACCGATTGTGCCGCCGCGAGGCCACAGCCCATCAGGCTGAGTAGGGCGGATAACAGCAGTGTGCGCATGAACCGTATGCCAGTTACCGAGGTAGAGGCCCGGCTGGTTGGCTTCGGTTGCATGCGCGTGTGGGCTTGTGAGCGCGTTACTGAAGCATGCTCATGGCTGCTTCCATGGCAGCCGACAGGTCTTCGTCGTCATTCAGGTTCTGGCTTGGGTCTAGGCCCAGCTTGCGGAACGCCGGGATCTGGCTCCAGTCCAGTTGGGTGTAGGGGTGCTCGCTGCCCAGGTAGCTTTGCAGGGTGGCGACCTGAACCAAGTCGACATAGTCGACTTTAGCGCTGTCGCGGGTGAAGTCCAGGTGCTGGCTGGGCACCATGGCGATCTGCTCGGGGAATTCCCAGGTGCGCAGGATTTTGTCACCAATGATGGGGTGAATCTGCTCAATCACGTGGTTGAGGCTGATTGAGTCAGCCAGCAGTTCGCTGTGCTCTTCGGCATAGGTAAGGATCGGCAGTATGCCGATCTGATGCACCAGGCCGGCGAGGGTGGCCTGGTCCGGCATCAGGCGGGTGTAGTGCTTGCATAGTACGTGGCAAATGCCGGCGATCTCGGTGCTTTTGTTCCACACTTCGCGCATCTTGCGGTCCACGACGTCGCTGGTTGCCTGGAACATCTGCTCCATCGCCAGGCCTGTGGCCAGGTTGCTGGTGTAGTTGATACCCAGGCGGCCGACGGCCATTTGCAGGTCGGTGATTTCTTTGCTGGTGCGCAGCAGCGGGCTGTTGACGACTTTGATGATGCGTGCGGTCAGGGCCGCGTCGTTACCGATCACCTTGCTCAGCTCGGCAATGCCGACGTTAGGGTCTTCTGCCGCTTCGCGCACCCGCAGGGCGACTTCGGGCAGGGTTGGCAGCACCAGTTCATCTCTGTCGATAGCCAGGAGCAGTTCTTGTTGGACTTTTTCGGCAAGCTTACTCATGGGCAATTCTCTTTAGGCGGTCAGGCAAATAAGTGTAATGAACGGGTGCGCGCTGATTAGCGCTGTATTTCACGGTCTGTATCCAGTGTATACGGCAAATCAAGCACGCTTAGCGGGCTGCCTTCGGCAGAGCCCAGGTGGATATTGCCATTTAGCACCGCATCGCCCTGCAGCACGGCGAGCAGTTCGACACCTGCTTCGCTGCGCGCGGCCAGCACGACTTCACCGATGCTGGATGCATGCGTGGGCGAAAACAGTTCTGTGGCCGGTGCCGGCACTTGGCTGTCTTGCAGTTCTAGGCGATACAAACGGCGTTTGAGCTTGCCCAGGTATTGCATGCGCGCAACGATTTCCTGGCCGGTGTAGCAGCCTTTTTTAAAGCTGACACCGCCCACCGCCTGCAAGTTGAGCATCTGCGGGATAAACAGCTCGCGGGTGCTGCCCATGACCTGACCAATCCCGGCGCGGACCTGGGCCAATAGCCAATCGTTGAGCGGCGCCTCTGGCAGTTGGCTGGCCAACAGCGCCTGTACGGCTTCGGCTTGGGCGGCAGGTATCCACAGCTCGGCGCGGCCATCGCTCAGGCGCAGGGCCAGCATGTCGTTACCATGGGCCACGCTGTCGGCGGTGTCAGACAGTTCCAGGCCGAGGCTGTGCAGGGCCTTATCGCCGCCGCTTAGGCCAATGCGCAGCCACGCGCTGCTTTCATCGGCGAGCTTGGATTTGCTGAATACGGCGTATTTTTTAAGGTCGGCGAGCTGCGCTTCAAGCAGCTCGCTGGCCATCGCCAGTAAATAGCCGTCACTGACCATGACGATGCGAAAGCTCGACTGCATACGGCCTTTGGGTGTGCAGCGCGCACCGAGGCTGGAGTGGCTGTCGCTCAGGTAGTTAAGGTTGCAGGTGACTTGGCCCTGGAGGAATTTGTTGGCGTCCGGGCCGCGTACGGCGAGGATGCCTTCGTGGCTGAGGATGCAATAAAACGCGGTGTCGGCCATGGTGGATTAGGTATCGCTGGATAAAAATTAGGGTGCTCATCATAGAGTGCACCTTGCGCCTTGTCAGCGCTTGCCGCTGCATCGCAGCAGTACATCACCCTGCTCAGTGCTGTACATGGCCAATCGCGGCGGTTTCCTCGGTATACTGCGCGCCTTATTTATGGTCTGCCATTTATGGCGACCACCCTTCGGGCAGTCGCTGTGCGACGTTAAAAATGGTTTCACGCCATTTTTTCAAGGAGCAGACCTATGGTTGACTCGGTTGAACTCAATCGTCTTTTTTGGCACAGCCGTCGCGGCATGCTGGAGTTGGATGTGCTGTTGGTGCCGTTTGTCAAAGAGGTGTATCCACACCTCGACGCCGATGATCGCGAGCGTTATCGCAAGCTGCTTGAATGCGAAGATCAGGACATGTTCGGCTGGTTTATGCAGCGTGCTGAGCCTGAGGATGCTGATCTTAAGCGCATGGTTCGGATGATTCTGGACCGTGTCCAGCCGAAGTGATGCCTTTGAATGCCAGTGGCAGCCCTCGCGCTGGCTGCTGGCAGGCTATGCGCTAGTCCTGGGGCTTGCGCTGCTCAGTCTCGCTTGGGTGGATATTCCGCTGTGGACGTGGGGCTTGGGTGTGCTGTTCTGTCTGGCGCATGCCGCTTGGGTTGTGCCGCGACACCTGTTGCTGACGCAGCCTTGTGCCTATCAGGCGCTGCGCTGCAATCACGATGGCTGGCAGGTTTACAGTGCCGCGCAGGGCTGGCAGGCCATCGAAATACACCCCGATAGCCTGGCGTTGCCGCTGATTGTCTTGCTGCGCTTTCGCCTGGCTGGGCAGCGCCGCGTGCGCTCGTTGTGCATCGCCCGCGACAGCCTGCCACGTGATCAGCACCGGCGCTTACGCGTGCGGTTGAAGTTCAGTCGCCATAGGTGGGCGGTAGCAAAATAGTGTCTTTTGCTTCGGCCAACTGCTGCGGGTAATCCAAGGTGTAGTGCAGGCCACGGCTTTCATGGCGCTGCATGGCTGAGCGAATCATCAGCTCGGCCACCTGGGCCAGGTTACGCAGCTCGATCAGGTCGCGGCTGACCTTGTAGTTACTGTAAAACTCGTCAATTTCATCGAGCAGCAGACGCACCCGGTGCTCGGCGCGTTGCAGGCGCTTATTGGTGCGCACGATGCCGACGTAGTCCCACATAAAACGCCGCAATTCGTCCCAGTTGTGCGCAATGATCACGTCTTCATCGGAGTCGGTGACCTGGCTGGCATCCCAGCTGGGTAGATCTGTGGGTATTTGTACCTGCGCCAGCTGGCTGACAATGTCTGTGGCCGCCGAGCGTGCATAGACGAAGCATTCCAGCAGCGAGTTACTGGCCATGCGGTTAGCCCCGTGCAGGCCGGTAAAGCTGGTTTCACCAATGGCATATAGCCCGGGCACGTCGGTGTGGCCGTTTTGGTCAACCAGCACGCCGCCGCAGGTGTAATGCGCGGCCGGTACGACTGGAATCGGCTCTTGGGTGATGTCGATGCCGAAATCCAGGCAGCGCTCGTACACAGTAGGGAAGTGTGATTTCACAAAGTCAGCCGGTTTATGGCTGATATCCAGGAATACGCAATCAATCCCCAGGCGCTTCATTTCATGGTCGATGGCGCGGGCCACGATATCGCGCGGGGCCAACTCGGCGCGGTCATCGAAGCGCGGCATAAAGCGTTCGCCGTTGGGCAGCTTGAGCAATGCGCCTTCACCGCGCAGCGCCTCGGTGACCAGAAAGCTTTTCGCTTTGGGATGGTACAGGCAGGTCGGGTGGAATTGGTTGAATTCCAGGTTGCCGACCCGGCAACCGGCGCGCCAGGCCATGGCGATGCCATCACCGCAGGCGCCGTCCGGGTTGCTGGTGTACAGGTAGACCTTGGCTGCACCGCCAGTGGCGAGAATCACAAAGCGCGCGCTGAAGGTATCTACCTCACCGCTGGTGCGGTTGAGTACGTAAGCGCCCAGGCAGCGCTGGCCCTCCAGGCCGAGTTTGCGCTCGGTGATCAGATCGACGGCGACGCGCTGCTCCAGCAGTTCGACATTACTTCGCTGCTTGGTCTGTTCGAGCAGGGTGTTGAAGATTGCGGCGCCAGTGGCATCGGCGGCATGAATGATGCGCCGATGGCTATGGCCGCCTTCACGTGTTAGGTGGAATTCGAAACCGCCATCTTCACGGGCGTGCTCATCGTCGCGGGTAAAGGGCACGCCCTGATCGATCAGCCATTGGATGGCTTCGCGGCTGTGCTCGACGGTGAAGCGTACAGCTTCTTCGCGGCACAAACCGCCACCGGCGTTGAGGGTGTCCTCGACATGCGATTCGATGGTGTCGGTGTCG
>Ga0180008_1002399_pt1 | contig 10190 bp, 7 predicted proteins | sample MM_PW_MetaG_FD_121121 | JGI IMG/M metagenome (GOLD analysis project Ga0180008, IMG submission 121121) | Groundwater microbial communities from the Aspo Hard Rock Laboratory (HRL) deep subsurface site, Sweden - MM_PW_MetaG | ecosystem: Environmental > Aquatic > Deep subsurface > Groundwater... | reverse complement strand
TTATATCTTCAAATTGGCAAGCAAATCATAATTACTCTATAGCTATCGTTGGTGTTTCAGATTTAACAAATGGCACTGATTCAATTGCTAGTGCATCAAAGACAAGTATAACAATTCTTTGGAAAAAAGCTCCTCCAGATAATATTTCTAATTTTGTTGCTTATCAGAAAGGCGATAGAGTTTTCTTTAATTGGGATCACATTACAGATGTTGATAGGGATGGGTATAGAATTAAGGAAGGTTTTTCTTGGGAATCTGCATCTTTAATAGTTAATTTAATTCAACAAAATAATTATGATTATCACCCTTCTAGCGATGGTAATAAAAGGTATTTGATAAAAGCTGTAGATGATAGTGGAAATGAATCAAGTATTGCAACTTCTTATGATCTAACTGTTCGCAATATTTTAAATATGCTTAATATAGTTCTTGAAAGGGATGAATTTACTCTTTCTCCAACTCCTGTTTCTGGAACTAAAGATAATTTATTATATGTTGCTGATGCATCAGTTAATCGCATTTCTTCTGTTAAACTTGGAGATTTAATAGATTGGGATGAAGTTGCTTCAGGATATTATAATTCTTTGGCAATTAAAACAGATGGAACTTTGTGGTCTTGGGGTTATAATGCTGAAGGTCAACTTGGCCTTGAAGATATAGTTCACAGGTCTTCTCCAGTCCAAGTAGGTGAGTTGACTGACTGGAGTTCTATTGATACTTATAAACATTCAGTTGCAGTAAAAACTGATGGAACCCTATGGTTATGGGGAGATAATACTTATGGTCAACTTGGTCTTGGAAATATAGTTGGGCGTTCTTCTCCTATTCAAGTAGGAGCATTAACTAATTGGAATAGGATAAGTTGTGGAAATGATTTTACATTTTCAATAAAAACAGATGGAACCTTGTGGTCGTGGGGGAAAAATGATTATGGTCAACTTGGTCTTGAAGATGATGTTGATTATTCTTCGCCAGTTCAAGTGGGGGCATTAGATACTTGGGATAGTGTTAGTTGCGGAAATAATCATACATTAGCAATAGATACTAATGGATTTCTATGGGGATATGGTAAAAATGATAAGGGGCAATTAGGTATAAATGAAATAATAAGTAAATCTTCGCCAGTTTTGGTTGGAGCTATAGATATTTGGGACAGTTTTTATTCCAGTAATGATATTTCAATTGGCATAAAAAAGAATGGGACCCTATGGACGTGGGGATATAATGGCTATGGTCAACTTGGTCTTGGAGATACGGATTGGCATTCTTCACCTGTTCAAGTTGGGTCAGATACAGATTGGAATATGGTGGCTATTGCGGGTTATTGTGTTGCAGCAATTAAAACTAATGGAACCTTGTGGGCATGGGGATATAATCAAGGTGGCAATCTTGGGGTTGGGGATAAAATTCATCATTCGTCTCCTGTTCAAGTTGGAGCGTTAACTGATTGGGATAATATAAGTGGTGGAGCATTAAATTTTTCAGCAGTAAAGGCAGATGGAACCTTATGGTCATGGGGATCTGATTATTATGGAGAAGGTGGATTAGGAGATACTATTGGTAGATCTTCTCCAACTCAGGTTGGTTCGCTCACTGATTGGGGCAACGTACATAAGAGTGGTTATTCAACATTTGCTATTAAAACAGATGGAACTCTGTGGTCTTGGGGATATAATGGAAATGGCGTGTTGGGTCTTAAAGATATTGTAAATTATTCATCTCCTGTTCAAGTTGGAGCATTAACTGATTGGAGCAAGATTTCGTCTGGAAGATGTGCACTTGCTGTTAAGAGTGATGGAACCTTATGGGCATGGGGATATAATGGAGATGGTCAGCTTGGTCTTGGATTTCAGTTCATAAGTCAATCTTCTCCTGTTCAAGTTGGAGCGCTAACTGATTGGAGTGATGTTGTTGCCACTGCAAGTTATCATACCCTTGCGGCCAAAACAGATGGAACTTTGTGGTCATGGGGAGGCAATGCATATGGTCAACTTGGTTATGGGAGTGTAGTTTGGAAATCTTCTCCGGTTCAAGTAGGTTCAGATAATGATTGGAGTAGTATTAGTTCTTCATCTATTATGAGTTTTGCAATTAAGAGTGATGGCACACTATGGTCTTGGGGATATAATGATTCTTATATGCTACTAGGTAGAGAAAATGATGTTAGTAAATCTTCTCCAGTTCAAGTTGGATCAGATATTAGATGGAGTAGTATTGCTTCATTTGGCAATTCTAGTATTGGAATTAAAACTGATGGAACTTTATGGTCCTGGGGTGAAAATTCCTGTGGTCAATTAGGAATAAATAGCGTCATAGATAAATCATTTCCTGTCCAGGTTGGATCATTAACTACCTGGGATGGTCTTTATTGTGGAGATGATTTTGTTCTTGTTAAAAAGACTGATGGGACCTTGTGGTCTTGGGGAAATAATAATGTTGGTCAGTTAAGTCAATCAAATACAATAAATCTTTCTTCTCCAGTTCAGGTTGGATCATCAACTGCTTGGGATAAGATTAATGGTGGTTATAATCATGCATTAGGTGTACTTACAGATGATACAATATGGGTTTGGGGAAATAATACATATGGTCAGCTTGGTCTTCCCAATATAAAATATCTTGGTGTTCCTCATGCTTTTACTGATAATGATAGTGTCATAACAGATTGGAAAGATGATACTGCTGACCCAGACATAACAAATTATGATGGTAGCACTGATCTTGATGGTTCATATATTTCAGAAGCTATAGATGTTGGTATTAATGGCGATTTAACATTAAGATTAAATACAGAATATGAATCTGCAAACGTTTCTGCTACAGATTTAAGTTATCCTGATAGAGTTGATACTGATTATCTTAATGATACTGATATTAGTATCACTTCTAATTTGCAGATATCTCATTCTTATCGTTATTCTACTGGTGCTGATCCTACTGGTTCTATATGGAACGCATATAATAATCCAGTAGACATAACCGCAAGATCATTGCAGATAAAATCTGCATTCTCACTTGATAGTGATACGTCTTATTTAAGGATTACAAAAATAGAAACAATATTAGATGTTGCTGAAATTGATTATTATATAACTGGACAAATTGTTGATCCTGGAGGATCTACCTTTACATTTTTGAGTGACTTTGGTTTGGTATTTTTTGATTCTTATGTTGTTTCAATTACTGTTGTTGGTGCTTCAGGTTTATATCCTGTTATTAGTAATAAGGTTGGGTTAATAAGTTTTGATGTTGATGTATATAATAATGTAGGGGATAGTGTTGGTGGAACTGTAGATTTTAGAATTAAAGGATTTTAGGAGATTAACTTATGAGCCAAGATTATGATTCACAATATCCAATTTCTGGAGTTACAAAAATTTCTGAGTTATATGCTATAATCAGAAACCATATAGCTGCTGTTGCGACATGTTTTGCAGGAACTGCTTATCCTACTGGTAAAATGGGTCCTTTCACAGGTCAATTATGTTATAGAACTGATTTGGGCAAACTAATGAGGTATAATGGTTCTTTATGGGTTGATACTCCTGTTGGTTCCACAGTTAGTAATGAAGTTATAACTGCCAGAGGAAGTGCTTCTTCATTAGATGCAAGATTAGATGCTTCGCTTAATGAAGATGGAACACTTAAGGGATCTGCTCCTGCTTCTGGATGGTGGTCCTTAGAAGGTCAAACTGCAACATATCTCAGTACAACATCATTTTCACTGCCAATAGATTTGACAGCAATCTATACTGCTGGAAGACCGGTTTATTTTTCTGGAGTTGCTGGTGCTCCTCAGTATTCTAGAGTTGTTTCTTCAACATTTGGTTCTGTAACTACAGTTGTGATTGAAGATGCTGTGTTAGATGCAAGTTTGAGCGCAGTCTACTATGGACAACCGTTATATAATGTTGGTGTCTATAGAAATGCTACAGATGCATTGAAAGGTATTGTTGAAAAATTAACACAAGCAGAATTTCTTGTAATGGAGGATACCACAAGGTATGTTACTGCTGATCAAATAGGAGATATAGCTCAATATTCAGAAATATATATTGATGCTGCTTCCATGACTCCAGCAACAACAAATGGTGCTGCAATTGGAACAAAAGAATATACAACTGGCGATAATTATGATAATGATTATTTGGCATTTGATAGTACAACTGAAGAATTTGTGTTTTTTAACTTAGTAATGCCTCCTACTTGGGATAGGGCAACATTAAAGGTAAAGTTTTATTGGTCGTCTGCATCTGGATCAACCGCCGGAGATACAGTTGAATGGAAAATAAATGGAGTTGCTATTGGAAACGATGATAGTATTGAAGATGTTACATTTGGTTTATCTCAAGTTATATCAGATGCATTGCTTGTTAATAACGGAACTGATATGCAAATTTCTGGAGCAACTCCCGCAATAACGATAGGAGGAACTCCTGCTCTTGGTGATATGATAAATATTAGGGTGAGCAGAAATGTTGATGGAACTGATGATATGGCAGAAGATGCTTGGTTGTTTGGAGTTTTGTTGCAAATAAAACATGATAAAGCTGTTGTAGCTTGGTAGGGAGGGGAGGATTTTGAAATGGCTATTTCTTCAATTAATAGGAACCCTAGACTATATAGGAGAGATTTATGGAGGTCTAATGGAATACTGTGGACAACTGGATATAATAGTTATGGAGAATTAGGCCATAAGGATCAAATAAATTGTTCATCTCCTGTTCAAGTTGGAGCTAAATATGGTTGGAAATCAATTTCAAGTGGACTAGGTTCAGTTATTGCAACAAGGTTTGACGATACATTATGGGCATGGGGAAGAAATAATTATGGTCAATTGGCTACTGGAGGATTAGTTAATAAAAGTTCTCCAACTAAAGTTGGGACAAATAATAATTGGAATAATGTTATTACAGGATATGAATCTTCTCATGCCACCACTATAGATGGAACTTTATGGTCTTGGGGAAAGAATAATTGGGGACAGTTAGGTATTGGAGTTGTTAATAACAGAACATTTCCTGTTCAGGTGGGGACATTAACTAATTGGGATAAGATTGGAAAAGGTTCTCTTTTTACACATGCTATAAAAATTGATGGTACTCTATGGGCATGGGGGTTGGGATGGTATGGAGAAATAGGTAATGGCTTAAGAAACGCATATTCTTCTCCAGTTCAAGTAGGGTCTGATTCTGATTGGAGCAATATTGGTTGTGGTGAAGAGTTTGTTGTTGCCATCATACAGGATGGTAGTTTGTTTTCATGGGGTCACAATAATTATGGTCAACTTGGTCTTGGCGATATAGTTAATTATTCTTCTCCTGTTCAAGTTGGTTCTGATATTGATTGGAATAAAATTAGTTGTGGCAATGAACATACGTTAGCAATTAAAACTAATGGAACCCTATGGACTTGGGGTTATAATGGTCTTGGGAATCTTGGTCTTGGAGATGTTGTTTCTCGTTCTTCTCCTGTTCAAGTTGGGGCGTTAACTGATTGGAGTAATATTGATTGTGGTTCATATCATTCAATGGCTATTAAAACAGATGGAACTTTGTGGGCATGGGGGTATAATGGAACAGGTGGATTAGGTCTTGGGAATGTAATCACAATTTCTTCACCAGTTCAAGTAGGTGCGTTAGATGATTGGACCTATATTTGTGCTGGTTATGAATCGTCTTTTTGTATAAGAAAGTAATTTAATTAAGGAGATTAACTAATGAGTCAAGATTATGTTGCAACTAATCCAGTAACAGGAACTACTGTATTTGGTGGCTTATATGCTATAATTAGAAATCATTTTCTTGCTTGTGTTAGCAGTTTTTCTGGAACTTCATTTCCTGCAAGTCCTGTTGCTGGTCAATTATGTTATAGAACTGATTTGGGTGATCAGGGAAAATTATATAAATATGATAATTCCGGGACTTGGGTTGATATAGATATACTTGATTATCAAGAAATCTATATCAATGCTGGAGCGATGATATCTAAGGCAACTGCTGGTGCATTATCTGGAACAAATGAATATGTAACTAATGATTGGAATTTGGATTATTTTTCGTTTATTAAAGCTAGTGAATCATATGTTGATTTTTCATTTAGATTTCCATCTTTTTGGAATTTGGGAACTGTAAAGGCCAAATTCTATTGGTCTCCTGGAAGTTCTGCCTGTGCTGTTGGAGATACAGTTGAATGGGAAATTGGTGGCGTTGCAATAAGTGATGATGATCCAATAGATGCTTCTATAGGTGGAACTCAAGTTATTTCTGATACAGTTTTGGTTGGAAAAGATGGTGATATGCATATAACGGATGTTACTCCTGCAATTACAATAGGTGGTTCTCCTGCTGCTGAAGACTTTGTTAATTTTAGAATTAGCAGGAATATTGGGGGAACAGATGATATGGCAGAAGATGCTTGGTTGTTTGGAGTTGCTATTCAATTTGGCGTTAATAATGCAATAACAGCTTGGTAGAGGGAATAATAATGTATTATTTAATAAATAGTAGAAAATCGTTTAACAATATCTTATGGTCTTGGGGTCAAAATACTTATGGTCAGCTTGGTCTAGGAGATATAGTTCATAGATCTTCTCCGGTTCAAGTAGGGTCTTTGGCTAATTGGAGCAATGTTGTTTCAGGATATAATAATTCATTAGTAATTAAAACTAATGGATCCTTATGGTCTTGGGGATATAATACTGAAGGGCAACTTGGGCTCGAAGATGTAAATCATAGGTCTTCACCTGTTCAAGTTGGATCAGATACGGATTGGAAGCAAATTAGTTGTGGTCTTCATTCTATGGCAATTAAGACAGATGGAACTTTATGGTCTTGGGGTCAAAATACTTATGGTCAACTTGGTCTTGGAGATAGAGTTCATAGATCTTCTCCTGTTCAAGTTGGAGCGTTAACCGACTGGGATAAAGTAAGTTCTGGTTATTATCATACATTGATGGTTAAAACAGATGGAACTTTATGGTCATTTGGTCGAAATAATTCTGGTCAACTTGGTCTTGGGAATATTGTAAATTATTCTTCTCCAGTTCAAGTAGGTGCATTAACTAATTGGAAAAGTGTTTGTGGTAGTTACTATTCTTCATATATTATTAAAACAGATGGGACCCTATGGACGTGGGGATATAATGGCTATGGTCAACTTGGTCTTGGAGATAGAGTTCATAGATCTTCTCCAGTTCAAGTAGGAGCACTAGATGACTGGAATATGGTTAGTAGTTATGGATATTGTGCTTTGGCAATTAAAACAGATGGAACTTTATGGTCATGGGGTATCAATACTTATGGTCAACTTGGTCTTGGAACTGCTAGTCCAACTTCTGCTAATAAATCTTCTCCTGTTCAAGTAGGATCTTTAACTGATTGGAAACAAGTTAGATGTTCAAATTATCATACTCTTGCAATTAAAACTAATGGAACCTTATGGGCCTGGGGAAACAATGATCAAGGTCGACTTGGGTTAGAAGATATTGCTCATAGGTCTTCTCCAGTCCAAGTAGGGGCATTGACTAATTGGAATAATATAAAATTATCTATTCTTAATGAATCTGTGGTCTTAAAAAGAATTTAGATATGGCTACACTAAAAGAAATGTTGAGCATTGCTGGAACAATTGAAAATGCCGAAGCCATGGCTAAATCTTTGATTTCAAGTGAAGGTGGCGAAAGATTTCTTTTAGATTTAGAGTTTTTATATGGGTTGCAAGGCAAAATACCAGAATCATTTGAAGTTTGTGAAAGAGCATGTGAAGCATTTCCAAATAATGATAGAGTTCTTTATAATAAGGGTTGGCATCAAATGTTGCAAGGCGATCTATTAGGTGGCTTTATTTTAATGAATAGAGGCAGAAATGTTGGGCTTTGGGGTAATGAGCATATAGGAAGCCAAATGCCAATTTGGAATGGAGAAGATTTAAATGGAAAATATGTTCTTTTTAATTGTGAAGCTGGATTTGGAGATGAAATAACATTTGTTAGATTCGCAATAGAAATAGCTAAATTAGGAGCAAAAGTCACAGTTGCTTGTAGTTCTGGATTAGTTTCTTTATTTTCTAGAATAAAAGAATTTTCATCAATTATAAGAAGTGAAGCTGTTTTGGGTGTTTATCATGATTATTGGATTCCTTCAATGTTGGCTCCTGTTATTCTTAGGACTCAATTTGAAGATTTATCTGGGAAATCATATATCATTCCTGATCAGAAATATGTAGATAAATTTAATAAAATTATAAGAAGTGACAAATTAAAAGTTGGGATAAGATGGTTGGGAAGAGATGGAGAAGATTACAAAAATAGGGTATTTGATAGAGAGTTAATGTTTAATTCTGTCAGTCAAGATCATGTTCAACTATATTCTCTTCAAAAGGATCATAGTTATGATAAATTACCAAAACACATAATTGATCTAGAAATACTTTTAGATACGTGGGAAGATACTGCCGGAGCAATAGCTAATCTTGATCTAGTTATATCCTCTTGCACATCTGTTGCTCATCTAGCTGCTGCAATGGGCAAACCAACTTGGGTTATTGTTCCGATAATGATGTATTATATTTGGACATATCCAGGCGAAAAATCTCCGTGGTATGATAGTGTAACATTATTTAGACAAGAAAAGTATGGGGAATGGGAACAACCATTTAATAAAATTAAAGAAAGATTAAAAAGATTAAAATGAATATAAATCTTGGATGTGGTGAGGATATTAGAGAAGGATACATTAATATAGATATTAGGTATCTTCCAGGGGTTGATGTTGTTGCAGATGTTTGTGCTCTTCCATTTAAGTATAATTCTGTTAATGAAATAAGAGCAACTGATATATATGAACATATAACTTATCGCAAATCCATTAAATTATTAAAATCATGGGTTTCGATTTTAAAATATGGTGGTCTATTATTCATTAGAGGTCCTTGTATTAACAGAATAATTCAATATTTTCTTGTTGAAAGTCTTGATAAGGGAAATTGTGATTTACATAGAATAGAATTACTTATAGATAATATTTTTGGGTCACAAGACTATCCAGAAAACATACATCGAACAATAATACATCCAGATTTGATGTATTACTATCTTAAACAAGCTGGCATTAAAGGAATAATTGAACGTCAATTAGAAGGTCATAACATTAATATAAGAGCATATAAATAAATGGGTTGAATGATTATGAAGCTTGACATTATATTAAGAACTTGTGATAATATTTATACGGTTCATAAATCTTCAAATGAATCTTCCTTTAGAATTCCAGGTTCTGAATTTTCTAAATTAGATATAATGTTGGTTTGCATAAATTCTTTGATAAATTCTATTAATCTTTATAAAGGGGATATTAGGCTAATAGTTGTTGATGATCATTCAAGCAATATTGAAAGCATAAAAAAAGTAGTGAATGAGTGTATTTATCCAACAGAATTTATTGAAGTAAATGGAAGTGGAAATGGAGATTCTTTAAAAACATGTTATGAATGGGCATTAAAAAATGGAAGAGATTATTTGTTTTTTGTTGAAGATGATTATTTGCATGATAGTTGTTGCATATCAGAAATGATTGTTGATTTAGAATTCTTCAAAACAAAATTAAATGGTCGTGAAGTAACATTATTTCCATATGATAATATAGATAATTATATACAATCATATAAAAACAATATTCCTTGTTTTATGACACTTGGCAGTAAAAGACATTGGAGAACAGTTACTAATTCTACTTTTACATTTATGTGTTCAAAAGAAATTATTGAAAGATATTGGTATTTATTTGATAGAGCAACACAATATGGAAAAGATCTTTCTGTTAGCGAAGACAATACAATTAATTTGATATGGAGTGCTCCCTATAAAGGATCTGGCGGAGCATACCTATTGAGTCCAATGCCTTCTTTATCATTACATTTTCACTTTAAAGAACATCTTTCGCCTTACGTCAATTGGGAAAAGTGGTGGGAGCAATCGATTATCAAATAATGAAGGGGCATTTATTATGAAACTAGTATTACCTGAAAATTGGAAAATCTATTATGACCAAGATAAAGATTGTTGTCATGGGCGAAATGGATGGAATGATCCTTCTTTGAAAACTATATGGATTTGCTGTTCTTGGCCTTTAAGTTATTTTGTCAAAAGACATGAAATATCAAATTCTTGGGGGCTAAAATGTGATAAGCCT
>Ga0180008_1002398_pt1 | contig 10194 bp, 17 predicted proteins | sample MM_PW_MetaG_FD_121121 | JGI IMG/M metagenome (GOLD analysis project Ga0180008, IMG submission 121121) | Groundwater microbial communities from the Aspo Hard Rock Laboratory (HRL) deep subsurface site, Sweden - MM_PW_MetaG | ecosystem: Environmental > Aquatic > Deep subsurface > Groundwater... | reverse complement strand
GCGGGACTTAGAGTTAAAGTCAACGGGGCTTTTTACTATCTGTTGATGTGTACTGAAGCAGACATTCAGGACTAGACTTCAAGGCTTCAGGGGTGAGCCTTTATATCACCCCCATAAATAAAAGGAGGGTAATATGAAACTTACAAACATGGAGGTACTAAACGCATCAGGGGCTTTGGCAAAGTTGATGGAGATGGACTTGCCTATCAAAGTCAGTCTGGATGTAGCCATCATATCTAATTTGGTGGATGTGCAGACAAAGGCTTACGGACAGGTCTTACAAAACCTTTACAAGAAATACTCCGTCAAAGCCGAGCCACAAGAAAATGGTGGTGTTCAGTTTACCTGCACTATCGGGGCAGACAAACCTGATGATGGGCTTGCCATTAATGAGGAAACTGCTAAGTTGAGGCAAGAAAACATGGAGGCTTTCGCCGAGAAGCTCAATGACTTACTGGAAGCTAACACGGCTGATATGAACTTCAAGAAAATCAAGCTTCCTGATAACATCACCATAAAACCTGAGATACTCAAGAGTTTAACCGAGTTCGTGGAAATAGAGTAGCCTGCCCTTCGGCAAGGCAGGTTACCCTCCTTCTGGTGGGGGAGCGTAAAAACTCCCCTGCCAGTTAAAAAGGAGTAGAGAAGTGATAGTAGATTTAATTCCTACTTGGTTACAGGAATGGGAAATAGAAAGGGAGGCAGGATATATGCCTGTTAAAATAAAGAAGGTAGATGGATACCAAGTAAGAACGCCTGGGGGCGTGAAAGCAAAGCATACCACTAAAGCTAAAGCTGAAGCCCAGAGGCGATTGCTTCAGGGAATTGAACACGGAATGATACCTCGAAAGCAAAAGAAAAAGAAATGAGGACTAGAGCAGAAATAAACCAATCTCCCGCATTTCCAGAAGTTAAGATGTTGGAGGTGTTGCTCGACATTCGGGACATACTTAATAAGAGGGAAGTTAAGAAACTAGGGAGACCTCCAAAGCAAAAGAAAAGGCGAGAAGATTTATGAAAAAGACCGATTTAGCTTATGTGGCGGGGATAATTGATGGTGAAGGTTGGATTGGGATATATACTGCGAATAAAATTTATCGTTTAAATGTAGGAGTTTCTAACACAAACGAATGGCTTGTGCGTTGGCTGGAATTTGCATTTGGCGGTCATATGCATGTCCTTCCTGTTCGGCATCCTAATGCTAAATTGCAATATGATTGGCAAATGTGTGGACGCAAGGCAGCAGAATTCTTAACGCTGATTTATCCATATCTTAGAATCAAACGTTACCAAGCTGAAATTGCTTTAGATTACCAAAAGGCAAAGCGACATTACGGGCATATGTCCGATAAAGAAAGCGCAATTGCCGAAGCTCAAAGGATATTAATGGCTAGTTTAAATAAAAGAGGTAAAATTGTTAAATGACTAAGAGGGTAAAGAAAATGAAAAAGAAATAGCTCCTCCACTTTTGTTGTGGAGTGTAAAAACTTCGGGGCTTCTGAGCCAATAAATATAGAGGAGAATAAAAATGAGTGTACCTAATAGGAGAATACTAGACCCTATATTTGGTAGTCCAATTCTAAGGGCAGGTGGAAGTGGAACAGCAGTATGGAATAAGATAAATACTACTGGTGAATGGCAAAGGGGAACGGGCTGGCAAGCCTGCCTTACCGGGGGTGCTCAATCGGGTGATGACTGGGGAGCAGTATTTTTCCCCACACTAGAAGTACCAGTCTCAGAATTTAGTAAAACATTAACTACTGAGTGGTCATATAGGATGACCCAAGCTCAAAACATGGGTGTGAATCTGGTTATATGGGTTCACGACCCAACCAATTTCAATAAACGTGCCGAGATAACGCAACTTGGGAACATATCAGGATTAGGCAAGACACTTGGCTGGAACAGCCACACTTTAAATATAACCACAGACCAGTTCTTCTGGTATGGAGAGAATTGGTCAGGTGGTACGGCTGCTGCACTCACTGGTTCTGATTTAACTTCGGGTGCTGCTTATCTTTATGGGTGGGATGACTTTCAGGCTGATAAACTATTCGAGAACTGGACAATATACAGGATTTCTCTTGAATCTGGATGGGATGCTTCTGGAACTTATGCTTCCGTATGGGTAGTTGAGGCAAAGTTTAATGGGCAACCCGTTCCCTTCATTCCTTCATTACAAGAAGTATTTGCTGCTGATACTCCACTAGCAAAGGTAGGATTGGTTGCTGGTACGGCTTCAATAGGCATACTAGGAGCTAATAGTGGGGTAGATATAGGCGATGTTACCCTTAATGCTGGCACGGCTGAGATTGGTAAACTGGCTGCGGGCACAGCTCTTATTGGCAAGGTTTCTGAACCAGCGACAGTAGAGACTCCATTTACCGCTACTAGCGGAAATATAGCAGCAGCCACACATAAGATAACTCCAGGAGCAGCCTTCAAGCTAACCGAAATTGAACTCCACCTAGCTTCCGCACCGACTGGAGCCAACCCGAATCTGGTAATAACTCTGGACGATGGAGTAGATGCCGCTTATGACTTGGTTATCCTTACTCTTGATTTGGTAGCCAATGCGGTAACTGACTTGGTGATAAAGCCAGATAAAGCCTGTAAAGCCGCTGATGTAATTACTGCGGCTTGGACTAATACCAATAACATAACATGGGCGATTAAGTTCAAGCATCAACTGCTTTAAGGAGTATGATATGGGTCAAATAGTAACAATAAATGGCAAACCCTTAGAGTGCCAACAAGAGCCATATCTGAGAGTAGGTCAACCTCCCAAGTGGAGAACGCCTATTGAGATTAACGGCAAGATGGTTTATGGGGTCAATATCAACGGATATGACTATCCGCCTGCTGATACTGGCAGTCTGCTTTATTATCCAGGACTTCCAGGACAAGGTTCAACAATATGGGATAGAAGTAACCAAAGTAATCACGGCACACTTGTAAATGCTACTTGGGTAAGATTACCTAGTGGACTACCGGTGCTAAACCTTGATGGTGATGACTGTGTTACTACTGGGCAACCAATAATACCAAATACCACTTTTACTATATCAATCTGGCAGAAGAATAGTGAGACCCAAAACTTCCTGAGCACTGTTTGGAGCAAATACTTAACGACAGCACAAGAACTCGCTATGTTTTACTATGGCTATGATGCCCCATTCCTATGTGCTGGTTCATCAGCTGCAGTACCATATAGAGTAGATGCTTTAGCTAATTCCGACCTAGGCTGGCATAAGGTGACATGGGTGAACAACGCTGGCACAAATACTATTTATGTTGACGGGGTATTAAGCCAGACCAGAACTGTCAATGCGGGGCCAGTTTATGGAGACCCCGCGAATACATTTGCTTTTGCATTTACTGGTAACGCTGCTAGATTATTCACACTGGGTAGAGGCTATAATGATAGCAGGTATTACAAAGGCAGAATAGCTCTGCCACAAGTTCTAAACGTAGCTCGCACAGCAGCACAAGAGTTGGCAAAATACCAGCAAGAAAGAGTGTTTTTTGGAGTTTAACCAATGAAACAGTATAAAGGCAAGAAGCCACATCCTCAGATGAGAGAACCATATATCACCGAACTGGATGGTATGGGCAATAACGCCAAACAGTTAATCAACAAGCTGGTAAAGAAGTATAACCTGAAGGAGAAGCCTAATGCGTAAGTGGGCACAAGCGTACGCTGATTCTGGAATGGGAAGGGAGCAAGTTGCTTCACTGGATGTTACCGATGAGTCTGATGGTGGGTTATCCGTTATGGCGGACTTCAAGAAGGCTTACGGGTCGGAGGCAAAGTATGAATGGGAGTTCTGCCATCACGATGAGGGAGAAGGTCATAGACCTTGCGAATCAGAACAGGAGATATAAGGAGTAAATTATGGCAGACGAATTATCAATAAATGCAACAATATCTTTTTCTAAGGGTGGGGCAAAGGTTAATCGCTCCGAAAGTGCATCAGTCACCGTTACAGGTGATTCCTTCATCCATAATGTTCAGTCGATAGACACAAGTGAGGAAGTGGTGCTTGAAGGTACAGACTTAGGAACGCCAGGGTATATGTGGATAAAGAATCTTGATGCTACTAATTATGTGGATGTAGGTCTTACTGGAGCTTATCAGGTCAGATTAAAAGCGGGTGAAATAGCTCTCTACAGGGTTGCAAGTTCGGCTGCGATTTATGCACTTGCAAACACGGGTGCTTGTCTAGTGGAATACGTGCTAATAGAAACATAGGAGTAGATTATGGCTTGGACTTATGCGAATATTCAGGATAGAATTGAGCTTAACCTTCAGGATGCTGCGGGGGCTATCTTCGACCAGGGAACAAGTGGTGAGATACAGGAGGGAATCAAGGATTGCCTGCGTGAGATTTCAGAATATGCAAAGCATATTGTAAGAGTTGTTTATGCGATAGAATCACGTACAGGTAGTTCAACCTCTACATCTATTGGTCATTTGGTAGATACAAGCAACCTACAATTTGTAGCAGGCGATGTCGATAAAGTTATTCATAATACTACCGACAATACCTACGCTGTTATCACCGCCTATACTTCCACTTCCGATGTAACCCTTTCCAAAGACATAATGGCTTCTGGGGAGAGTTACGCTATATATAGCAAGGGATGCCACCAGAATAATCAGATTAACATAGGTGATGTAACCGATTGCCTGTGGGTAGACCACATCGAATATCCCATAAATACACAGCGAAAGATAGACTCTATTGATGGTGATATTTTAACTATTGGCGTGGAAACTACTTCTGTCGGTGATTCTGGTGAGGTTGGTGCTGATGTAGATGTTCATGTCTTTTTCAATAAGCGTCATAAGGTATCACAGATGACCAATGCTACATGGGCGGTTAATCTTACTGCTGGTTATGATGCTGGCGATACATCAATGGCAATAGACGCTGTTTCGGCGACTGGCACGATTGAGGAAGGGCAAGAGTTTACCATTCAATACCGCAAGGAAATCTACACGATTACAGCCGATGCAACGATAGCTGATAATGCTGCCACTATATCATTCTATCCAGGGCTTGAGGCTGATGTGGATAATAACGATGTGATTACTTTCAAGTTATCTACTTTGCCTTCTATAGTAGAGCCAGCATTTTGTAAGTATGCAGCTGGCTCAATAATGATGGGTAAGGCAAGTTTGCCAATTCAGGAAGCGATAAACTCTATATCCGTTCTTACTACAGCTTCTACAGCTATCGGGAATATGTCCAAAAGGATTACTGATGCTTTGCTTGACTTTACTGAGGGCAGGATTGCAATAAATGATGTGGCCGAGTTGATAACCTCAGCCGAGGATGCGATAGGTAATGTAAATAGAAATATTGACCTTGCACTTGTTGACTTAGATGTTGGACGCACCGAGATAAAAGAAATGAGTCCTTATGGGGATGTCTCCAATAGATACAGGGAATACGCAACCAGTGGTGTTTCTATTGCCAGAGGGTTTCTTGACGAAGCACAGGGTCACTTCAGGCAAGCACAAGCGGACGAGAGTGAAGCTTCTACTCATGGAGTATTAGGAGCAAAGGCATTGTCCGTTGCTACCCAAGACCTGAATCAAGCTGTTGGATATTTACGGAAGATGAGTACTCAATTATCCGTAGCTGGGACTTGGAGATTGTTTGAAGAAAAGGGAAGGTTAATGAAGAATGAGGCAATAATCGAGCTACAAAGGCAAGCAGAACCTCAGAAATCACGGATGTTATCAAGGACTTAAATGGAGGAATATTATCAGGACACTAAGTTCGACCCTTTCTGCCCAGCAAAAGACAATGGGGAAGCCTATTGCCAGGCTAGTTCTAACCTCAGGTGGCAATACTTATACGTATTCTTTCACAAAGCCTAATGTGCTTCTCCGCATAAGCCATACAGAGCAACCTTATTCTCATACAGCTAACGTTCTAATTGACGATTATAATAATGTTCTTTCCGCCTTATCACTTAAAGGGTATCAAGGGGTTATCAGTTATGGTTACAAAACATCTGCTGGGGATGATTATACTGGCGGTGCTACTGCACCAATAATAGTTAAAGCTCAGGAAGTCATGTCAGTCAGAAGGCAGAGAAGTGCAATATCAGCCTGCCAGTTAGTGCTCTACGGATTACCCGACCAGTTAGCCCAAGATGAAGCACAATACCCTTATAGGGTTGATGACACAGACACTAAGACAATCAAGACACTGATTACTGATATTTGCGACTTATCTCTTACAGACGGGACACACACTCCATACGCTCACTGTACGGCTGTTACTGTAACCTTTGAACCTGTTAGTGCTGCCTACCCTCTTGGGTATGACGATGATATTATAGACGATTATTACCCTGCCGATTACTTCAGTATTTCTGTTGGAGCATCACGTCTAGCAAAGATAAAAGAACTACTCGGCATGACTAAGTGCGTAATGAGGTTCGGGGATGATGGCGGACTACATATCTTTAATCCTACTGTATCAGGAAGTACATACGATTATGAGTATGATGATATAGACAAGTCAAAACACACCTTCTTCAGTAAGGTTTACAGGACGAGGTTAGTTCTTCCCAATAAAATTACAGTAAAATCATCTGATGCTCATGAGACACAATATGCAGGTTCATACACTTCTGCTGCCAGTTATGCCTTACTCCCCAAAGAATCATTTGTGGTTAGAAGGCTGACCAGTTATGCCCAAGCAATCGCTATTGCTACGGCTATGATACAAAAGCTGGAACAAGACCATGAAAAGGGGAATGGTTATGCTCCATTAAACTGTGGGCAGGAAGTCTACGACTATATCAAGATAACCGACTCCCTCAAAAGCGATGAACGTATAGGTAACATAGGATGGCTTACCAGGGAATTTGAGCCAGGGAGATTTGATTTCAAGTTTGGGTTTGGGAGTATTTTGCTTGGCAGCACAATTGGACTTCAAGGACTACCATCTCTGGGTGGTGAATCTAGCGTCACATGGTCAGAGTTCGGCAAACAGATTGCAAATATCTACAATGATATGGATAGGGTTTATGGTTATTCCCAGTCAAACAGGGATTTAATTAAATCTTTAACTAGCACGTTTGAACTGATGCAGGACTCAGTTCCCAAGTGGCGAGTTACAGAGCAAATGATTATACCATCAACACCATAGGAGAAAGATGACAGGAACAGGGACAGCAACAGACCCATATATTATCTCAACATTAGCTGACTTACAAGCTATGGAGGATGACCTTACAGCGTACTATGAGCTTGGTGGGAACATAGATGCGTCTGGTTCTACTGCTTATGATGGTGGTGCTGGCTTTGTTCCTATTGGACAGGCTGGCTATTTCACTGGTCAACTTGATGGTAAAGGTTATACTATCTCAGACCTATTTATCAATCGTGCCGATAACTATCAAGCTCTGTTCTACAACATAGATACTGGCGCTGTTATACAGAATGTTAAGATGACTCTGGTAGATATTACTGGAACTGGTGGCGCTGCCATCGGTGCTTTAGTTGGGTATATGTTGGCTGGCACGGTTACAAGCTGTTCTTCTACAGGCACGACTGACGGAGATGATATGGTTGGTGGTCTTATCGGGGAGATTGTAACTGGTGTTGTCAGTAAGTCTTGGTCATCCTGTGTAGCAACCGCTACTGATGATTACGCAGGCGGGTTTGCAGGCTACATAATTGGGGGGGCTATTAGTAAGTGTTACGCTACTGGCAATGTGGTAGCAGCTGATGATTACGCAGGTGGGTTTGTAGGTGGTATTCAGGCTGGAGCAGCAACCATAGATGACTGCTATGCCAGAGGAAATGCGACTGCTTCTGGAGCTACTGCTTATGGTGTAGGTGGGTTTGTCGGCTATAATGGTGGAGCAGTAATAGATGACTGTTATTCCACTGGTATAGCTACTGGCACTGCTGCATACACTGGTGGTTTCTGCGGAGTTAATGGCGATACAATTACAAACTGCTTCTGGGATACCGAGACTTCAGGCAATGCTACCAGTGATGGCGGGACAGGCAAGACCACAGCCCAGATGAAAACCCAAGCAACCTTCACTGATGCTGGATGGGATTTCACCACTCCTATATGGTATATTACATCTGGTGTTAATAGCGGGTATCCCTCGTTAAATCCTAGTGTTGCTGGGGAGGTTAAGGGGGAAATTATTGTTAAGGGGACAAGATTTCAATACTTTGATTACTTTGGTGTGCAAAGATATGTGGAAGGTTTAGTAGTAGAATGAAGAGAGATTTTACTAATCCCACAACTGTAATAAGTTTGGAAGACCATAGAGTGCAACATCAAGACGGTGGTGCTGGTGAGATTAGCGTAACTGGGCTTTCGGGCTTACTAGCTGATGACCAGCACGTTCTGGATGCTGAGGTGATAGCGGTAGCCATAGCCAAGACCACCGTTGATGCTCAATCCGTTCTCGGTGGTGTTACTGATAATACTCCTGTGGCAATTGCGGTAGCAGAACAAACAGTAGTTGGCAGAATAACAAGCGGGAATGTAGTTGCCTTAACAGTAGCTCAACTATGGGGATTGCTTTCCAATTACGCTGAGATGTATAAACACGAAAACGCAACCGCTACAAACATACAGGCTGCGAATGATTGGCACTTCCTCAATGGGTTTACTACTGGGGAAGTAGGTGGGGGTTGGTCATTCCATGCTGGCAAACAACTGGCAATAACGGCTTATGCTACTTCAGACGCAGGGGCAAAGACGCAAGTAACTTCCGCAACACACGCTATGGTTAATGGCGATATAGTGTCTATCTCCAACACGGCTCATTATGATGGTGTTCATATTGTAGAGCAGGTAGCAACCAATACCTTTGTTATTACAGTTGCCTTTGGGGGCGATGACGGAGCTTCAGTGGGCGAGCATGGTGGTCACTTCATGTCCTCTACGGCAACGGCTAGTGGTAAATACTTAATATCTTATACACTTTCATTGATACCAGCTAACCCCAATGATATTTGTGAGGTAACTACTTTCACAAATGCTACTCAAAATATTAAAGGTGAAAGCCAAACTAAACTAGGAGCAGTAACTGACTATCAGAATGTGGCGGGGCACTCTATCAAAGATATTACTGTTAATGATATTATTAGTATCGCCGTAAGAAATATATCAGGGGCAGGAGACTTTACAATAAGGGATTGTAACTTAACTTTAGTGAGGATAGGATAGTGTGGGAACGAACTAAAGAGATTTATGCCGATGTTTATGCAATACTCACGGCTGGATGGGTTCTATTCCACCTTGTAATGATTTGTATTTATGGAACATTTACAATAGGTGAGAAGTTCCCCTGGGTAATCTACGTGGAAATCTGCTTACTCACAGGGCTGGTTGCCTTGCACATAGAACGCTTCATAAAGGACTTGAAATGAATGAGGAGTTAATAATAAGATTGTTGCATCAGCTAAATAAGACAATGATTGAAGTGCTGAAACTCCAGAAGTTTATCGCTGGAGAATTGATTAAGAAAAGTGAGGAGATAGGCAAATGACAAAGGAAGATGATATTTTATATGAGGTAAAAAGCCTGAAGGCTAAACTATACGGCGAAAATGGATTTGAGGGTGATATACCTTACATTAAAACAATGCTCAAAGAAGTCGATAATCGCAGTATCAAAAACAGACTGATGGTTTACTGTCTCATTGTAGCTGGTGTTGGTGGCGGTAGTTTTGGCGTAGCGAAACTAATAGATATAATATCCCGAGTAGGTTGAATATAAGATGCCTGATGATGTTAAACTGATTGAGAAGTGTGAGAGGGACATATGGGATATAGTTCTGAAGATGCACCGGGCAAAGGTAAGGTATGAAGTCATTTACTTTATATTGGTAGAAATGATGAAGACGCTAGAGCTTCAAGCTCATGTTGAGAATTGGTTAGAGAAATATAATGGTGAGTAAAAGATAGAATAAGAATAGCCTGGGGAACTTTCAAGTGCGACCTATGCGGGAAGCCTGTCAAAGTTGGCAAAAAGTATGTGTGGGTTAGGCAAGGAAAGGGTAGTGTCATTCATCTAGTGAGGGCACATCCTGAGTGCGCTCAATAAGTGGTTCGACAGCTACATAACCAGCCATTTCATCATAGCAAGTATTATAACCTTCAAACCAGTCACAAGAATATTTATGTTCATGCGCAACTCT
>Ga0180008_1002396_pt1 | contig 10196 bp, 27 predicted proteins | sample MM_PW_MetaG_FD_121121 | JGI IMG/M metagenome (GOLD analysis project Ga0180008, IMG submission 121121) | Groundwater microbial communities from the Aspo Hard Rock Laboratory (HRL) deep subsurface site, Sweden - MM_PW_MetaG | ecosystem: Environmental > Aquatic > Deep subsurface > Groundwater... | reverse complement strand
TCCCTTTTCCAGTGTCTATATACAACACTTCTCCGGCATCAGCCCATGTACCAGCAAACTCTGTTTTTCCCGTTCCCGACTGGCCGTATATAAGAATGTTGTACTTCTCTGGCGCAAATAATGATAATTGTTGTGGCTCTGGTATTGTTAGTTTGATGTTTTGTTACCTCCTGTTGTATTAGATAATCTGCATATCTTTTTTATTTAGTCCTGCGGTGTGATTGACTGATCGGTACAAACGCACAGCTCCATCTGTATATACTGATAGCAAACACGGTGATTGTATACGATGACCATTTTCGTCAATCACGATCACACACAGAACACCTTCTCCAATAGCTACATCAGGCTCGTTTATTCGTAAATAATACTTTTCTTTTTTTCCTTCTTTTTCTATCCAACCCTGGTCTTGCGCAAATTTTAACCATTTTGGGTTTTTACTAACAACCGTGTTCCACGCTTCATTAATTGTAAATTCTGTGTTAGTACTGTAGTCATTTGGACAAAAGGTTCTAGTTCTAACACACGCCGCAATAAATTGTAAAAATTCATCTGTCGCTTCTTCACAATTTAATTCTTTTATCAAATCAAACATTTTTCCAAACGTCATTTCTTGGCCTGCGTCGGTAACAGTTATATTACTCACTTATCTTCTCCTTTCTTTTTAGCTGGAAACTCTAGTCCACAACACGGACAAAGTGGATAATTAGTATCTACAACTTTCCAGTCTCTTTGCCGCACCGGCATGTCCTCTTTACGCATAAAATCACGCAAAATTTTTTCACCTATACCTGTTGTTGTCGCAATTTCGCTTAAGTCCCACTTATGCGTATAATATCTATATACTATTAATGCCTTAAAACTGGAAAAACTGTTCTGTTGTGCTATTTCGTTTAGGGCTTTTTTTGTATCATTTCTTTTTTCTGGCATTAAAACACACCTCCTTGAGCTTTTTATTATTTTCGCTAAATTCAGCTAATGTTGTAGTTAATAATTCATGTGCGAGTAATAGTGTGCTTGCTTCTCTACGCGAAAACATTCCTGTGCGTGTGAGTGAATACAATACACTCGTAGTCCCAGCTAAACGAAACTTTGTCCAATTACGTTTTCTGCTCCATGTTTGAAGTTCTGTTGTCATAAGCTAATAACACCTCCTTTTGTTTGTGGCGCGTTTAACACCTTTTTGTTATAATCTAACAACAACTGCTTCATAACTTGTGTCAGCATAATAGGCTGGCCCACGTCTGTAAACGTCCCGCCGGTTATTTCACTTAGTCTACGTAAAAAATCGGGATTGTATGAAGACGTACCATATTGTCCTATACCTATTGTATCTATAGGTATTTCTGTATATTCCATTGCCATGTCTAAAATTTCTGTGTCGTCTGCATCTGTTGGATCACCGTCTGTGGCAAGAATAATATGACTTGGTTTACGTTGCCATGCTTCTTGTAGTGCACTTCGCATATATGTGCCACCTTTATTCTTTAAATAATCTACATCTTTCTGCTCTAATTCAAACAATTCATTATTGAACGCAATTGCTTCAATAACAGGAGACCATACAGCATTTAATGCGGCTTTTAACGCACGTAGTTTCTCACCAGACATAGAAGCACTTATGTCTGCAAGAATTATAGATCGTTTCATAATAGCATTTTGTGTGCCCAAACGGAGCTTTTGTAGTGTCATACGTTGGGTACTTTGTAAGGACTGTTTTGCTATTGTAGTTTGGTTTTTTGTCTCTAAGTCAAGTGTCATTTTATTCTCCTGTAGTGTTTTGTTGCTCTCCACAATATGGACAGAAACGTGCATTTACCTGTGGCAAATACGTATATATTATCTCATCATATGGACGTGTTGTCTTATGTACTGCGGTTAAGATAAATCTTATTCCACATTTACATGTTAACACGTGTTCTTTTATTGTAGTACCTATTTCCAGTTCTGTGTGTTTCATTATTCTTCTGGTCCTTGGTTTTGGCAATTTGTAAGTAGTTTATCCGGTCTTTTCCAATTCTCTTGAAAACTCAAATCAACCATATTACACAACATTGCCACTTGATTTGCTAGGCGTTTTATTGTCTTAGCGTTATTAGTCTTACTTTCACGCACGTTAAAACCTTCTTCTAACGCATCGCGCTTCCAACGTTTAATCGTCGACGGGGAAATTTGTGTAGTCATTTTAAAGTCTCCTTTAGTAGTCTAATAAGTGCAATAACCAATATCACTGCTGTGATTAGTTTTAATATACTAATTACCATTTCAGTTCTCCTTTTTAATAATCGGTGATTAGTTTGTCTGTTTATTATTAGTTTATACTACTTTAGTACGTAGTGGGTGTGTATATTTTAGTTTCATTTTTCTGCATAAAAAACACGCTTGGTTTATTGTCTATATAAATGTATCTACCAACTAAATCGTCCACGTTCACAGTATTAGAGTTTACCCATGTGCGATTTAAGTGGGGATTACGACGCATAAACTTGTGCAAGTTGGACATAGTTAACCAAACTGTGCCCCACTTTGTTACTAATCCTACAGCAAACGTAGAATTCGGTAACCGCTTTTGTGGATATACCAAACATTTTATCTTTATTCTTTGCATATTCTACTTCTCCTTTTTAGTCGCCGTTTACCAACTCCCCTAAAATCTCCTTATACGCTACATTAACTTCTGCCATGCGTGCTGTATCACCGCCTCTGTCGGGGTGATAAAGCAAACTTAGTGTCTTATAAACCGCCCTTACCACATCCAACGGTGCACCTTTTGTCAAAAACAGCTTCCCCCACGCTGAGCTTGCTATTTGCTGTTCTGGAAAGTCTAACAGCAACGTCTCGTCGAAATGTTTTTCTAATAAATGACACAATTTATCAAACTGGTCTCGTACAATAAACCACTTTAGACTATTTTGGTCCCAAATACGTTTTTTACTCGATATGTTATTTTTTATTTCCTCTGTAAAAACCCTATTATACCCGCCGGTGTCTAGTTCTAACATTCCGGTTTTGACGCCGGGTTTTATTTCTATTTCTTGCAAATACCGCAAGGTAGCAGTCCCGCCTTTGCTTATACTACTTTGGCCATAACCCGATGTTCCGGTCCAAATGTTACGTACTGGGCTTGCTCCACGGTTATACTTTTTTACCATGTTTCGTCTCCTTTTTTGTACTATACTAACTTTTTGCTCTTTTTATTAATCTTCACGCCTTTTTTCTCTATACTCCCGTCTTTTCTCATTAAATCCACCACAAGCGTTATCTTGTTCTTTTTCACTATCCTCACGTTAAATTCTTTTCCAGCGTTCGTTTTATATTTCATGTTAAAGCCACCCTTTCGTTGTCTGGAATTATATATATGTGTTTTACTACTATAACTTGTGCATTGTTGTCAACCCCGTCTAAGCCCGAGGTTATTATTTTACGTATTTTTACTTGCATAATAACTTCATTACCTATTTTGTTTTGTCTGGCATGTTTGTGGAATTTATAAACATGCCAGCCAGGGTGGTATGAACTTTGGTTTTGGTCAGGTATAGTAAAATCTTTATCTAGACCCGCGTATTTGTCGCAAGCATACCAGGTTTTTTCTTTCAGTGCTGGTCTATTACGCCAACGGTGTATAGAGCGCAATCCGTTTAGTGTAGGCGTAAATACTTTAAACCCGTAGTTTTCTTTTGCATACGATAACGGGTTTATGGATTTTTGCACATATAAACACATTTTAACTCTCCTTTATGTTAATGGATTACAGGCAGTATAAGTATTTCTTGTGTGATTATTGTTTTTAGGTTTTGAGCTCTAGTAATTATGTTTACTACATATACCTGCCAGCCATAAACTAATGGTTCCTTAAAGTAAACCTTTTGTATAACACAACTTTCATTATCATCACCACACCACGTTTTCGCGTCTTTCTCTAACAACAACACGTGCCAACCTGGTGATGTGGCAACCCAAGGAATCTCGTTATAATCATTTGCATCTAACCACTGACCTCTTGGACGAATTTTATACGAAGAATACAACTCTCCACGTAACTCACCTTCAGCATCTTTAATAAAAACCTTCCACCCAACATACTCGCCGTTCTCTTTTTTAAGTCTAAACGGCTTTTCACTAACCTTACTTATACACATTTTATTTCTCCTTTTACTTAAATCTCCAACACCGAACGCCTGGTTCTGGTTCATCGACTGCGCGGAGTGTAAAACTTTTATCTTTTATCTTACGATTAAACAACGCTCCACGCATAGACGTCATCATGGCAGATCTTACTGATCTTTTTCTTTTTATTTGGTTATTCCACGCATTTTGTCTTTCTGCATACGAACTAACAGAAACAAAAAAAGACTCACCTACTTCCATTGTATCAAACGGATACAACAGGGCTGTTTTTTTTCTACCAGATGGCATTTTTACGCCTTTTTCTATTTTATACATAACACACTCCTTTCTTTTACAAATCTTTTACAAACCAACCGCAAATGGGTCCCAACGGTTTATTGTATAAAACCCACTAACTATCTGCTCTTTCGCCTCCTTTCTTGTCGCCATACATACGTCTGCAAACATACAGGGCCGGAAATATGGATCACAGTCCCAATGCTGTGGCCAAAAGTTTTCCTGACGACAATAATTTATTTGTCTAATAATCGCAGTCAAGCTCGCTTTCCACTCTGACATTTGGTGCTTTGTATAATCAAACGGTTCTCTACGTAACAGCTTGTGCATGTCACGTTCACTTTTAGACACACCTATTATGTCTAACTCTCCTGTTACTTTTTCTCCGGTTAGTTTTTCACACAAAAACTTATACCCCATAAATTGTCCGTTTGGGGTAATGCGAAAGTCGTTCATGTATTTAGTTGACTTATGATCCATAAAAACCAACCCATTTGGACCTTTGAAGATTTTGTCAATCCGACCACACAAATAGACACCTTCTTCTACTTCCTCACTTAGTGCCTGTTCGTTCGATACCAGCGGTCGGCCGTCTTTACGATAAGCGTTGAAATATGCCGTTAGTAGGCTACAACCAAAAATCCGTGTGTACGTAGCAGATAGTTCTTTGTTTGTTTTATTACTTATCTTTGCTGGTTCTTCGGTTGTGAAAGTGTCTAAGAACGCCTGTAAGCCTTGTACATCGTCTTTTGCTGAATACCAAACCTCGGCGGATTTGTGCAATCCAATGCCAAAATTCAACCCGTAGTTTTCCATAGTTTTAGTAGGCAATAAACCTTTTTCAAACCGTAGATTGAATCTTTCTGGACAACGCACAAAATTGCTAATCATAGTCCAGTCGACCATGAATACGTTATCCTTCCGCAGTTGCTGTATTGTACCTTCTGTCATGTTAACACCTCCACTGCACTGTAAAACTCTGTGCCTCGTGGAATTAGCCACTTATTGGCTGTTGTAGGAGCTAAGAATAGTTTTGCATAACTTTTATTTTGTAATGCGTTTAAAAACTTTTGTGTTTCTGAATCAAAGTGCAAGTCGTACAAAAATCGTGGCTTTCGTCTCTGTCCTATTGGACGAACTTTTATTATTAAACTCATCCACCCAAAATAGGTGGCCTCGGAGTAAAAACCGCGTAAAAATTTCTCCGCTAGTGGTTTTGTAGTAAAAACACAAACACCTGGAGTGTTTTTTATACCTTTTACTACTGTACCTTTTTCGTAACACAACTGCAGTCCGGGCTTTTTTATGACAAAACTAAACCGCTGGCCATTTTCGTTTACCCGCACAACCCTAAACCTTATTTTCTTTTTTCTCATACCTTCAACTCCTTTAGTCTTTCCATTATTAACTGCACGACTAACCTCTTCTGTACGTCCGTCAATTCCCTAATTTCTTTCTTTTTTCTACCACTACCACCCCCTTTCTTTTTTATCTTACTAAAATCCACCATTACCCTTTCGTTATCCAACGCTGCGTCAAAACTCAACGCAGTAGGTTCATACAAACGCAAAAAATCTTCTGGAGTTTTTGCTGTTTGTAACAAACTACTCTCGTCGAATTCTAATAGTCCTTCTGTTGAATCGAGCAAACGCACAAAAAACCGCCCATTAGAAATCGACGTGACGACTGCGCAATAACCACGTAGCATTAGGTCATCAAGTAGAATAACTATCTGTCCGATTTCTATTGGACGGTTGTGAAATGGTGTATATAACGCTTTGTTGTAAGGTTTTAATTTACTCGTTATCACGAAAATCCTCCGGGATTATACTAAGTTCGTCGTGGACTTCCTTAAAAATCCGTTTGACTTTTTGTTTGTTACAACTAACCATATAATACCATATATAGCTATAACAGCAATGAATATAGGTATAAGCATTTCCATGTCAACTCCACCTCCTGTGCTTTTCTGCCACCCACTCCACCCCGTCGTATTCTTCTATTTGCCACTCAACGTCGTCTGGTATTTCTACAACTTTTAACTCTGAAACATTATCGTTCGCGTCTTTGCTCAACAGCTCGACCACCTGCACAAGTGTCGGGTCGTCTCTAGGGATGTCGTAACAATGCCAATACTCGCCGTCAGCGTCTGTATACGTCCACGAGTCTTTCTCACACCGTCTTATCTCTTTGGCATATATTACACAACCTTTCAACCTCGCGTACTCCATCACACCTTCGTGTGACAGCCCAAACCCGCCGTGTGCACTATTAATAACAACCTTTCTCATTTTTCCCCTCCTATTTGTCCTTTTAGTCTTCATGCTTACCTATGTCTTCGGGTAAGACACCTAATTCATCGTGGACTTCTTTAAGTATCTTACTAACCTTTTTCTTGTCAACAACCAACGTCCAAACTATACTATAAACAGCAACAATGCAAATGAGTATTAGTATTAACGTGTCTTCCATCATAATGTCCTCTTGTGTCTTTTTAGTTTTTTAAAAAAAGCCACCAACCCTGTAAAAAACCCCATCAGCGACAGGTTGGCGTCCTGTCTCGGGGGAAGGAGAACAGGGTTGGTGGCAGAACGCACAGTGGGTGGCCAAACCCTAAAAAAGTCATAATAACTCTACCTGTGCGGTTGTGGAAGATACGCTCAAAGTCGAGCAACTTTTCAATGCGCATCTTCCAGTCCCGGAATTAGACGTCATTTAACCGGGGATTTTTGAAACTTGTTTTGTCATTTCTTACTCTCCTTCCACCTTTAACGCTTCATAAAATGAATCGTTAATGTCGGCTTTTTCCATACGCTCTGCCGCAGCATACCATCCGTCTGTATACGTGCGCGGCGTACTCGGCGCCGGAATCTCCGATATACGTAGATGAGTCTCTACCTCATCTGGTTCGTAATCTTCGTCGTTGTCTTGACGAAGATTCTGTGTTTCATACCCATGATCGTCTTCGTTTGCAAAAGCCCCAACAAAAAACGACCCGCCATTTTGTGAAATAAAATTATACAAATCCATTTTTACCTCCTTTCTCAGTCCTCTAGTTCAATAATACAAACCTCACGGCCATTGCACCACGGGCGTGTGAAATAAACATCACCAACTGGTGCTTTGTCTAATTTTTTCCCGTCTTTGTCAATCGCTTCAACGACGGTAAAGCGCCGACTGTGTTTCTTTTCACTGTCATTGTGTGGTTTCATTGTAATTTTAATCATTTTTGTCTCCTTTTACTACACTAAAATACGGAGGTCCGTTATAAACCTCCAGTCGCATGTTTAGCCTACTCAACATAGTATACACCACCTGTGGGTCTTTAACCCACAATGCCTCTAACATGCTCACCTTTAGAGGCTCTTTACTGTTCACTGTTATCTGACTTGTCCTAGGCATTTCTTGTCCTCCTTTTTTATGTCCTCATACAACGTCCCTGCAATCTCGCTAAACTCTGCCTCTGTTATTTGTGTTTGGTTGCACACTTTAACAGGATCGTTTTGTCTGTTTCCTGTATTCAAATTTATCAGTGCTACTTGTAGATAATCAACCTGTGCAAGGATATATCTATGAGCGTTAGCACTAAACACATCCCCGATTTTATACATACACACAGACGGGTCTATTTCAAGTTCTCCAATAAACCCAGTTGAGATGAGAAACCCAGTTCGGCTCCACCTTAACGCGTCTTCTAGCCTAATCTCAGCGTCGAACGCGTAACCGCCTTGTAGAACTTTGTCAGTGAAAATACGAAAGTCTACACACGATGGCGCGGCACCGCTCTTTACCATGTCTACCAACGTAATAGGTTTGAGCAAGACGAACTTTCGTCTTGTTGCGGTTATCAGTTCTAACTCGTTCCTGTTATAGGTATTTGTTTCGCCATTGCACCATCTTACCCTCGTCCAACCGTTGGGATTCGCTTTGGCAACAACTGTACCCATGATTTTCCCATGGATTCCACCCCACAGTGGATTGCTCTCTGAATCAGGGTACTTGTGCGAGACGTATTTAACTCTGTCTCCACACTCAAACTCTATCATACTCTTTCTCCTTTCAAATACCCGAATTGGGTAGACTCTTTCTCAACAACTCCAGCAACTTTGGGTCTTTAATAGCTGCTTTTGTTATTATTGTTTCTAACGAGTCCTCTTTTGGACCCGCTGGCTTTTTGGTCAAATCTACTACCTCTGTTGGGCAGACGGTTATGACCATTTTATCGAACTCCTGCGTTAGTTTAGTTTTCCTCTCCGTTAACGCCTCTACTTGTTTATACAAGTCTTTAATCTCGGCGTCGAGTCGGATTCTCACGTTTAAATTGTCATTTAATTCTTTGTACCGCACCGCCAGCTGTTTCCTCCTAAACTCAGTTAGAGGTTCCATCTTGTTCTCCTTTTAATCCAACGCCCGACCCCGAGTATGCTCGTTTTCGAGGCCGGGGTTTAACTGTTATTTTATACGCAACGTTTTTAAATCTCAATATACGCATCGTTTTCATACCCATGCATATAAGCATGGTCGATGCTACCTTTTATCAACCAAATTTTACCCTTATACCTACACCAATGTGGGACAAAATTCCCCACGAACCCTTTGTTAAAGGGTTCACGTTGGATTGTTTTGATATACACTCCTTCCTTGTATATCGTTATTTTCATATTACACTACCCTCCTCTACATAAGTTCGTATACATAATCCGGCTCTAGGCCGAACCACTCCTCACAGATGTCGTCGGGGTACTCACCATCTGCAAGACGTTTGTTAAGGTCTGCTCGTGCTTCGGTTATAAAGTCGTTGGCCTCTTGTGCCGTCAACCCGTCACGCCGCATCAACACATCCTTTATTGTTTCCATGTTTTCTCCTTTGTAGTCAATGTTACTCCCGGCCAAGAAGTCTGCCAGACCTCAAGGCCGGGATTGTGATAGTTACATTATCCTCCTATCAAGATCAAACTGATTACTCAACCATCTAATATGCTGTTCAAGCATCTCAGCACGCAGTCTCAACGGCTGTATGGGTTTTTCCTTCATCCACCGAAAGTCAACCCACATAATATTGTTAATGTGGTCCGAGCGCATGTATCGACTTTTGCGTTCGATGATTTCGTTGGTTAGTCTGCGAATTTTGGTTTTGACGTGGTGGACTGTGCGGTTGAAATTGGGCTTTTTGGGTGGTAGATCGTTCTCTGTGCCTTCAAACACCGTGCCTTGCAAGTTGCACGGTATTTGACTTTCTATCGTCTTTTTGTTTGTCTTACATTCCCACGATTCCTGTCCTTCATCAACAGAACAGTGCGTGTGGGTATAAACAACCATACCTTCTGGCTGTCTCGCCACACGCTCGTGAGTACATCTCACGGTGTGCCTACCGTTGTTGCCTAACTGGTAGGCACAGTTGCCCATACAGAATTTCATACTTTACTTCTCCTTTCTCCCAAGCTGTTTTACCAGCTTGTCCAGTTGTTTATTGCAACTCCCTGGTCGGGCTTTAAGCACCGCTACCTTCTCGACTAAAGGTAGCTTTGACCAGTTTTCATTCCGTTCTCTTGCCTCTTGTTGCTTTTGTTGTTTTTCCTTCATACTTTACTTCTCCTTTTTACGCAACTTGCTGTTTCCCCAGCGCCAAGTTTGCTCAGACTCAGCACCGGGGTTTTGTGCTACATTGTTTAAACCTCACTCTCCTTTCTTGACAAGATCCGACCGGATTCTGTCGTAGTCAATGATTAAATACTCGAACATTGCTATATTGATAATGTGTTCGAGTATTTCACTTTCTGTCTCCTCTAACT
>Ga0180008_1002395_pt1 | contig 10198 bp, 7 predicted proteins | sample MM_PW_MetaG_FD_121121 | JGI IMG/M metagenome (GOLD analysis project Ga0180008, IMG submission 121121) | Groundwater microbial communities from the Aspo Hard Rock Laboratory (HRL) deep subsurface site, Sweden - MM_PW_MetaG | ecosystem: Environmental > Aquatic > Deep subsurface > Groundwater... | reverse complement strand
TCAGGCTTAATAACAAGGACTTACGAAACACTGAAGCACAGCTGGCTGCGGCGACTACCGCTGGTACTTGTGCTCCTTCGCTGGCTTTAGATTGGCGCAAACTTAATAAAATTTGTACGCCTATAAACAGCAAATAGGCTGCGCCTAAATAACGTATCCAACGGAATAGTTCTGGTGAGGCTAACAAAACAGAGGCAAGGCCAAGATAAGACAGTAAAATCAAAGTTGCATCACCCAATAACACAGCAGCAAGTGCACACCAGGCGTGTTTTGGTCCTTGCACTATGCTGGTTTTCAGCACAAACAGGCTGTTTGGCCCCGGCATCAATATAATCACTACCACACCGGCCAAAAAGGTCCAGAACTGAATTACACCAAAACTTTCCATCATCATCCTCTGAGCACTATCTTTACTGGCTCTGTGCTGTTGTTTATCTATAAATAGTATCAGGCCAGCGGCTTATAAAAGTCACTGTAATTTAGCGGGGAAACGGATAAAACGCTGCGAAAACGAGTCACTGCAAGCAACTTCACATCAGACTATGCCGCAAAAGTTACTTTGCCGATTTTTTAAGTTCGATTTAAAAGGTCACAAATCCTCTCCCGGCCGATCCACTGCTGGCACTTCAAGCCCTACTAGGATAAAATGCGCGTCCTTTTTCTTGGCGTTAACTTTTTTACGGGCTACAACACAAATGGGCAAAAAGCTGCACATTAAGACCTGGGGCTGCCAGATGAACGAATACGATTCATCCAAAATGGCGGACCTGCTGGATGCAACTCATGGCTACACTCTGACTGAAGATGCTGCTGAAGCGGACGTGATCCTGCTGAACACCTGCTCTATTCGTGAGAAGGCTCAGGAGAAGGTATTCCATCAGTTAGGTCGCTGGCGTCCGCTGAAAAAGAAAAACCCGGATTTGATTATTGCGGTGGGTGGTTGTGTGGCTTCTCAGGAAGGCAAAGCCATTCGTGAACGTGCGCCTTATGTGGATATCGTATTCGGCCCACAAACTCTGCACCGTTTGCCTGAGATGATTAACTCAGTGCATGGCAACAGATCTCCAGTGGTCGACGTGTCCTTCCCGGAAATCGAGAAGTTTGACCGTATGCCTGAGCCAAAAGCAGATGGCCCTACCGCTTTCGTATCTATTATGGAAGGTTGTTCTAAATACTGTACCTTCTGCGTAGTGCCATACACCCGTGGTGAAGAAGTCAGCCGTCCACTGGATGATGTCTTACTGGAAATTGCCCAGTTGGCAGAACAAGGTGTACGTGAAGTGAACCTGTTGGGTCAGAATGTGAACGCTTACCGTGGTGAAACTTTTGATGGCGAAATCTGCCATTTCTCTGAGTTACTGCGTTTAGTAGCGGCCATAGATGGCATTGACCGTATTCGTTACACCACGTCGCATCCTGTTGAATTTACAGACGATATTATCGAAGTGTACCGTGATGTGCCTGAGCTGGTGGATCACCTGCATTTACCGGTGCAATCGGGTTCAGACCGTATTCTGGCGCTGATGAAACGTAACCATACGGCGATAGAATATAAGTCGAAAATTCGTGCGCTGAAAAAAGTACGCCCAAATTTATGTATGTCGTCTGACTTTATTATCGGCTTTCCTGGTGAAACCGCAGAAGACTTCGAAGCTACTATGGATTTAATCAAAGCGATGAACTTTGATATGAGCTTCAGCTTTGTCTACAGCGCCCGTCCTGGTACTCCTGCGGCCGATTTACCGGACGATGTATCGGAAGATGAGAAAAAACAACGTTTGTATGTGCTGCAAGACCGTATTAACCAGCAGTCATTACAAATTGCCCGTGCTATGCTCGGCACTGAACAACGTATTCTGGTGGAAGGCCCGTCGAAAAAAGACATTATGGAGCTGACCGGACGTACGGAAAATAACCGTGTGGTGAACTTTGAAGGCTCACCCGATATGATTGGCCAGTTTGTAGACATTTTAGTGACTGATGTCTTTACCAACTCCTTAAAAGGTAAAGTGATCCGCACTGAAAAAGACATGGATTTACGTCGTGAAGTATCGCCACAACAAATTATGGCGGCTAAAGCGGCAAAAACAGACGAATTGGGAGTGGCAACTTTTACTCCTTAATTAAAACAGCATGCTGAGGCCAACAAACAATCAGCCTCAGCATGCGATTTGATATGAGACAAAGCATTGGATACGCCAATAACCAGCTTAGAATTTTCTCTCTCCCCTTTTGAACCTCAGCGTCTGGCTTTTTTATGGGGCCCCTTTGACGATAACTTACGTCAGATTGAACGCCGTTACCGTGTGCAGGTGTCCTACCGCGATAACCAGTTGCGTTTAGTGGGCTTAACTGACCAGCTTGAACCGGTAAAACACATTATCGAAACTCTGTATGGCGAAACCGCCAATGCCCAGGGCAAAGCTGTGCCTTTAAGCCCGGAGCAAGTGCATATGGTGATCCAGCAACAGCAGCAGGAACCCACAGAGCAGCAGTTTGACGAAGAACAGGTCAGCATTAAAACCAAAAAAGGTGCAGTCAAAGGCCGCAACGCTAATCAAAGTGCTTATGTACGCAATATTCAGCGTCACGACGTTACTTTTGGTATTGGCCCTGCCGGTACAGGCAAAACCTATTTAGCTGTGGCTTGTGCTGTCGACTCGCTGGAAAAAGGCGAAGTGCGCCGTATAGTGCTCACCCGCCCAGCGGTGGAAGCCGGTGAAAAATTGGGCTTTTTACCTGGTGATTTAGCGCAGAAAGTCGACCCATACTTACGACCTTTGTACGATGCTTTATTTGAAATGTTAGGTTTTGAAAAAGTAGAAAAGTACTTAGAACGTGGTGTGATTGAAATTGCACCGCTGGCTTATATGCGTGGCCGTACTTTAAGTGATGCTTTTATTATTCTGGATGAAAGCCAGAACACCACAGTGGAACAAATGAAGATGTTCCTGACCCGTATTGGCTTTAACGCCAAAGCGGTGATCACAGGCGATATCACCCAGGTGGATTTGCCTCGTGGCCAGTATTCAGGCCTAAAACATGCCATGGATGTATTGTCCGAAGTGCCTGATCTGAGCTTTAACTTCTTTAAAGCCAAAGATGTGGTACGTCATCCTGTGGTGCAAAAAATTGTTATGGCGTACGAAGCTTTTGAAGAGAAAAAGCAACAAGCGCTTGAAGTTGAAAAGCAGGCAGCAAAACAAGCCGCTCAAGCTGCAGCCAACACGAGTAAAGAATAAAACATGAGCATTACCCTGGATTTACAGCTGGCAAGCGAAGCGCAAAACCTGCCTACAGAAGCCCAATTTCAGCACTGGCTGGAAGCCGCTATTCTGCCGTTTCAGGAGATAGCAGAAGTCACAGTACGCATTGTCGATGAAGCAGAAAGCCAGCAGCTGAACTTTGATTATCGTGAAAAAGATAAACCGACCAACGTACTGAGCTTCCCTTTTGAGCTGCCACCAGGTGTGGAAGAATTGCCACTATTAGGTGATTTAGTGATTTGTGCTCAGGTGGTTGCCGCAGAAGCGAAAGAGCAAGGCAAAGAACTAGATCATCACTGGGCTCATATGGTGGTGCACGGTTGCTTGCATTTATTGGGCTTTGACCATATAAATGACGCAGATGCAGAGCAAATGGAAGCAGAAGAAATTCTGATTTTGCAGCAACTGGGTATAAAGAACCCTTATATTTTAGAAGATTAACTGGTATTTTAATTCTTTGCGTACCTGAAGCTGCAGCTTTACTGACATTGATGTCTGGCTGCAACTCACATGACTTTGGGTATTTTCTTTTTCACTATTTGGAGCTTAAGTTCACTCATGGGTGACGACCATTCCCACTCTAGTCGGGGTTCTGCCGCAAAATCGTGGCTGGATAAAATAGCAGCGATTTTTACTGCAGAACCACAAGATTTATCTGATCTGGTTGAAGTGATCAATGAAGCGGCCATGCGCAAGCTGATTGATAACGACACTCAAAGTATGTTGCAAGGTGTTTTGGATGTATCCAAAATGCGCGCCCGCGACATTATGGTGCCCCGCTCTCAGATGGCCACCATCAACATTGACCAGAGCCTCGAACAAATGATGCCGCTGCTGCTGGAGAATAACCACAGCCGTTATCCTGTGGTCAATGAAGACAAAGACCATATCGAAGGCATTTTGCTGGTTAAAGATTTACTGCAGCACACCTTACAAGGTAACACCGAATGGAGCCTGCGCGATTTATTACGCCCAGCTGTCATTATCCCTGAAAGTAAAAGAGTGGATGCCTTATTAAAAGAATTCCGCCAGAAACGTTACCATATGGCCATAGTGGTCGATGAATACGGTGGCGTGTCCGGTCTTATTACCATTGAAGATATCCTTGAACAAATTGTCGGCGAAATCGAAGACGAACACGACGATGAAGAAGATGTCGATATCAAAAAAATGGCCAGCCATGTCTATCAGGTCAGTGCTTTAACCCCTGTGGATGAGTTTAACGAAAGTTTCGGTACAACCTTCGATGAAGAAGAAGCCGGCACTATAGGCGGTATTGTGCTGCATGCTTTTGGTCATATGCCGGAAAAAGGCGAAACCATTGAACTGCAAAATCTGACTTTTAAAGTCAGTAAAGCCAATAACAGAAGGCTGGTGCAGTTGCAGGTGATCCGCGCTAAAACTGCCGCAGAAACTTCAGCGCTACAGAAGGACTAACTTTTGCTGTTGTCGAAAACCAGCTGGTTTCCAGCCCTGCTTTTAGCAGGGCTGGGTGCATTAAATACCTTAGCTTTTGCCCCTTTTACTTATCATATGCTGCCGCTGCTGACTTTGTCAGTGCTGGCGTATTGCCTGCTGCAGGCGCAAAACCCAAAACAGGCGGCGCTTTTTGGTTATGCCTATGGCTTGGGCTGGTTTGGTGTGGGTATTAGCTGGGTGCATGTCAGTATCGCCACTTTTGGTGGTATGCCTCTTGTTGCCAGCCTGGCTATTATGGTGGTGCTGGTGGGCTATTTGTCTGTGTTCCCTGCCCTTGCCAGTTGGTTTAGCTGGCGTTTTCGTGGCAATTTTTGGTTTCCGCTACTGTTAGCCTCCAGCTGGTTTATTGCCGAAAATATCCGATCCTGGTTCTTAACGGGTTTCCCGTGGTTATCTGTAGGTTACAGCCAAACCGATGGCTGGATGGCGCCCTTGGCACCAGTTGTAGGCGAAACCGGCATCAGCTTTTTAATGCTCTTAATAGCAGGCTCTGTCGCTGTTGCTGTGCAACGGAAGTTATGGGTTTGGCCTGCTATAGCCGCCATAGTCTTGATCGTCAGTCCTGCATTACATGTGGTGAAAGGCTGGCAAGAGACCGGCGAGCAAGTCAAGGTTGCCTTAGTGCAAGGCAATATAGCGCAGGATTTACGTTGGGATCCGGAGCAGGAAGCCATTACGATGCGCAAGTATATGGAACTGAGTCGCCCACATTTGAATGCCGACATTATGATTTGGCCTGAAGCTGCTATTCCGCAATTGGAGCCTTTGGCTTTGGCTTATTTGTTTAATCTGGATATGCTGGCCGCAGAAAATAATACCGCTGTAGTCACAGGTATTCTGGATTACAAAGAGAACGGTGATGCCTATAACGGCATGATTGTTTTAGGTAAATCAGGCAAAGAAGCGACGGGCGGCGATTACAGATACAACACCAGCAACAGGTACCAGAAACATCATTTATTGCCTGTTGGCGAATTTGTGCCTTTTCAGGACGTGCTGAAATATGTGGCACCGCTGTTTAATCTGCCGATGAGTTCATTCAGTAGGGGCAGCTGGCTGCAGCCTAATTTACAGGCCAATGGTTATGCCTTGCTGGCCGCTTTGTGTTTTGAAATTGCCTTTCCACGTCAGATGATTGCCAATTTCAACGACAACACTGACTTTCTGCTGACGGTCAGCAACGACGCCTGGTTTGGTGATTCGATTGGCCCACATCAGCATTTAGAAATAGCCCGGATGCGTGCTTTGGAGTTAGGCCGACCTTTGCTAAGAGCCACTAACAACGGTATTACCGCTACAGTGACAGCGGATGGTAAAGAACAGGCGCGTTTAGCTCAGTTTGAAGAAGGCGTATTAACAGCCGAAGTACCATTAGTGCAAGGCCGCACTTTGTACAGCCTTTGGAGCGACTGGCCTGTACTGGCTATTAGCCTCTTGTGTGTTGGGCTACTGAGCTTCAGGCGTTACCAGTTGGCTAAATAACAAATTGGAGTCAGATCACATTATTTGCCTGGCAAATAATGTGATCTGACCCCCAATTTTAGTTGTTGTAAAGGCGACCTAAAGCTTATAGCTCTGCTGGTGCCCTAACTTGGTCTGATACACAACTTTGGTGATGTCATCGACAAAAAACCACTGCGCATCCATTTGCTCTTTGCTAAAAGCCACCAACAAATAACCACGCTGATGCAAATTGCAGTACTCCAGCTCGTCAATCAGCGTCGGCAACACACCAGCTAATTGCTCCACTTGTGTGGTGTTCAGCTTCAGATAGGTTTCAATACCAGGAGAGCTGACCGAAGGTGTCGCCAGTTCTATCCCTACTTTATTGCCTTGCTGATCATGCAAAGTCGAAGCCCAGGCGTTATGGGTATCGCCCGCCAGCACTATCAGCTGTTTATTCTGCTGTTGCGCTGTTTTATAAACCAGCTCACGCTCGTACGGATAACCATCCCAGGCGTCCAGATTGTAAGCAACAACAGACTCAATACGTTTTTTGTCTTCTGCACTCAGACTGGTATCCCCTTTGGCAACACGCTGTTTTAAGGCGGTTAACTGAGCTATTTTGTCGACTAGCTCTGGGCCAGGTTTAGAAAATGCCGACAACAGCTCAGATGGAAACATCATCTTCGCCATCAACACCTGCTGCCCCAAAACCTGATACTTAGCTTGAGAGCGCATCAACTGAGTTTGCAACCATTGCTGTTGTTTTTGGCCAAGCAAAGTACGGTTTGGATTGGTTAAATCGCCGAAAAAACGCTGAGTATCAAAAGCTCCGGTTTTTTCATCTGTGTAGTGCTTGTATTCCAGTTGCTGGTTACGACCTTCAATACGGGTGTCGAGCATATGCAAATCGACTAAATCACCAAAGGCAAAACTACGACATAAACTTTGTTGCTGCCCCAATACCAGAGGCCGTATCGGCATCCACTCGTAATAAGCCTGCAGTGCGTTGAGTTTACGGAGCTGATAATCACCTTCATTCGGCTGATGGTTTTCGGCACCATCTGTCCAGGCGTCATTGGTTATTTCATGATCATCCCAAACACAAATAAAACTATGGCTGGCGTGAGCCTGCTGTAAATCTTTATCGCTACGGTACAAAGCATAACGTTTACGGTAATCCGTCAAGCTCACCATTTCCGCCTGATTGTCTGCAGCCAAAGCCCGGCCTAATTCAACAGATCGTTCTGTGGCATAACCACCTTGCTCGTATTCATAAATGTAGTCACCTAAATGCAGCACAGCATCGAGTTGTTGCTGAGCTACCTGCTGATAGACATGGAAATAACCAGCCGGATAATTGGAGCAAGACAATACAGCAAAACGGACTTGTGACACCGAACCTGCAGGCAAAGTTTTACCATGTCCGATTGCGGATACCGTATTGCTGTCGCTAAAACGATAATAATAACTACGGCCAGGCTGTAGACCTGTTAAATCCACCTTGCAGCAATAATCTGCCTCTTTACGAGCCAGGCAAAGCTCTTGATGCTGTAACTTAGAAAAATCATTGCTTTCACTCACTTCCAGCAACAATTGCACTGCATTTGGTTGTTGTGCCGGAGTGACTTTAGTCCATAAAATCAGGCTATCTGTTAAAGGATCGCCACAGGCAACACCATGTAAAAACTGAATAGGGCTGTTATTTTTTGCTGTTCCTACTGTGCTACTGCAGCCAAACACACTGGTACTTAACCAGGCGGCTCCGGTAAAAAAAGCGCTGTTTTTAAGAAAATCGCGTCTGTTCAAGTTGGCCATAGTTCCTCCAAAAAGAAACTATTCTCTCTGGCCTTGATGATTTTTTGATGACGAACAACTGCAATGGGCTACACTTTGTCTATGCAAAATAGCTATTTAACTCAGCTTGTGATCCAAAGCCGCGCGACAACGTAAAATTGCACCTTAGTTCAGAAAATTATTTTTTAAATCCCAAACATCCTTCCAAGTGCAGGACGCAGTTGTAGTTACAGTTCCCGGTTAGCAAAGCTGCCGAACCAAACGAGGTCTTTATGCACATTTATCCATTCCGCCAGCAAGCTTTTCGTATTATGAACAGCATCAACCTGGTGCTGATGCTACTGGCGTTAGCGTTGGCAAGCTGGCATCAAAGTTGGGGCGCGGCGTTGTTGATTGGCTTGCCAGCTTTGATTGTGCCTTTTGTGTTGTACAAAACCTTAAGAGATCACCGCTTATCGCGTATCGCCTTTGGTGTGTCTTTTATGCTGTTTTGCGCCTTACATATTCATCAGTCCAACGGCGTAACTGAACTGCACTTTGGCATTTTTGTGCTATTGGCCGTGCTGAGCGCTTTTCGTGACTGGTTGGTGATTGCAGTAGCCGCAGCCACTATTGCTGTGCATCATTTGTTATTTGCTTACCTGCAAACCCAACACAGTGCTGTATTTTTAGTGCCAGCTCAGGACGCAACCTTTAGCAACGTGCTGGTGCATGCCGCTTATGTAGTGGTGGAATCTGCGGTACTTATTATCATCACCTTAAATTCGTACAAAGAAGCTATGGTGGGTTTGGCGTTTTCAGAAACTACTAAAGAGTTAGTTGCAGACCCTGCCCATATTAATTTAACGGTACGCTGCCCTGATATCCGCTCCCGCCTGGTGCAGCAATTTAATCAGGCGCTGGATGGCATTCAGCGCACAGTGCAAACCATTAACCAGTCTGTCGCTTTGCTGCATACCGAAAGCGCTCATTTGTCTAACGATGGCCAGCAACTGGTGTCAGGCATGAATGAACAAAACACTCAGGTCAAACGTATAGCCGCAGCTTCTGAAGAAATGGCACAAAGTATTCAGGCGCTGGGCGAACTGGCAGCTGCAGTATTGAGTGCAGCTAAACAGGCGGAGCTAAGTTCATTGTCAGGTAAGGAGTCTGTCGATCAAACCATAGCGGCTATCTCCACTTTGGCGGTGACCCTGCAGGATGCAGGACAAAAAGTAGATAGCATGGCGTTATCCAGCAAAGAGATCACCTCTGTACTTGAAGTCATTAAAAGTATTGCGGAACAAACCAATCTACTGGCATTAAATGCCGCTATTGAAGCAGCCAGGGCTGGTGAACAAGGCCGGGGTTTTGCGGTAGTGGCTGATGAAGTTCGTACTTTAGCTGGCCGTACCCAGCAATCCACAGAGCAAATTCAGCGCATGATCCACACCTTAACTGAAGCGAGTCAAAGTTCAGTGAAGTCAGTGCAACACTGTTTAAGTCAGGTCGACCATACCGTCAGTTTGGCGAAACGCAGTGATGAGTTGTTAAATACCATTACAGGTGAAGCTCAATCTGTAGCTCGCTCTGCAGATATTATGGCGGGCTCTTTAGAGCAACAACGCCATGCCAGTGCTGAAATGGCACAAGGTGCACAATATCTGCATGACAGTGCCGCCGCTCAGATGCAGCGCAGCGAAAAGGTAAAACAAAGCACAACCCAGATTGAACAGGTGGCCAATCAGTTGGCGACTGAAGCTAACAGATTCAGCAGTTGAATCAACGACAAATGACCAGGCGCGTGAAAGCCGCTGTAGTTTTGCTTATGCTTTGGATCGCAGGCAGTGCAGCAGCTTTTTATTGGTTTTTTTTAGGTCATTATGGTGTATTCGATCAGCAGGGTTTGTGGCAACAACAACCACTTCTGCCACAGCAGGTACAACACAAACTAAGCCATCAACTGCAGCCAAACCGTCTTTGGCAAGCGATTTTGATCTCAGACTCCAGCTGCAACTGCAGTTCTTTTGCCAAAGAGCATCTGCTGCGTATGCAGCAACGTCAGCCTGATTTAATGGTAAAAGAGCTGGAACTGGATGAAGCCAAAGCGCTGGGGCTGGATATTATTGCAGCCCCGCTGTTGCTGCTGTTTCAAAATCAACAACTGCTTTACGCCGGGCCATTAGCCACAGATTTGATGTGCAGCGATAATGCCAGCCTGCTGGATGGCATTA
>Ga0180008_1002394_pt1 | contig 10202 bp, 2 predicted proteins | sample MM_PW_MetaG_FD_121121 | JGI IMG/M metagenome (GOLD analysis project Ga0180008, IMG submission 121121) | Groundwater microbial communities from the Aspo Hard Rock Laboratory (HRL) deep subsurface site, Sweden - MM_PW_MetaG | ecosystem: Environmental > Aquatic > Deep subsurface > Groundwater... | reverse complement strand
GAGTTGGGAAGAAGAGATTATAAAAAAGTCTGAAGATGACGCTAAGAGACTTATAGAAGGAGAAATAATTAAGGTTCCAGAAGAATATGAAGTTGAAGAACCAGATACTCCAGAGGAAGAAAAGAAAAGGCAGGAAATGGAGAAGCAACTTGGGAGGGAACTTTATGAGTAAATTCGCTCTTGATAAAATAATTGATGTAAAGTTTTATCTTGAAAATCTTACAAAAATAAAAGGCAAGAAACCTGGAAGTCTTATTCGATTTATTTTGAATGAGGCACAGAAGGATTTGTTTAATGCCGTTAGGGCATTTGACCGTGTGATGATTTTGAAAGCAAGACAGCTCGGATTTTGTTTTGATCCAAAAACAAAAGTTTTGACAGCTGATTTATCTTGGATTGAAATAGATAATTTGAAAGTTGGAGATAAGATTATTGCTACTGATGAAAAAGTTTTAGGAGGAAGCGGATCTTCCAGAAAAATGAGAACTGCCGTAGTTCAAAATAAATGGGATGTGAGCGAAGAGGCATTAAAATTAACGATGGACGATGGAAGAACTTTGATATTAACTTCAGAACATAGAATGTTGTGTAAAGCAAGAAGAGCAGTTCATACTGAATGGAGAAAGGCAAAAAATATTAGATTAAATGATGAAATCAGATATATTACAAAATTATGGGAATATAATCCTTCTTATGAAGATGGATGGATAGGTGGAATATTAGATGGAGAGGGATCTGTCAATATCAAAAAAACTGGAGTTGATGTTGTCATCAGTCAAGTAGATGGTTTTGTTTGGGATAGAATTTTAAAATATTTTGGGGATAATAATTATTTGTATAGAATAGAAGTAGATAAAAGAATTGCTAGATCAAGTTCTAAATTGGGTTCTAAACCAGTAAACAAACTTGTTATCAGCAGAATGGATGAGATATTTAGACTTCTTGGGACAGTCAAACCATCGAGATTTTGTAAAAAGTTTTGGTGGGAAGGTAAAAAATTTCCTTATAATGGTTGGTCAAGGGTAGCAAAAATAGAATTACTTCCAAAACAACGGATGATAGATCTTCAAACTTCAACAAAGACTTTTATAGCTAATGGTTTTGTTTCTCATAATTCAACAGCAATGGTAGGCTATTTCTATCATAATACCATAACGAATCCTGGGACTACGACAGCGTTGATTGGATATAACAGTGACCTTACAGCAGAACTATTGGATAAAGTTAAAACGTTTTATAGGTCAACTCCGAATGCGCTGAAGCCTACAATTCAATATAATTCAAAATACGAAATAAGTTTTCCAGTTATAGATTCTAAAATATTGGTTTTGCCATCTACACAGAACGTTGGACGTGGATATACTTTGACGAATTGCCTTTGTCTTTCTGGTAAATCTGTCATATATAAAAGAAATGGTATTCCCTTTGAAATAAAAAATTTAAAAAAGGGAGACGAGATATTGAATGGAGCAGGAAGTTATAGCAAGGTCAAGGACGTGGTTTCCAAAAATAACAAAGAAGAATTAATAAAATTATCAGTTTATGGTTGTGACCCTCTTTCCCTTACTAGAGATCATCAACTTTTTGTTAGAGGCAACGGAGTTAATGGAGAGTGGAAGAGAGCAGGAGATATTACTAAGAAAGATTATGTAGCATTTCCATATTTTCAGAATAGGAATAAAATAAAAGAAATAACTTTAAAAAAATATGTAAAAGACAAATATGAATCGAGAGGATTCAAATTAGAAAAAATAAAATTGACTAGAGAACTTGGTGAGCTGTGTGGATGGTTTGTTTCTGAAGGAAGTTTTAGTGAAAATCAAGTAGTGCTTTCTCTTCACAAAAAAGAAGTTAGATATATCTTAAATTTGTTAAAAAATAATTTTTCTGAATATTTTAGCAGTTGGAATGTCAGTTATTCAAAAAATTCTGATACGGCTCTTGTTCATTTATATGGGAAACCTCTTTGTTGTTGGTTAGCTGAAATGTTTGGCGAGGGGTGTCAAAACAAAAAAATAGACGACAGAGTTTGGCGATGGGGATGGGATTTCTCTTATGGTTTATTAAGGGGAATTATTTTAGGAGATGGATGTTTAAAAAATAAACGCAGAACAATTATTGTAACTACTATTCCATCTTTAGCATATCAATTGAAAAGATTATTAGTTTCTACGAGGATATGTTTACCTTCTATAAGGCATTGTAAATCTTATCGTTATGGAAATGAAGGACTTGATAGATATGATATTCATATCGGAGGAAAAGGAAACTATAAATTGAGAAGAAAACTTAATTTTGAATTACCAGTATATAATAATGGTAGAGCAAGGTGGACAACTAAGAATGTTCCAGGAACAAATCAAGGTGGAGGGTATTGGATAAGAGGGAAGTTTAATTATTGGGGAAAGGTTAGAAAGATAGAAACAGTTACGGGAGAACCATTGGTTTATGATATTCTCTTAGAAAAAAATCCTCATAGTTTTGTTGCTAATGGAATGGTCGTTCATAATTGTACTGAACTTTCTTCATGGGAAAAGGCAGAAGAAAAGATGATGACGTTAGAAGCATCTGTTCCTATAGGAGGAAAGTTGGTAATTGAGTCTTGTGTCACTGGAGATACTATCATCCTAACGAATAATGGACCCATGAAGATAGAAGACGTTCATAGTTGGGAAAAAAACACGTTGGGATTTTCTGAAGGAGAGGAGATACTTATAGATGGACACTATGGATTAAAACCTACTTCTACATATTATAATAGTGGAATACAAAAAGGATTTAGGATTAAGACTAAACATGGGTATGAACTTGGAATGTCTTCTGTCCATAAAATATTCGTATTAAGGAATGGAAAAATAGAATTTGTAAAAGCTAAAGACATGAAGAAAGGTGATCTTTTGACAATAAAATATGGACAAGAACTTTGGGGAAATAATGATACCGTGAATTGGAAGCCGTCTCCGTATCCAGGATTTAATAAGCAAAACATAAAACTGTTCTCTCCTGAAAAGATAACGCCAGATTTAGCATATTTGATTGGGGTGATTCTATGGGATGGATATGTAAGCAAAAAATATAATAAAGTAGTTGTCGCTAACATCGATGAAGATTTAACTGATTTTCTGTTGAATACACCATTGGGGCTAAAGTTCAATCAAGGTAAAAAAGACGATTATTATCATTATATCTGTTCTAATCGATCATTTATAGAATTTTTACAAGAATATGTAGGATTCAAAGAAGGAGTGAAGGCACATAGGAAAGAAATTCCAGATATAGTTTTCGGATGGAGCCGAGCTAATGTGGTTTCATTTTTGCAGGGATTATTTGATGCGGATGGAAGTTGCAGAAAGGACAGAGGGGAGGTTTCTTTTACTAGCACAAGTAAACAGATAGTCGATACAGTTAGGTCTCTACTTTTAAATTTTGGAATAATCAGTAGGACATATTCTTATAATGCAAAACCATCCAAGAAGGTTAAAGTATGGTCGAGTGGGCATAAAATAGAAATAAGTAGGAGCCATAGTAATATTTTTCTTGATAAAATCGGATTTAGGATAAAAAGAAAACAGGCGAATAGGAATGAACAGAAAATAGAATATTCCTGTTTGCAGGAATTTGTTCCAGGAATAGGAAAAATATTGAAGAAAAAAATGAGGGTGTTGGGTCTGAAATATTCTGATGTTTCCAACGGAATGAATAAATGTTTTTTTTCAAAGAGTGGAGATGTTACTTACCTGACGCTCGGGAGAATTCTGGAAAAATGTAGAAATAAAAATTCAGATGAGTACATTAAAATAAAGGAATTATATGACAATAGGTATTTCTATGACGAAATAGATAAAATTTTTCCAATCGAGGAAAACGTTTATGACTTTACAGTTGACGATGGACACACGGTCACTTATTCAGGATTTGTTGGGCATCAGACGCCTAGGGGACAAGGAAATTTATACCATAGGATGTGGATGCTTGATAATGACTATGTGAAGAAAGAATACGGATGGTGGTGGGGATACTGTTTGGATGATGAAACAGAAATATTAACAGTAAATGGATGGAAGAAGAGAAAAGAATTTAATATTGGCGATAAGCATTTTACTGTTAATTTGAAGACGAAAAAATTAGAAATTAAAGAAGCAACAGATAAAATAGATTATAAGTTTAATGGTAAAATGGTTCATTTTGAGAGTCAAAATATAGACATGATGGTTACTCCTAACCATAGATGCATAATTCAAAGTTCTGCCAGTTACCAGTCTGATGAGAAAAAATGGATACTAAAGCAAGCTAAGGATGTTAATAAATTGGATTATATACCTCTTTCAACTCTTGGTTGGAGTGAAAATAAAGTAAAAAAATATAACGATGAATTTGTTGAATTGATTGGTTGGGTTATAACAGAAGCCAGTTTTGAAAGATATTTAATATATATATATCAGAATATAGGAGAAAATTTAGATAGAATAGAAAGTTTGTGTAAAACATTAGGGTATAAATATACAAGATATATAAGGAAAGATAGGCCATGTGGAGAGATAAGAATACATTCTTCGTCTACTAAAAAGATTAGAGGATTATTGGGAGAAAAAAGTAAGAGTCTTCCGATGAAATTTTTATTGGAATTGACATATGATCAACTCATATTATTACAAAGAACGATGGTTATGGCCGATGGATATGTTGATGGAGGTATTAAAAAAACATTAGAATTATGTGATAGGAAGTGCTCATTTGTTCAGAAGAATAAACATGTATCTAATAACTTTCAAACATTAACGACCTTAATCGGTAATTGTTCAAGGATACAACAGAATAATACAACTGATAAATGTTATGTTATTAGGGTAAAACAAGGCAAGGTTGCTCAGAAATTTTCAAAAAAATATGAAGAATATAATGGTCATGTTTGGTGTCCGACAAATGAAAATGGAACTATTGTTGTAAGAAGAAACGGAAAGGTGATGATAACTGGTCAATCCAGAGAAGAGATAGAGATAATTAAGAGGAGGATGAACAATCCATCTAAGTTTGCTCAGGAATATGGATTGGAATTTCTTGCTTCTGGTAGAGCAGTGTTTGATGCGTATGTTATAAGAAGACAAAGAAAGAATGTTTTAAAAGTAGGAGATATTTTTATAGATAGAAATGGGGAAAGGAATATTGTCGTAGAAGAAGACAGGTTAAGAATATATGCTCGTCCGAAAGCAGAAACTTCATATGTTTGTGGAGTAGACGTTTCAGAAGGAGTTGAAGGTGGAGACTATTCATGCGCTGTAATTTGGGATAGGGAGACTGGAGAAGAAGTTGCATTTTTTAAAGGATTGGTTCCTCCAGATAGACTTGCAGATTTTATAAATAAGTGGGGAAGAACTTACAATAAGGCGTTGATGGTGGTTGAGATAAATAACCATGGTCTTACAACTCTGACTAAATTAAAACAACTTGCTTATCCATCTTTATATTTCAGACCAAAAAAAATAGATTCACTTAGCGAGTCAATAGGAGATAAATTCGGATGGAGAACTACAAAACTCACAAGACCACTACTGATAGATCAACTTGCTCAGGCATGTAGAGACAATGAACTTGTTATACATAGTAAAGAAATCTTGGACGAAATGTCAGTTTTTATATATAATGACAATGGAGACATGGTTACGCAATCTGGTTTTCATGATGATTGTTTAAAAAAGGGAACTCTAATAAAAACCGATAATGGATATAAGGAAATAGAGAAAATAGTTCCAGGAAATATGGTCTTAACACATAAAGGAAGATTTTGTGAAGTTGAAAAATGTTTGAAGAAACCGTTTGATGGGGATTGGTATGATATTGATATAAATGGAAGATTAAATTTAGAGTTAAGTTATAATCATCCAGTATACGTTGCTACTGGAAAATATAAAGGTAGTAATTTAATTAATTATTCTAAAAGACAATGGAAACTACCTCATGAAATTACAAAAAGTTATAAACCGATTTCAATTATTGAAAAATTAAATAAAAATAAAGATAAAAAGATATTTGGATATGATAATAAGTGGGGTGGCAATAAAGATAATTTTAAAAAAATAGTAATAGTGTTGGGCAAAGAATTCGCTAAATTTCTAGGGATATTTTTAGCAGAAGGATGTTGTTCCAGAGATAACAATCAAATGTCTCTTGCCTTTAGTCAAAATGAAATATCTCTATGCGATGAAATGGAACGTTACCTTAAAGGTCTTGGATTACATGTCAGAAAAGAATTAAGGAAGGATATGCACTGTTTAGTTCTTCATTTTGTTAGCAAAACATTATCAGAATTATTGAAACAATGCTATGATGATAATAGAGAAAAACAATTACCTTCTTTTGCTTATAGTTTGGGTGAAGATTTGAAATATGTATTAGAATATTGGTTGATCGGAGATGGTTGGGTAGATTGTCAAACTTCTTACGATAAGATCGGCGCAACAACTAGCAAAAAACTTGGATTACAAATGATGGATATAGCATGGAGTTCTGGTTTCTATGCTACTGTTCATAAAGTCAGAAGGTGTAGGTATGGGATTGTAAACAAAGATCAATACTATGTAAATGTTAAATATAGTAGAAATAAGAATCAACACTTAGAAAAGTTAAGTTCATTTGAATATGCAGGAAAAACTAGACAAATTATAAAAAATAAATATAAGGGTTATGTTTATAATTTGCAGGTTAAGGATGATAATAGTTTTATAGCAGACGGAACTGTTGTCCATAATTGTCTGTTCGCAAGTGGAATATCATATCAAGGATTTAAGTTAATGGCTTCTAGAAAACCATCTCAATTAAATTACGAAGATCACTTGCCAAAATCGTTCAGTTACTAAGTTTTAATATAAAATTATGTCCAATCAATCCAATTTAACATATGACGCGAAAGAATTCGGAGGAAAGAACGAAGAGAAAATGAAGAAGAAATTTGATCTTCAGTTAGGAGATTCAAGAAACTATTTTTTAAGATGTATAAAACCAAAATTAGATAGGTCATATAAATTATATATGTCATATAGTGGTGATAGGGCAAAGGAAATTAAACGATGGCAATGTGTAAGCGAAGATACAAAAATTCTTTCTTGTGAAGGATGGAAATCAATTGGAGAAGTGAAAGAAGGAGATGCAGTATTAAGTTATGATTTAGAAACTGGAAACATTTTGCCAGATACTGCGAGGGCTGTGTTCTCTTATGATGTTGATGGTGATATGGTTTCTATTAAGAATTCTTTCACCGATCAGCTAGTCACTACCAATCATAGAACTATTTCTAAGCTAAATCACAGACGTTATAATTCCAAGCTTAAAGGAAAAGATAAGAGGGAGCGTTTTTGGGAAGATAAATATAGATATATTGAAGCTGGAGATATTTTACGTCAAAAAGGGACTGATTATCGTTTTCCGTTAAGTGGAATGTATAATGGTTCTCTATCTATTGGAGGAGACTTTGCAGAATTGGTTGGATGGTTTTTAACTGATGGATGTATTCCGAAAAAAGGAGGTATTCCGTATATTACTCAATCTAAACCAGAAACGTTAGCAAAACTTCGATCTCTTTTAATATCGATGAAAGCTGAGTTTCGTGAATGGTCAAGAGAGAAGAAAGATGGAAACTATGATGAACATAGATTTTATTTTTCTAGAAAAAGTGATTTAATGAAAAAGATTATTGAACTTATTCCAGACAGGAAACCAGTTGAATCTTTGTGGCATTTGAACCTCAGTGAGAAAAGACGTCTTTTAGATGGAATTGGTTATGGTGATGGCTCTAGAAATCCCAAAGGTTCTTTACACATGGTGCATAAGCCATATAAACAATTTAATGAATGGCTTCAGACTTTTTTACACCTTATGGGATTGCGAAGTACGATTGCTGATAAATATATTACTGTTGCTTATAGTTCTTCAATAGATGTGAACAGGAAGAAACAAGTTAAATTAGTAAAATATAATGGTAAGGTTTGGAGCATTTCTACAGGAAGAACTAATTATATTGCTTGTCGTAATGGAAAAATATTTATTACTGGAAATTCCAACGTTTTTGTTCCATATGTTCATTCTGTTGTTGAAACTTTAATGCCTAGAGTTCTTGATGCCAGACCAGACTTTACTATACAAGGAAGAACTGAAATGCAACAATTGAAAGCGGAAAAGGTTAAAAATATTCTTGACTATACGTGGGAAATATCTGGAATGGACGATGTATCAGAAGACCTAGTTAGGGCTGCTTTAATTTATGGAAATGGTTACTTACAGGCAAGTTGGAAAAAAGATGTTAGAGAGCACAAGTTTTTAAAATCAAAAGACCTTGGTAAGAAAAAATATGTATGGGAGACGAAGAAACAGGTTTTTTATGATGCCCCCACTGCAGAGAATGTTGATAATTATAGTTTGTTTTACGATTGGCATAATATTCCAGCCGAAAGTAAACAATTTTGGTTTAAAAGATTAATTCTTACAAAACAAGAGATAGAGAGAAGATATCCATATACTGATAAGAAAAGATTGAACGTTGCATTTGTTTCTGGTGACAAAGATTTAACAGATTACGCCGCAGTTAGAAATGACGTAAGGTTAACTCATGAGAAAATAAATAAAGGATCTGACTATAGGCACGATACAGGAGGAATGACAGGGGCTATATATGATGGGCAAGAAGATCCAGATTTAATGATGCATGAAGTGTTCGAATGGTGGAGACCGTTTGACGAAGAATATGCCGTCATGGTAAATGGTGTTCCTATTTTAAAGGGTGGTTTTATTCCCAATCCGTATGATTTTAAGGAAGCTCCATTTATAAATTTTTGTTATTTAAAACTTCCCTTTGAATTTGAAGGTGTTGGCTTGCCTCTTTTATTGGAAAGTCCACAGATAATGTTGAACATGATAAAGAATCAGAGGTTGGATTCCGCTACCCTTGGAATACATAAAATGTGGATTGTGAACCCCCTAGCTAACATTGATAAATCTGAATTAGTAACAAGACCATTTGGAATTATATACTCTCCAGATCCAAACGGAGTTAGGGAAGTTGAATTTTCCGACATTAAACCAAGTTCATATAGAGAAGAAGACTTGTTAAAAAGCGACATGAGATATTCTTCTGGAGTAGATGATTTTTCTATGGGAGTTGGAGGTGGAGCTGGATCTGCTACTGAAATTAGGCATCTTAGAGAATCTACATTGGAACGTGTTAGGTTATTTATAAATCACCTTGGTTCTGGATATTCTACATTGATGAGATATTGGATTAGTATGTATAGACAATTTTTTACGAAATCAATGACCATAAGAATAATCGGAGAAGATGGAAACGAAATGTTTCCCCTAATAGAGAAAGACGATATAATGGGAGATTTTGACTTTAAGGCATCTGTAATTCCTTCAATCGCTGGTAAGAACGATATAGATAAGAAACAAGGAATGGATTTATTCCAGCTACTAATAAACTTGCCATTTGTTGATCCGCAGAAACTTACATCTAAAGTACTGCATAGTTGGGAATGGAGTTTAGAGTCAATAAAGAAGAAAGAAGAAGAAGCACCTCCAGCTATGCCAGGTATGGAAGGAATGCCACCAGAGATGGCAGGTGCTATGCCCCCTGCAGGAGCTATGCCACCTGAGAGTGGGATGATGGAAGAAACTGGTTCTGGCGCTCCTACGAATATAGATCCAGGCGCCATACCTCCGTCCGTAATCAAACAGGCGATTGCGATATTAAGTGGCGGAGCTGGAGCAGGGAATCCGATGAGAGAGGCTTCCATGCCTATAAATCTTTTGCAGGCTGGAGCTATGCCTCCTACCGCTGCTGGTATTAAAACAACGAATCCACGCGGACTTAATAGAGGCGGTAAAGTGAACACAGACATAGCGATGAAAGCTCCGAATGGTCCAGAGGCTCAACTATTGAATAGGGCTGCAAGTTTACAATAAGAAATAGTTTATTAATTTATTAAGTTAAAATTATGCCAAGTATAATGAATGATACAAAAAGAAAAAATCAATTAGCTAAAAAAGTTACTGGACAATACATCTCCCCTAAAAATACAGGAGGAGTGAAACCAACATTTCCAGGTGGATCATCTCCAGATGGATCTAAGGGTATTGGAGGACCAATGATCGGAGGACGAAGTGGACATGATAGAGTAAATTCACCACAAAAACAATATGGATCTAAGGGTATT
>Ga0180008_1002391_pt1 | contig 10217 bp, 7 predicted proteins | sample MM_PW_MetaG_FD_121121 | JGI IMG/M metagenome (GOLD analysis project Ga0180008, IMG submission 121121) | Groundwater microbial communities from the Aspo Hard Rock Laboratory (HRL) deep subsurface site, Sweden - MM_PW_MetaG | ecosystem: Environmental > Aquatic > Deep subsurface > Groundwater... | reverse complement strand
TAGGCCGTGATCGCGGCCTCAGCCGGTAGGAGAGGATAATGGACGAGGACGAGTATCGCGAGAATCAGGCCATCGGCGACGATCCGGCTCTGGCGTTCGAGCGGTTGCGCGGTGAGGTGTCGCTGTTGCGCAGCGCCATCGAGGGGCTGACCGCTGCGCGCGAGTCCATCGACATTCCCGATTATGAGCCGACGCTTGAGCGCACCGAGAAGATATTGGTGGCGCTGGTCCACCAGATCGACGGCCTCGCCAAGAAACCGGCGATGACGCTCACGCCTGAAAATATGGGGCAGCGTTTAAACGCTTCGGTGTCCGAAGCGACCCGCGAATTACAGCATCAGATTCAATCCGCGAAAGCGGCGATGGCGGGGGCAGCGCATGACTTGCAGACGATGGTCGTGTCCGCGCGGAGGGTCGACGAGCAGAATCGTTGGCTGCTATGGGCGGGCCTGGGCGGCCTAGTGTTGGGGCTGTTGCTCTATGCTGTGATGGCGGGGCCGATCGCGCGGCTAATGCCGGCGAGCTGGCAATGGCCCGAGCGTGTGGCGACGCGGGTGCTGGGCGAACCCACAGCATTCGATGCGGGACAGCATTTGATGCAGCGCCGCGCCGGCCAGCTGGGCGATGATCGTTGCGGCCGATCCGCTCGCCGATGGCAACCGCGAGGCGCTCCAAGCCTGTCGTAACGCCGCCACGAAAGCCAAGACGCCAGTGCGGTGCACGATTGAGGTCAAGCCGAACAGATAATGCTGTTATGAACAACGATGAGGGCGCTCATATCCGTCAGAAGGTGTTCAAGCTGGTGGTGCGGGTCAAGCTGTGATTCGCCATTGTCGTGCCCCAATGTGGATGTTTCCCTTTCAACATGGGCCCGCCCCTGCCGCCAGCACTGGTGATTGGAGCGGGTTCGACGGCGACTTGCGTGTTAGCGGCATGATGATTTCGACATCACGACAGCAATTATGGCAAGGCAGGCACCTCCCAATAGAAAGGTCGTTGCCCCGTCAAAGCGACTGAACACCGGGTAAAAGATCAGCGGCGACAGGAACTGGCCGAGGAAGGTTGCGCTGGTCAAGCCGCTGGCCACACTGCCACGACGGGCTTCCGGGCTTGTCGCCATGGTCGTCAACACGATGTTCGGCAGAAAAAAGCCCATGCCGATGCCGATGACGGCTGTTCCCAATATAACCAACGCCCAATGACTGGCGAGTGCGAGCAGCAGATTGCCGACCGCCATTGCCGCAAAGGAGATGGCAAAGATGCGGTCGGAGGCCAGCCCCCGTCGAATCCGGTTATAGTTGAGAGAGCAGATCGTCATCAGGACGGGCGTAGTGCCAATCACTAGGCCGATCATCGTCGGGCTGGCGACACCCAGTTCATTCATCAAAAACGGTAATTGCGTTGGCACCAGATAAAACAGGATGCTGTTGACACAGGCCAACATGTATAGCGGCAGGACGAGTGACCAAGGAAAGCCGGCAGGTTCCACTATCGCGTCTGAACTGGCGGCACGTTCCCCTCGCGGTTCGGCGAGAAAGCTAAATGCAGCCGGTAGAATCAGCCATGCGATACCATAGAGGACAAAGGCCCACCGCCAGCTTATCTCCGCAAGCATGCCGGCGATCAATGTGAAGGCGAGACCGGCAAAGCCTTGAACTGCGGTCTGTAAACCGAAAAAACCGGCACGAGTCTCATGGTTGTAATAATCCCCGATCAACGTGGTGGAGATGGTCATGGTCCCGGCGACCGCAAAGCCCAGGACTATGCGACTGCCAAGCAACGCGGTCAGATCGTTGAGCACCAGCCCGGCCAGACCAGCCACGCCGTAGAACATGATCGCGATCAGCAAAGGTATTCGTCTGCCCGACCGGTCGATCAGTATGCCTATGATCGGCGCCAAAATGGCGATGGCAATGGCCGGGGCGGTGAGGACCAGTCTAGAAAGCAGGGCAGCGTGCGGTGCATTTGCGAAATGCGCGGCAATACCAGGCAGCGCGGGGGCGATCGCCGCGCCCGAAAGGACCGAAAGGCTGCTCACGCTCATGAGCGTGACGGCGCGGCCGGATAGCGGGAACTGCGTTATCACAGGAGCGCGGTGGCGCTGAAATGATCCTTCACGGTGCTGGATACGGGCATGGATATGACGGTTGCAATGCCGTCGAGTTGATCAGTCACCATCATTGCAAAGGGCCAGGGGTGCTTCTCGAATTGCCGCGCGGCTTCCCAATGCAGGAGAGCGCCTAGGAAGGAGCGCAGCTGGATTACTATCCTCTCTCGCACGACCATTTCGGGAATCTCGGGCAATTGCCGGACCATCATCTCTACCGCTGAATAAGTGGCGCTGGTCCCCTGCGCCGGCAGACCTAGTCGCTGTCGGCCCAAAGGGTGGCTTCTGATTGCCAGTAAATTTGAATCGCTGAGGAAATGCTGAAGGAACCTAGCGTATATATTTCGCCCATCCGGCTCGACCATTTGCGTCAATGGCAAAAATAGCACTTCGACAAGGGTCCTGACATTGGGCAGCTCATCCTGCCCTTTCACCTTGTCCAACAGGGCGGTGCGGCGCTTTTCGACCTCAGGGGTACGCTTTTGGAAGATGGCTTCGATCAGGCCGATCTTGTCTCCGAAGTGATACTGGACCGCCACGCTGTTGCTCTGTCCCGCGGCGAGCGAAATGGCGCGAAGCGAGGCGCCTTCCATTCCACGTTCGGCAAATAGGCGTTCGGCCGCCTCAAGCAGATGCATGCGTGTGGCTTGAGCGTGGCTTCGCGTCGGCCGCTGCCTCCGCTGCTGAACAGTAGCGGTTGCCTGGGGCATCATTGGATCAGCCCGCCATGCCACTCTTCGTCGATAAGCGCGAGCTGCCCATCCTGAATTCTGGCGAACATGACCTTGTTCACGAACAGGCGATTATAGGGCGCCGGCAAGGTCGTGTTCGTCGTCAGCCGTGGGATCATGTCGCCGGCGTCGAAATCTTCCAGCGATCCCATGACGTCGAGCACCTTCGCCGGCGAGAAATCGTTGATTTCTCTAACCTTCATCACCTTGGCAAACGTCTCCACCGCAAGCCATCCACCCTGCGAAAAGACGTTCTTCCTTGCTCCGGGGGCGTAGGCCTTCATGTCCGCGAGATACTGCGCGTTAGATGCGCCGCCTGCTTCAATCGGCCGAAAGGGGGACGTGACAAACAGCCCTTCGGCCGCCGCGCCTAGTCGACTAACCATCGATGGCGGAACCGCTCCCACGGTGAGCGCAACGCGCTGGCTCGCACCCGCTTGCTTGAGCGACTGCACGAAGCGGCCGGCTTGATCGGAATTCATGCCGATCAGTATTCCGTCGCTCCCGCGCGTGACCGTCGCCGCATAACTGGCGTAGTCCGGCGCTTCTATCGGCACCAATGTTAAGCCAAGCGCTTTCGCCGACGTTCCCGCAAGGCCGGCGTTGGCAAACTGTTCATTCAGCGCGCCGGCTGGGCTGTCCACGGCCGCAAGGGCAATAGCCGTCGCGCCTTGCGAGGCGAGGAGCTTGGCCGCACCGGCGATCATGCCCGCCGAACCGGCCTGCAGTGGAAAGGCGACGGGGCTGGAAAAATCCTGCTGGGTAATAGGAAGTTGGCCGATGCTGGCGACGCCCCCGCGTTCCAGCACGGAAAGGATCGCTTCGCCGAAATTGGAGTTATTGCCGATCGTCGCCGAGACATTTTCCCTCACGGCTTGTCGGGCGCACTTGGCGGCTTCGTTGGCATCTGCCTTGTCGTCGCAGGTTATCAGGGTGATCACCCGACCGTTGATCCCTCCATCGGCATTGATGCGCTTGACTGCGGCCTCGACGCCAGCGAGGGATTCGGGCACCGGTGTTGCGTTGGCGGTATCTGTTATCTGGCCGATAAACATCAGCTTGATCGTCTTGCCGTCATCCACGGCCTTGTTTGCCCTTTCGCCGCACCCTACGAGGAGCAACGAGAACGCCATCGCGCAAAAAGCGGCGGGTAGAGACTTGGTCCACTGCATCGGCATTTCTCCTCAAGCCGGGTGATGGGAGGCCGGGTGGCCTTTAAGATAGGCGGCTGCAACATCGTCGAGCCTCTCCTTCAGCAATTCCGCGCTCCCTTCCAGCGCCACGGTGCCTTGGCCCAGCAAGTAGGCGCGATCGCTGATGGCCAGCGCTTGTGCCACATGCTGCTCGACCAGCAGCACGCCAACGCCCTGATCGGCCGCCGCGCGCACGGCTTTCAAAAGTCGCTGCACAAGCAGCGGGGCGAGCCCCAGCGAAAGCTCGTCGGCCAACAGGAGTCGCGGCTGCGAGGCCAGGCTGCGAGCGACCGCCAGCATTTGTTGCTGGCCGCCTGAAAGGAGCGCGGCCGGACGATCGAGATGTTCTTCGAGTTCGGGGAATATCTCCAGCGCCCGATCTACTGACCCTCCGCGCAAGCGCAGATTGTCGCGCGCCGTCAGATTGCTGATCATGGACCGCTCGTCAGTTATGAAGGCTAGTCCCTGCCGCACGCGCATGTGCAAGGGCGACGACGCCAAATCACCGAACAGAACGACCTGACCGGAGATGGGGACAAGCGCGCCCGCCAAGGTCAGCAGCGTGGTGGTCTTACCCGCGCCATTTGGACCGAACAACGAAACGACTTCACCGGGTTCGACATGAAGAGCGAGGCCGCTGACCACCGCGCGCGCGCCATAGCCGACCGCAAGATCTCTGGTTTCGATCAGGGCCGTCATGCCGCCGCCTCCTGCATATCCGCCGAGCCCAGATAGGCCCGGACGACGTCGGCATTATTCGCGACCTCCCTTGGCGCGCCTTCCGCGATTTTCCGTCCGAAATCCAGCACGACTACGCGGTCGCACACTTCCATGACCAAATTCATGTCATGTTCAACCAGCAGCACCGCCATATTCCAGTCTTCGGCCAGGCTTCTGATCAATTTGGCAAGGTTCGCCCTTTCCTCCTGTCCCAGGCCGGCAGCCGGTTCGTCGAGCAGGAGGACCGAAGGCTGGGCCGCAACGGCGCGCGCAATGCCAAGCAGGCGGCGTTCTCCGTAGCTCAACGCCGATGGAAGCAGATCCAAACTGTCAGCCAGGCCGAAGCTGTGCACTGCATAATGCGCGGCCGCAGGCAGCGGCACGTTTCTGGGCCGTATTGGATCCCTTAGATAGCTGTGCCAGCCGGCAGGGTCGCATGCCACGCGAACATTGTCGGCTACGGTCAGTTCGTCGAACAGCTCCAGGCTCTGGAATGTGCGCCCGATGCCGCCGCGCGCCCTTTCGACGGCGGAGCGACTGTCGATCGACTTTCCGTCGAGCACTAGGGAACCCGACTGGGGTCGCGTAAAGCCGGTAATCATGTCGATCAGGGTTGTCTTTCCGGCGCCGTTGGGTCCGATCAAGCCGACAACTTCGCCCGGGTGCAGCGTGAAACCGACCCGGTCCAGCGCCACGAGTCCTCCGAAACGCACGGTGACGTCGCTGACCACCAGCGTTTTTCCGTCGCAGGGGGTGATATGTCCATCGTCGATCACAGACACATCCTTGCGGGTATGGGCGTTATTTCGCTTCGTGCCCAGCCGAGCCAGGATGGGCGCGATGCCGTCAGGATGGACGATCACCATCACGATCGCGCTGCCGCTGATGAGCAGGCCCTGCCATTCTTGAAGGTCGAACAGGCCCGCCAGCACCTCGTTCACGATACCGCCAAGCGCGATGGCCCCGCCGATTACGGCACCCAGAACGAAGCCGATCCCGCCTAGAAATGCCATCAACACGGCGGGAATTGAATTGAACATGGTGTAGCCGATGTCGAAACGGACATTGGGAAAGCGGAATGCCGACAGGACGCCTGCGGAGGATGCCATCGCGGCTGCGAGGGTAAAGGCATAGAGCTTGGCACCTGTCACGCTGATGCCAAGCGCCGCAGCTGCGCGTTCGTTGGACCGGACTGCCAGTAGGCGTCGCCCACTGGCGCCTCTGCGAATATTCAGGACTGCAGCGGCGCAGAGCACAAACAGAAGTAAAGCGACGAGTGCATAGCGCTCCGGATAGAGGATGGAATCAATCTCCCATCCCAGCAAGCTGGGAGGATCGATCCGTGTTCCTTCGAATCCACCGGTAAGATCCTTGTTCTTGAAAATCAGATTGTCGAGCGCCACGCCCAGTCCCAAGGTCACCACTGCCAGATTGACGCCACGGGTGCGCAGTGCCGGAAGGGAGAGCAGTAGGCCGAGCGGCGTCGTGAGGCCCACACCGACCACAAAGGCAGCGAGAAAGGGCAAATCGTACAGGTCGGCCAAACGGGCCGAAATGAACGCGCCCAAGCCAACAAAGGCATATTGGCCAAGCGAAACCTGCCCCGCTAACCCGGTTAGAAGGACAATGGACAGAAGGATGACGCCCACTATCAGAGACCCGGTAATCGCGTTCACATAATCCTCTGAAAGAGAGAGGATCAGCACGGCGCACAACAAGATGCCGCCCGCCATCGCCCACCCTGGCGGCCGAGGTATGCTGACTGCTGGCAAACGATCGTTGATGAAACCGCGCAGCGGGAGGCTTCGTCCCTGAAACACCAATAGTGCGATAATGACCAGAAAGGGCAGCGAGGTCGTCCAGCCCGCTCCCAAGCCGCTCATTCCGATCAACGATTGTGCGATGCCGATACCTAGGCCGCCGCAAAGTGTGAGCGGAAAGGAAGAAAACCTTCCGACCAGCGCAGCGGCGAGGGTTGGAATGATCATCAACACGAGGATTACCGGCATCAGTCCGGTCAGGGGAATAAGTAGCACGCCGGCGAAACCGGCAAGACCGCTGCCGAGCATCCAGTTCAGTGCGGAGATTCGTTCGGCCGAAATGCCCAGCGCGGCTGCCGATCGAGGGTTTTCCGCAACCGCCGTTGTCTGGCGACCGAATTCACTACGCTGATAGATCAACCAGAGGAGTACGGTCAGGGTGATGGCAATGGCGCACAGGATGATCCGGTCGGCTCCCACAGTGACGTTGCCGCCAAGATCGATTTGCCCGGAAGGGAGGAATTGTTCGACGAAGCGAAGGCTGGAGCCATAGCGGATGATGACGATGGATTCGATCACGCCCAGAACGCCCAGCGTCACGACCAATCGCGCCAATGGCGAAGCGGCGCGAATACGTCGCATGATTCCCGCGTCGACGATCAGTCCGATCATTGCGGTTGCCAGAACGGCCAGCAGACCCGCAAAAATGTCGGGAAGGCCATTGTCGTCGCGTAATTCCACGAACAGCGCCGCGCTGAACAAAGCCATGGCACCATGAGAGAAGTTGATGATGCCCGATCCGCGATAGATCAGCACCATCCCCTGGGCGGCAAGCGCATATACTGCGCCGGTTCCGAGCCCAAGCACGGCAAATTCCACTATTTGGTTCATGCACCACTCGCTGCCTTAGAGTGAGGAGGTCAGTGAGTGGCGGCGGTGTCGGTCGCCGCCACTCAAGTTACGACATCAGAATGTTAAACGGGCGCTCACCCCCCAGGTGCGTGGATCGCCGGTGTAAAGCGAGGCGATGGGAAGTGGCAGACCCAGGATCGAGGGAGAGGAGAAGTATCGTTCGCCAAACAGGTTTTTGACGTAGAAGCCCAAGTCCAGGCCGGATCGCCCGATATCCTTCCAATCCAGGCGCGCATTGGCGAGGACGTAGCCTGGCAGACGTTCGCCATTCTGGCCGCCAAAATCATCGGTCATATAAAGGTCGCTATTTAGGACGAGATCGCTATCGGCGGGTCGGAAGGGAAGGATCCAGTTTACGCCGATTGTGCCCGAAAAATCCGGCGTCGGTAGGGTGACGCTGCTTTCGCTGAAAGCAAAGCCCTGCAAGGGCGGCAACACGATCTTCTTTACTTCTGATTTTGCAAAAGCCGCATTGAAGAACACAGTCAGTTCCGGCGACGGGCTGACGGATGCGTCGAGTTCGATGCCGTAGATCGCAATATCGGCGGCATTCGCGGCAATTGCCGTGCGATTGGGCGCATCTGGCACACCTTGCTGCGGTATCCCCGTTCCCAGGACGTTGAGAAACTGAAGCGCGCCCTTATAGTCATTGTAATAGGCGGCAATGTTGAAACGACCAGTCGCTGTTCCCAAGCGGAACTTGGATTTGAAGCCGATCTCATAATCGGTGAGAATTTCTTTTCCAGTCGACTGAAAGGGTCGCAGATCCGGACACTGTCCTGTTGCAGGTGGAGTGGTGAAACCACAGCCGGGAGCAACACCTCCGGTCGTGAATGGGCTTTCGAACAAGGGGGTGTTTACGCTCGCGGCTCTGTAGCCGCGACGGGTTGTGCCATAGATTAGGACATCGCCAGTCAACTGGTAATTAAGCGCAATTGTCCAACTTGGTTCCTCGCTCTTTGTCCCAACAATGCCAACGCCATCGGTAGGCAATCCTCTATTTGCCACTTCTTGGCATGTTGCATAATCAGCATATCCGCCTGGAATAGCCCCTCCACAAGATGTCACTTCATCCCAACTGTATCGGCCGCCAAGATCGAGGCTGAGGCGTTCGGTGATGGGCACATTGACTTGCCCAAACACAGCGTAGTTTCGATTTATATAATGAATCGAAACTGCCGGCCGTGGCGCAGCGACGGCAGAGAAGGCCTTGAAGCCGCTACCTGACGGACCATTTGGCTTGTCGTTCCCGTAAAAAACGCCGACGATCGCCTCAACGCCTCCAAATTCGGCAAGAACCTGTGTCTCGTTGGTTAAATATTTTCGGTCGTTTAGAGATGCAGCGCTGAAGAGTGTGAAAGGAACGCCATTGGGCAGCAGCAGGCTTGGCACTGCACCGGAATTGATCAGTTGCTCTTGCCGGCTTTTTCGATAGCCAAAGATATTCCTGAGCGTGAAATTGCCTAGTTCGAGGGTTGTCCGATTGGTGATCCCCCATGATTTGCTGTATGCAATGCCACCATTGGTCTCACCTTGGAAAGCTCCGTAAAAATTCTGGCGCTGCGTCGATAAGGCAGATTGGATCTGCGGGTCTAGGATCGCCGAAAGTCCAGGGACGACACCGGGATTGTTACGATAGAGATACAAGCCACCTGCACGCTCATCACCCTCATACCAGTCGAAAATCGTTGTATTGCTGAACCCTTCGAATGGTTCGAGCAATAGCGACAGGCGGAAACTGTCCTGATGGATGTTGTCGAAGTCAGGCCCCCCTTCGAGATTCTTGGTGCGTCCGTCTTGGCGACGGATCTGGCCTGCGGCACGAAATGCGCCGATATCGCCCAGTGGAATGTTGATGGCGGCTTCCAATTCCTTGTAGTCGAATCGGCCGTAGGTCGCTTCCACATATCCGCCGAACTCACGTTCCGGTGCTTGTGGGGTGATCAAGATCGCGCCACCGAGAGTATTGCGCCCGAACAATGTACCCTGCGGTCCCTTTAGAACCTGAATACTGCCCAAGTCATAGGTCGGGATGTTGGAACCCTCGGATGGCAGCGGAATATCAGCGAAATATTGCACGACACCCGGTGTACCGGCACCCAACGGCGTCTGGCTTAAGCCCCGCAGCGACACCGTCGCACTGGTTTTGCCACCCTCCGCTCCATAGCGAAGGCCTGGCGCGATAGTCCCAATGTCCTGGACCGACTGGATTGTACTACGTTCAAGCGCCGCTGGACCAAAGGCCGTGATCGAAACCGGCACATCCTGAAGATTTTCTTCGCGTCGCCGGGCGGTAACGATGATCTCCTGACCCTCAGGATATGCAGTTTGATCGGACTGCGGCATTCCGTCCGATTGGGCACGAGCCATAGTGGGAATGCAGAAAGCCGACGCGCCGGACAATAATACGCAGATCACAGAACGATTTATCATTTTAGTTCCCCTCTCCTGTTAATGCAACCGACTTAAGAAAGGGGGCGCGCAAACCTCCTGCCCAAGGGTAGGAGGGACAAAAAAATTTGTTCCGAGGTTGCGCGACGTGGGAGCGAAGTCAGGAATATAAGCTGGAATGGGAAGCTAAAAGCCGCCGTGGCACACGCGCGGCACTGTCTGCCCAGGCAATAAGTCGTAAGTGCGATCTTGCTTTTGCCCGGTGCATCAATTACGCGGCTTTCGTTCATTGGACCCGGCTTGCCGGGTGGCTCGGCCCGGCGCCTATCCCCGGGATAACCACTAGCGAAATTTGGGCTTCGCTTTTCCGAGTTCTGAGCGTTTCCGCGCATAGGCGCGATGC
>Ga0180008_1002390_pt1 | contig 10218 bp, 1 predicted proteins | sample MM_PW_MetaG_FD_121121 | JGI IMG/M metagenome (GOLD analysis project Ga0180008, IMG submission 121121) | Groundwater microbial communities from the Aspo Hard Rock Laboratory (HRL) deep subsurface site, Sweden - MM_PW_MetaG | ecosystem: Environmental > Aquatic > Deep subsurface > Groundwater... | reverse complement strand
TTTCGCCACGCTGGCCAGGCCCTGGATGGTCTGGTGCTGGAACAGGTCCTTGGGGGTGAAGTGGATGCCGGCCTGGCGCGCGCGGCTGACCACCTGGATGGAGATGATCGAGTCGCCGCCCAGCTCGAAGAAGTTGTCGTTCAGGCCGATTTTTTCCAGCTTGAGCACGTCTTGCCAGATGCCGGCGATGCGCTGTTGCACCTCGTTCTGCGGGGCCACGTAGGCGTGCAGGGCCTGGCTCGCGTCGGGGGCGGGCAGGGCCTTGCGGTCGAGTTTGCCGTTGGGAGTCAGGGGCAGGTTGGCGAGGAACACCCAGTGGCTGGGCACCATGTATTCGGGCAGGCTTTCCTTGAGCTGACGCTTGAGCGTGTCACGCAGCAGTGCTTGCGCAGCCTCATCGCCAAGGGGGCCGGTGGTGGTGGCATAAGCGACCAGTTGCAGGTTGTCGGTGACTGTCAGTGCCAGCACGACGGCTTCGCGAAGGCTGTCTTGCGCCAATAGGCGAGCTTCGATTTCCCCCAGCTCGATACGGAACCCACGGATCTTCACTTGGTGGTCAATGCGCCCGATGTACTCGATGACCCCATCGGCGTCATAGCGGGTCAGGTCGCCTGTGCGGTACAGCCGTTCACCCGTTGTGGAAAACGGGTTGGGTACATATTTCTCCGCCGTCATGGCCGCCCGGCCGAGGTAGCCTCGGGTAATTCCTGCACCGGCCAGGTGCAGCTCGGCAGCCACCCCGGTGGGCACCGGTTGCAGGTCGGCATCGAGCAGGTAGCTTTGGGTGTTGTGCAATGGCCGGCCAATGTTGGCCTGGCCGCCGGCCTCGCGGCGAGTCCAGGTGGAGTAGGTGGTGTCTTCGGACGGGCCGTAAAGATCGAAGACGTGTTTGATCGTGGCCTGTTGGTAAAGGCTGTCCACCAGGGACTGCTTCAGCGGTTCGCCGGCCAGGTTGATGATGCGCACGCTGTCGGGGATTTGTCCGGCGCGCTGCAGGGCATTGACCGCCGATGGCACGGTATTGATCAGGCGGACCTGGTCGCGGGCCGGCAAGTCCGGCAGCTCCAGAGCATTGCGGGCAAGAATGATCGAGCCGCCGTTGGCCAGGGTGACAAAGATTTCCCAGACCGACAGGTCAAAACACACCGAAGTGGAGGCCAGTACGCCCTGGATATCCTCGCGACTGTAGACTTGCTGCGACCAATGGATCAGCGCCAGCACGTTGCGGTGGGCAATCGCCACGCCCTTGGGTTTGCCGGTGGAGCCGGAGGTGTAGATCACGTAGGCCAGGTTGTCTGGGCTGACCTGGGTGATCGGGACGGTCTGCGGGTAGTCGGCCAACTGATCCATCAGTAACACTTGCGCGCCGGTGTCGGGCAGGTCGGCGAGCAGCTCGGCTTCGGTCAAGAGGACCTGGGCGCGACTGTCTTGCAGCATGTAGGCAACGCGATCGGCAGGGTAATCGGGATCCAGCGGCACGTAGGCGCCACCGGCCTTGAGCACACCGAGCAAGGCGACAATCAGCGCATCGGAACGTTGCATGGCCACGCCAACCCGTACTTCGGGGCCGACGCCGAGCTCAATCAACTTGTGGGCCAGTTGGTTGGCCCGGGCGTCCAGTTCGCGATAGCTCAGGGTTGCAAGGCCATGGGTCAGGGCAACAGCCTCGGGCCTGCGCTCCACGTGTTGCTCGATCCACTGGTGAGTACAACGCTCACGCGGGTAGGGTGAGGTGGTGGTGTTCCAATCGTGCAGGATCTGTTGTTGTTCCGCCGTGCCAAGCAAGGACAGGCTTGCAATCGGCTGATGTGGTGCGTTGATACAACGTTCGAGCAGGTTCAGCCAATGCTGGCCGAGGCGTTCAATGGTGTTTGCCTCAAACAGGTCGCTGGCATAGTTCAGGGTGGCCGACAGCCCTTGCGTGGACTCGAAGGTATTGAAAGTCAGGTCAAATTGCGCGGTGCGACTGCCCCAGGTCATCCCTTCGATGTGCAGCGAGGACGGTGAGAATCCTTGAGCGGCTGCCATGTCCTGATGCTCACTGAGGTGGTTGTACATCACCTGGAACAGTGGGTTGACGCTCAGGTGACGCTCCGGTTGCAGGGCCTCGACCAGTTGCTCGAAGGGCAAGTCCTGGTGGGCCTGGGCATCCAGTGCGGTTTGCTTGACCTGCGCGAGCAGTTGGCTGAAGGACAGCGGCTCATCGAAGCGCGCCCTGAGCACTTGCGTGTTAACGAAAAAGCCCAGTAGATGTTCGGTTTCCACACGATTGCGGTTGGCTACCGGCACGCCCACACGAATATCGGCCTGGCGACTGTAGCGGTGCAGCAAGGCCTGGAACGAAGCGAGCAACAACATGAACAAGGTCACGCTGTGTTGCTGGGCAAGCTGCTTGAGTTTCTGTTCCAGCGCTGCTGGAAGCGCAACGCTGATGTTCGCTCCGCGAAAGCTCTGCACAGCGGGTCTTGGATGATCGTTGGGCAACTCCAGGACGGGTTGTTCGCCGCCCAACTGGTCTTTCCAATAGTTCAGTTGGCGTTCACTTTCCCCTGCTTCCATCCAGTGGCGCTGCCAGATGGCGTAGTCGGCGTACTGGATTGCCAGCTCAGGTAATGTACTTGGCCGGCCCTGCTGGAAGGCGGAATACAGAGCGATCAACTCCTTGATCATCACCTGCATCGACCAGTCATCGCAGACGATATGGTGCTGGGTCAGTACCAACACATGATCATCGTCGCCCAGGCGCAGTAACGCGACACGCAGCAGTGGGCCTTCGTGCAAATCGAACGGCCGGGAAGCCTGGGCCTGGATAAATGCCTTGATCGCTGCCGTGTCGAGTGCCTTGGCGGTGTTTTGTTGAATCTGCAGCGGCCTGTCCGGATGAATGACTTGCAGCGGTCGCTCTTGGCCCGCGGCAAACGTGGTGCGCAGCGTCTGGTGGCGGGCGATCAAGGCATTGAAGCTTTGCTCCAGTACCGCAACGTCCAGCGGGCCCTTGAGGCGCAGGGCCGTGGGAATGTTATAGGCAGCGCTGTCGGGGTCCAGTTGCCAGAGCACCCACTGGCGCTCCTGAGCAAAAGACAGGGGGACCGACTCGAAGGCTGACTGCACCTCTGGGATCGGCAGGTTGGCGGGTGAGACCCCTTCAGCCAACATTTTTTCCAGGTACAGCTTGCGCTTTTCCAGGGGCAGGGTGATGAAGCGCCGGGCAATGCGGGCGGCAACAGCCTTATCCATCAGAACTCCTCCATTTCATCGAGCAGGGCTTCAAGCGTGTCCAGCTTTTGCGCGCTGACGGGCCCGGCCTGCTGCTCAAGCTGGGCCGCAAACGCGCCCAGGGTCGGGTGTTGGAACATCAACTGCGGCGTCAACTGCATGCCCAGCTCCAATTGCAGGCGCGAGACCACGCTGACGACCAACAGCGAATGCCCACCCAGTTCAAAGAAGTGATCTTCAAGCCCGATGGGCTCGATTTTCAGGACGTCCTGCCAGATCGCCGCTATCTGCTGTTGCAGGGGGCTATTGGGGGCGACGTAGGTTTTTTGTACCTGACTGATGTCCGGTTTTGGCAGTGCCTTGCGCTCCAGCTTTCCATTCGGACTCAACGGCAATCGATCGAGGAAAAGCCAATGTGCCGGCACCATGTAGTCCGGCAGATGCACCTTGAGGCGCGCCTTGAGCAGGTCGCGCAGGGCCAGGCTGTCGCTGCCCGAAGCGGGAACGATGTACCCGACCAGCTGCAAGCCGGTGGCGGTATCAACGGCCAGCACGGCGGCTTCATGCACCTCGTCTTGCGCCAGCAACAGTGCCTCGATTTCACCCAGCTCGATGCGCAAACCACGAATTTTCACTTGATGGTCGATACGCCCGACGTACTCGATAACCCCGTCAGGACGCTGGCGCGCCAGGTCGCCCGTGCGGTAGAGGCGTTCGCCTTTGGCATAGGGGCTGGCGACAAAGCGCTCGGCCGTCAGCGCCGGTCGTTGGTGGTAACCCCGGGCAAGGCCTTCGCCAGCGAGGTACAGCTCGCCGATCACTCCAGGCGGGACGAGCGCCAGCTCTGCGTTGAGGACCCAGGTGCTGAGGTTGGCGATAGGCTGGCCGATCGGGACGCTGCTGCGCCCCTCTTCACGGCAGGTCCAATGGGTCACGTCGATGGCGGCTTCGGTCGGGCCATAGAGGTTGTACAGCCGCGCGCCCGGCAATTTGGCGAACACCTGCCGCTGGGCATCGGCTGACAGTGCCTCGCCGCTGCACACGATACGTTGCAAGCCGCTGCACCGGGACACTTGCGCGTCGGCCAGGAACACTTGAAGCATCGACGGCACGAAGTGCAGGGTGGTGACGTGATGCCGATTGATCAACTCGACCAGTCGGGCCGGATCACGATGGTCGCCAGGGTTGGCAATCGCCAGGCGAGCGCCGGTCATCAACGGCCAGAAAAATTCCCAGACGGATACGTCAAAACTGAATGGGGTTTTTTGCAGTACCGTATCGTGCGCCGTGAGGCCGTAGGCCTGTTGCATCCAGCACAAACGGTTGACCAGTGCGCAATGTCGGTTGGCCGCACCTTTGGGCTTGCCGGTCGAGCCGGAGGTGTAGATCACATAGGCCAGGTTTTGCGGGTTAAGGCAAACCTGGGGGTTGGTGCTGGCGTAAGTGTCCGGGGCCGGTTCATCCAGGCACAGTGTGCGAACGTTTGCAGGCACTGGCAGGGTATCAAGCAAGGACCGTTGGCTGAGCAGCAAGGTAATGCCGCTGTCCTGCATCATGTAGGCCAGGCGGTCGCTCGGGTATTCAGGGTCCAGTGGCACATAGGCACCGCCGGCCTTGAGGATGGCCAGCAGGCCAATGACCATTTCCAGGCTGCGCTCGAGCGCAATGCCCACCAGCCCGTCGGGGCCTGCGCCCTGGTCGATCAGGCGATGGGCCAACGCGTTGGCCTGCTGATTGAGCTCGGCATAGGTCAGCCGCTGCTCGCCAAAAATCAGTGCTGGCGCGTCGGGAGTGCGTTCGACTTGCTGTTCGATCCACTGGTGAACACAGCGCTCAAGGGGGTAGGCCGTGTCGGTATGGTTCCAGCCCAATAGACGCTGCTGCTGCACGTCGCTGAGTAACGACAAGGTGTCGATAGGCTGCTGCGGCGCCGCCATGCAGCGTTCCAGCAAGTTCAGCCAATGTTGCCCGAGGCGCTCAATGGTGCTGGCGTCAAACAGGTCGGTGGCGTAGTTCAGGGTTGCAGACAGACCCTGGGCTGATTCAAAGGTGTTGAGGGTCAGGTCGAATTGCGCGGTAGAGTGCTCCCTGCCCAGGCTCTCGACGTGCAGGGCGGAGGAAGGTGACGGTTGGCCGGCTGCGGCGCCCTGGTGTTCGCTGAGGTGGTTGAACATCACCTGGAACAACGGGTTGAGGCTCAGGTTACGCGCTGGTTGCAGGGCTTCGACCAGTTGCTCGAAGGGCAGGTCCTGATGCGCTTGGGCTTCTAGCGCCGTTTGTTTGACCTGGGCCAACAGTTCGCGAAAGGACAGCGGTTCATCGAAACGTGCCCTGAGCACTTGGGTGTTAACAAAAAAGCCCAGCAGACGCTCGGTTTCTACCCGGTTGCGATTGGCCACGGGCACGCCGACACGAATGTCGGCCTGGCGGCTGTAATGGTGCAAAAGTGCCTGGAACGAGGCGAGCAGCAGCATGAACAGCGTCACATTGCTCTGTTGGGCAAGCTGCTTGAGTTCCTGTGCCAGTGCCGGGGGAACCGTGACCGTGACGTTCGCCCCACGGTAGCTCTGTACGGCGGGTCGCGAACGATCAGTGGGCAACTCCAGGACCGGTTGCTCGCCGCCCAGTTGGCCCCTCCAGTAAGCCAGCTGGCGTTCGCTTTCCCCGGCTTCCATCCAGCGGCGCTGCCAGATAGCGTAATCGGTGTACTGAATCGGCAGTGCTTCCAGCTCGACGGACAGCCCTTGGGAGTAGCCACCGTACAGCTCTACCAATTCCTGGACCATCATGTGCATCGACCAGTCATCGGAGACGATATGGTGCTGAACCAGCGCCAGCACATGATCGTCGTCAGCAACGCGCAGCAACTTCACCCGCAGCAACGGATCGTGGCGCAAATCGAATGGTTGACGGCTCTGGCGTTCGACGAAGTCCTTGATAAAACCAGCGGTGGCGCTGTTTTCACGCGTGACCTCCAGCACCAGCGCGCTTCGCGGCTCGATCACCTGCATCACGCCCTGCGGCTCTTCGACAAATCGGGTACGCAGGCTCTGGTGCCGCTCGATCAGGGTATCGAAGCTGCGTTGCAGCGCATCGATATCCAGCGGGCCACGCAGGCGCAAGGCCGTCGGCAGGTTATAGGCCGCGCTGGCAGGGTCCAGCAGCCATAGAAACCACTGGCGTTCCTGGGCGAACGACAAGGGTATTTGCGCGAAGGCATGCCGGGTTTGTGGAATCGGCAGGCGCGACAAGCTCATACCCTTGGCGCTCATTTGCTCATAAAGGGTTTTGCGCTGGGTAACCGGCAACTTGATAAAACGGTCAATCAAGTCGTTCAGGGCATTGGCTTGCATTTATTGGGTCTCCAGCACATCGAGCAGATCAAACAGATCATTCAATGAGTCATCAGGGGGTTGTTCGCCGGCGGGCTCGATGTGGCGTGCGTAATCTTCCAGCGAGGCACTCTCGAAAATCGCTGCCAGTGGCACCTCGACCCCCAGGTTCAGGTGCACGCGGGAGGTCACTTGAGTGGCCAGCAACGAGTTGCCGCCAAGGGCGAAGAAGTTGTCATCCAGGCCGATGCGCTGGGTTTTCAGCACGGCTCGCCAGATGTCGGCAATGTCGCTTTGCAAGCCACGTTGCGGTTCACGGTATTCCTGGGCTGCGCTTTGCACGTCTACCGTCGCCAGGGCCTTGCGGTCGAGCTTGCCGTTGGGGTTGCGCGGCATTTGCTCCAACAGGTGCACTTGGGCGGGAATCATGTAGGCCGGCAAGCGTGCCTTGAGGAACGCCCGTAGGGCCTCGATGCCCGAGTGGTCGTGGCCTTCCTCCAGGGTCAGGTAGGCAATCAACTGCTTGCCCAGTGGGTTCTCGCCAACCAGTACGGCAGCCTCGCGAACCCCGGGGAACAGCGCGATTTGCGCCTCTATCTCCCCCAGTTCGATACGGAAACCATGGATTTTCACCTGCTGGTCGACACGTCCCAGGTACTCCAGGGCGGCGTCTTCCTTGCGTCGGCGTGCCAGGTCACCGCTCTTGTACAAACGCTCGCCGGGTACCAGGGCAAAGGGGTTGGGCACAAAGCTGGTGGCGGTGCGCACCGGGTCGCCACAGTAGCCGCGCCCCACGCCGATGCCGGCGATGCAGATTTCACCGGTGGCCCCGGTGGGGATCGGCGACAGGTCGTCGTCCAGCACATACAGGCGATTGTTGTCGGTTGGGTAACCGATAGGGATGTAGGTGCGCTGGGTCGAGGCCGGGTCGATGTCGTAGAACGCCACATCATCAGAACACTCGGCAGGGCCATAGGCGTTGATCAATCGGATTTGCGGGTAGCGCGCGAGCCAGTCAGCGGCGGTTTCTGCCGGCAGCGCTTCGCCGGTGGGCAGCAACCAGCGCAGATCGGGAAGCGCGCTGTGTCGTTCGGTCAGAAGCGCCTGGATCAGGGCCGGGACAATTTCCAGCACGGTGATGCGTTGTTCTTCAATGTGCTTGAGCAGGGCGTGTGGGTTTTTCGAAATAGCATCGGCAAAAATACACACCTTGGCGCCGCACAGCAGCGCGGTGAGGAACTGCCAGACAGAAATATCGAAGGATTGGGAAGCGGTCTGGGCAATGATGTCCCGGTCGGTCAGTTGCAGGTACGGCACTTTGCTCAACTGGTTATTGAGCATGCCGGCCTGTTCCACCATGACCCCCTTGGGTTGCCCGGTGGAGCCGGAAGTGAAAATCACATAAGCCAGGTTGTTCGGGCCGCTGTAGCGTCCCGGGCGCTGCCGGTTGGCGTTTTCGGGCGGCTGATCTTCCCACACCAACAGGCTTACGGTGTGGCCGGGAGCGCTGGCGGCCAGCTCGGCCAGCAGGGCCTGGGCCAGCTCACGGTACTTGGCCGTGCAGACCAGCAGCGGTGTCTTGCTCAAGAGCAGGATGTTCTTGATCCGTTCGCCAGGGTGGCTCGGATCCAGCGGCAGGTAGCCGGCACCTGCCTTGAAGGTGCCGACAATCATTGCCAGCAGTTCCAGGTCGCGATCGGCCAGCAATGCCACGGGCTGGTCCAGGCCTACGCCACGCTCAATCAAACGGTGGCCGAGGCTGTTGGCGTGGTGGTCAAGTTGCTCGTAGGTCCAACTGCGGTCCTGGCACACGGCGGCCACGCGTTGTGGGCTGGCATCGACATGCTGTTCGAACTGTTCGATGAACGAGCGTTGCAGATCGTGTGGCACCTGCGATTGGTTGTGTTCAAGCACCCAATCGCCCAGGCGTGCCGGATCAAGCAGCGTGATCTGGGCCAACGGCTGGTGCAGATGATGACGCAGGGCGACCAACCATTGCTTGAACTCCTCCAGCAGGCTGTCCATGGTCGAACGTTCAAAGAAACGGGTGTCGTAGGACAAGTGCAAGCCAACCTTGTCGCTCGGGTAGACCACCACGGTCACCGGGTAGTTGGTGTGGGTCCGTGAGGACTCGGAGATCACGCCCATGTCCTGGGCATCCTGGCCGACGGAATCTTCCATCGGTGCGTTTTCGTAGACGAACAGGCTGTTGAACAGCGGCTGGCCTTTGAGAATCTCGCTGCACTCCTGGATGTCGACCAGGGGCAGGTAGTCATATTCACGCAGCGACACGTTCTTGTGCAGGATGCTTTGCAGCCAGGCGAGGGTGCTGAGTTGACTGTCCGGGGTGGGGATGGCGACCCGCAACGGTACGCTGTTGATAAACAACCCCACCGTATTTTGCATCTCGGGAATATGCGCTGGGCGGCCGGAGACCGTGACGCCAAACACCACGTCCCGCGAGCGACTGTGGTTATGCAGGGTCAAGGCCCAGGCCGCCTGGACAAAGGTGTTGAGGGTGAGGTGGTAGCGCGTCGCGGCTTCTTGCAGGGCGGTACTGTCTTGCTGGCTGAGCCAGGTGTAATTGTCGCCAATCACGGACACCGAGTGAGCCGCCACTTGCGGATGATCCACGGGGAGCGAAGTGGTGTGCTCCAGGCCTGCAAGCTGGTCTTGCCAGAAGGTCGTGGCGGCGTTGCGATCCTGTTGCTGCAACCACTGGATAAAGTCGCGGAAGCGGTAGGGCGTGGCCAGCTCACAGGGTTTGCCCGCCAACATGGCGTGGTAGATCTCGAAGAAGTCCGACATCAGCAACGAGCGGCACCAGGCATCCAGCAGGATATGGTGGTTACTCATGACAAACCGATGGGATTGGTCGGCCAGCAGGATCAGCTTGAACCGAATTGGTGGCTGCGCGGCGAGATCGAAGCCGGCTTCGCGTTCGACCTTGAGCAGGTGTTCGATTTGCGCTTGCACCTGGTTCATTGGCACATGGCTCAAGTCCAGGCGTTCGACCTGCACGCTGCTGTTTTTGTGGATGATTTGCAGCAGCGTGCCGCCGGTGTTCCACAGGAATGACGCCCGAATCGCTTCATAGCGTTGCACCACCTGCTGCCAGGCCGCTTCGAAGCGCGGATAGTCCAGCGTTTCCTTGATGGTGTAGCACTCTTGCATGAAGTAAATGCCGGAGTTTTTTTCCAGCAGTGTGTGCACCAGCAAGCCTTCCTGCATGGGCGACAACGGGTAGATGTCTTCGATCTGCTGGAGCGGGATGCTCAGGGTGTCCAGTTGTGCCTGGCTCAACCCGGCCAATGGGAAGTCAGACGGCGTGGCCCCCTGATGACGGGGATCACAGCAATAGGCAATCAGTTGCTCCAGTGCTTGCAGGCAGTGGCTGGCAAGGGTCTGGATGACGTCGACAGGGAACACGTCCTGGCTGAAGGTCCAGCCCATGCTCAACTGGTTGTCATAGACCTGGCTGTTGATGGTCAACCAGTTACCCAAAGGCGTTTCGCTGTCTTTCTCGGCACCGCGTTCCTCGCCAGTTGGGGCAAACAGCGCCCCTTCGGCACTGTCAAAGCTGCTGTCGAACTGGCCCAGGTAGTTGAAGGTAATGCGCGGCATCGGTAATGCCCCCAGGCGTGCCTGAGCCTGGGCGTCACCCAGGTAG
>Ga0180008_1002388_pt1 | contig 10220 bp, 10 predicted proteins | sample MM_PW_MetaG_FD_121121 | JGI IMG/M metagenome (GOLD analysis project Ga0180008, IMG submission 121121) | Groundwater microbial communities from the Aspo Hard Rock Laboratory (HRL) deep subsurface site, Sweden - MM_PW_MetaG | ecosystem: Environmental > Aquatic > Deep subsurface > Groundwater... | reverse complement strand
TTTTTATCTCCTGTTTTGTAAGCCTCGAACATTTCATCGCATATAATACATGCCCCTCCGAAGGCTTCTCTGAGGCACAGATAAACATCCTTGTTTGCGCCAACCCCTCTATGCACGGGAATTTGAAGTTTGTAGTCCCACATTCCTGCTTCCAAACCATTCGGACGCCCCGACGGCATTCTCAATTTCCGATACCAATCCTGGGTTATCACAAATGGGATTATATCCATTGGGTTGACTTCCGGGTGATATCTTGGAATCCAGAAATTTACAGGTCTCCCGGCGGCCCTTGAATAATCAAGAACTGACTTTCTTCCCAGTCCTGTTTTGCCCTTGTCCTCGTATTCCTGCCTTCCCCTTTGTTTGAGCCTCTCTTTGTAAGCTTCTGATGCGCTTGTCATAGTCTTCCTCCTCTTTCTTTTTCTTGAAATAGTAGTTAATGATGATCTTGCCTGGAATTGAGACAAGAATACATAAGATAATTAACGAGATGAAAATAATTATCAAATGACCTATGGTTAGATTATCAAACATTAATTTACATCCTTCTTCTTCTGGGGGATGCTACTGCTCTTTCTTTCTCCTCAGCAGTAGCATCCTTTGAGTCAGATATTTTATCATCAGAATCTTTTGGTTTTTGGATGATTTGCCTTAAAATGCCAACGGCTTCATCTTGACTTGTTAACCTCGCATTTTGATAGTCTTCAATCAGCGGTCGGGGGAGATCCGGGACAGAAAAATAACCCCTTGACCAAAGGTAAACCTCATGTTCAAGAGCAGCTTTGCGATCCTGGATTGCTTTAACCCCGGCCCCGTAGAGATTGACTTTGTAGTTAGCTTCAATCAGGGCATTTTGGGCATCTGCCAACTCTTGTATTGCTTTAGAACAGGCATCATCAATTTTCATATTGATTAGGATTGTTGAGGAAACCCACCCTTCAGTTGCATTTATTTCTCCGCTCTTTTTTGTAGGAGGATCATATTTTTCCGGTTCCTTTCGGATATTCAATTCCAGACGAGCTTTAACTTCAGTAAGATTAGCTTTGCATACTTCAAGCCGTTCTTTGGCTTTATCTCTGTCGTTTTCTGCCTGGGCAAGCAGTTTGTTATAATCTCCACAAAGCCCTGGTTGCCGGAGCCATTCTTCATGAAGGTTATGGACATCGATTTTCTTGTCCATCTCATAATTAATGCTATTTTCAAGAATTTGAGTTAACATAATCCCTCCTTTGCTTTATGCATTTTATGTTTTTCTTCGTAACATTTCTTACAAAGATTAATTTTTCCACATATACAATCATGCCCATTCCAATAGCAACGATAAGGCCTTCCACAATCGGGACATTTGAAAGCGGGGATCAAACTCCAGAATGTTGGACAGTGAAAAAGATAGTGTAATATTTTTTTTAGCATTAAAATCGTCTCCTTCTTCTTTGACTAGAATCAGACGGTTTTTGCTCATGTTCAACAGACTTGTTTTCTCCGACCACAATGGTATGGGATATGTCCTTGCATTGCGAAATTAATTTCATAGCTGTTTCTGTTTTTATTCCTTCAGGGTTTTCGGTCCCATCGATTTCAATCAGTTCGGTGAGTTCAACTCGGCCGTACATATAAGGAGCAAGTTGATACGGATATGATATCATAACATGAATTTCTTTGATTTTCATTTATTCCTCTTAAAAGGCTTATTAACCGACATTAATAACGGCTGTAAAGGTTGGTTAAAGGTCAAAACATTCAACCATATTCTTCCGACAAACAATATTTTCAACCGTTCTCTGAAAGATGCTTTCCAACAACTGATGACTTGACCATCTTCCATTTTAAGGGCAGGTAATGGCAAATATTCAGGTTGGTTTTTGGCAAAAACTACATTACATTCTTTAAATTTTGAAATTTTCATATCTTTTCCTCTTTCTTTATTATATAAGAAAATAAAGAATTTCATTAAAGAATATTTATTATGTCGACATCACACATATCTTGTAACAAGCCATAATCAATCCATTTTTGCCGGTGTTGTAGAACGGTTCCTTGAAATCTTCATAAATGAGACCCGCTTGAGGATTATCTCCTTTCATCACTTCTGCCGCCATCCATCCAATAACACCAAGGCGAACGTTCTCAGGATTACTAAGATCCATTCTTTTTAGAATAGGGGTAATCCGTCCCCACGATTGTTTGCCAAGAAGGGCTTTGCATAAATCCGCGGTATTTCTATCGGCAACTCTGAAATCTTGAATAGCAAAAGACATTTTGTCTATGGGCATATCGATAATTTGATCCAAAATAACTAATGCCTGGCGAGGGCAACCATCAACCACTTCCGCTATTTGTTGAATTACATTATCCGGGATATCCTTAATCTCTTCACATTTCAAAACCCATTGAATCAATTCGATGATTAAATTATTGTTTAGGGATTGGACTTCAAAGGTTGTGCATCTGTTGCGAATAGTTTTTAATAACTTTGCAGGATCTGTGGTGCAGAGCAAAAAATATACGTGGGAAGGGGGTTCTTCAAGGGCTTTCAAAAAGGCGTTGGCTGCATCTCCAGTTACCTGGTGTACTTCGTCGAGTAGATAAACTCGACACTTACTATCAGAAACCATGGGACGATATTTCATATTATCTACAATTTGTCTGGCGGTTTCAATACCTCGGTTGTTGGATGCATTTATCTCAACAAAATCCGAGCCTTTACATCCAAGCATATCTTTGACAATCCTGGCAAGAGTTGTTTTGCCACATCCCGAAGGGCCTTGAAATAACATGGAATGAGGGAAATCGCTTTCTCTGGAAAAAATGCTTTTTAAACTTTGAATTACAATTACATTTCCAATTATTTCATCAAGAGTTTTGGGCCTATAATCTATTGCCAATGTCATGTCTTTTCTCCTTTTTAAACATCGTTTAAGGGATATTCTACGTCAGACCATACAACAGTTTCATCAGAAGATTGTTTGTCGAGTTCAATCGGCCCAATAAAATATGTTTTATTCTTGCATGCTGATATGGCCTTTTTCTTGCTTGAAAAAACTCCACTTAAATCCCATACAACGTTTTTTATTTTTCCTGATCTATATTGACCACAAACCCATAATTTCATGATTTTTTCTCCTTTTATATTAGTTCTTTGCTTTCTGCCAACCATTCTGGAATACTAACGGTTATGGGATCTTTTCTCTCGTAATCTTTATCTTCATATTCTATTCGTGATTTTGGGAGCCAAAAGGCATCATCTTCATCGTATTCCAAATCAGAGTTATAAAACTCTTCAGGGACAAATAGAATCGCCAGATCTGTTTCACAAATAAACATTCCTTCAAATTCTAACATTTCATCTGAAGACATTATTTCCTCTCTTTCTCAAACTCTTCTGCAAAAACCCTAATCCCTTCCTCAAACAACCGAATATTTTCTGTCGATCTGCTTCTTAAAACATAAGATGGATGGACGCACCAAACCACATTAGCCTGAATTTTATCTACCCATTCTATATGTCCTGACGCTTTTGTGATTCCTTTATCTCTGCCAGTCAGAACATAGTAAGTTACCCCCCCTAATCCGAGAACCAGTTTACAATCCATAGATTTGATTTCATGAATCATCCATTTATTGAAACAAAGACCCGCTTCTTGTTTTGAGGGGGTTTTTGAGGGGGTCCTTTGAGAAGGATAACATTTACAACAATTTCCAACATGAATCATTCGCCTGATGATTTCATATCTTTTTAATTCTTTCCATAAAAGATCTCCGGCATCTCCAATCAATCCTTTACCATCTCTATCCTCATTTTTTCCCGGAGCCTCTGCCAGTGCCATGACATTATATATTCCACCACTTGAAAGTACTACTTGATATGCCTGTTTTCTAAGATCACACGAAGCACAATTCAAAGCTTTTTTATCGATAATGGCTTGTTTCCTGATAATCTCAATTTTGGGTTGTTGAGAATTATTATCCCCAATATCAAATTGAAAATATTGCGAACAATTTTCTGGCCTTGCCATTGGATCAGGATCAAAAGCTTTGATCTCTGTTAGTATCAGACGAGTTTTATTTCTGGTATCTGTTGCGGTATTTTGTTTGATGGTATAAAAACCTTGTCGGATGGGCCTTAAGGTCAAGCAGTTTTTTGCCTCAATCTCTCCTAAACCTTTGATTTCGATAAATGGCATATATAATTTTTGGTCTTTGATGATCCATTTTATCGCGTCTGAGATACCAATTTTTGGGGTGACAACTTGGATTCCTTTTTGTTGCGCATCTTTTATTAAATCTGGCTTATCTTCTTCATCCCCATAGGTTAATGAAGCACAAACAAATTCTGGAAAGTGATAATGTTTAGCCCAAGCGGTCCAATATGCTATCATGGCGTATTCAATGGCGTGGGCTTTGTTAAACCCATACCCTGCCCATTCGATTAATCCTTGCCAAAAAATATCAGCCTGTTGTTCGTCAATGGTTTTCTTTTCTTGACATCCTTTTAAAAACATTTCTCGAAATGGTTCAAATTCCTTTGGATCTCTTTTCTTTCCAATTATTTTACGAATTCTATCCGCATCCGAATTTGAAAAACCAGCGAGATCAGTCATAGCTTTCATCATTTGTTCTTGATAAACCATGACCCCATAAGTATCTTTTGTTATTCTCTCATATATGGGGTGTATGGCTTCCCATTTTTGGCCTTTCTTCCTTTGAACATATTGCTCCATCATTCCGCTATTGTGAACTACAAAATCATTAGCTACAAAATTCGGAAAATTTTGGTCTTCCATTTCCACATCGTAGGTTTTTTCTCTGCCCACAAATTTTATACTTTTAATTTTTGAATGTTTTAAATTATTTGATTTGGTTATTTTTGGCAAATATCTACAAAATTCTTCTTTATTTTTTTCTGTAATTCTTAAAACAATCCAACCTTTTTTTTCTATAATTGTATCTCTGGGTTCTTCTCTTTGCCCGGGGTTTTTATGCCAATAATCACCATCGTATTCTATATTTATTTTTTTGTCAGGAATTGCTATATCAAGATGAAAAAATCTTTCTAAATTATTTTCGTCTTTATAAAGGAAAGGGAATTCTAAGATGGCATCATCGAAATATCTTTTAATTATATCGAAAAGTTCCTGTTGAGGTTTAGAAATATTTATTCCTTTTGTGTTAGGATGAGGATTTTCTTTGTAATGATTTATCATTGTTTCGGAATGTTTTGTCTTTTCTTCTTTATCCCATCTATTTTCAGAGATTTTTTTTAAATGTAAAATCATCTTTTTATTCACGACAAGATTATTTTTTAATGTATCACTATGTTTTTCGTCTATCTGTTGAAGAATTCTACTGGATATTCTTTTTCCTTGACGGGGTTTATAATCATGACAATTCTTAATGCCTTTATTCCAAGGGATGTTTCCTTTTTTAAAATTTGTTTTTTTACCTGATTCAATCATCTTTTTATTATGTAAACTTCCTTTTTTATTTGTTGGATTTAAATTTCTTGTTAAAACATAATCTCCAATTTTGATATTTATTAACTCCTGCCATTGCCCTTTTTTCGGACAATAAAATTTGTGTTTATCTGAACAACGAATCATTTTTTTATCTTCAGTTTTAACTTCGTAAATATTTTTTATCCCCGTAAATGTTATTGCTTTAATTTTATTTTTGATAAATCTATGTTTCCCATTTTCCGGGAACATAGAAGAACATAATGATCTTCCTGTATCAATATCATCTAATCTTATTTCGTTTCCTCTCCATGTTCTAATTTTAGTATCTGCTGGCAAACATTCCTTTGGCCCTGGCCGGGCAATACTGATTATTACTGCAATATCGTTGAGATCCTCTATTTTATATTCAGCGCATAATTTTGTGCAATCATAACCTGTTAGTTGAAATATTCCCGCTGTCCCGTTTTTTGATATTGATTCAAACACAGAAGGATCGTCAAAATCAAGATCTTCAAAACAAAAATCATTTTTTATCAATCTGGTTATTTCGTTGAGGACGGAAAGGGTTCCAAGTTTTAAAACATCTATTTTTATCAACCCCGTGTATTCAGAATCGAACATATCCCAGTTAATAATCTTAACTCCGTCTTTTGAAATTAAATTGCATCTGTCGCTTGTTCTTAAATCTTGTTTACTAATTATCAATCCCGCGGGATGTTGCCCTCCTCCTCGAATTTGTCCTTCAAGATCACACATTAATTGAAATTGTTCGGGATATTTTTCAAAAAAATCCTTTCCTTCCTTGGTTTTTTTGGAATTGAGAACAAAATTCTCTTTAGCGCTTTTGTAGTTGATAGACTTAGAAAAATTATCAATCTCTTTTGGAGGCAAATCAAACACTCTTCCCACATCTCTTATGACAGCCTTCGCTTGCATAGAAAGGAACGTGCTTATTCCCGCAATATTGTATTCTCCATATTCTTCTTCAAGGTGTTTTCGAATGAGATCAACTTTATTTCTGTCGAAGTCTAAATCAATATCAGGCAGATCAATTCTATCCATAGAAATAAAACGTTCAAATAAAAGGCCGTATTTCAAAGGATCTATTTGGGTTATCCCAAGCAAAAAAGCTATAAGTGAACCTCCTACTGAACCTCTTCCAGGGCCAATAGAAATTTTGTTTTGTTTACACCATTCTACAAGTTCATAAATGATAAGAAAGTATCGAGAGAAGTCCTTGTTTTTAATTATTTCCAGTTCAAATTTATAACGCTCTTCATAGGCGTCATTCCACTTCGCTTTTTCTGCCCCTTCGAAGAATCCGCTTCGGCAAAAGAAATCTAAAAGTTCCGATGGAGATGAAACCTCACCTGTAATAGGATCTGATTTTTCAAATTTGGTTTTTGGTAAATCAGGTAGTTTTTGAGGAATCTGAAAATCCCAACATTGTTCTGCAATTTTATAGGTATTTGTTATTGCAAGAATATACTGTCTTCTGGACAAAATATCTTGACTGTTAAATTCTGCTGCCATCTCTGTTACCGTTCTGAGATGAAGTCCTGTAAAACCAAACTTCCATCTTTTGGGATCATTCCATTTTGCCTTTCTTTGGATTGCCAATAAAACCTCTTGAGCCTTCCATTGATCTGAAAGTATGTAATGACAATCGTTTGTAGCTACTAAAGGGATTCCGTTTTCCTTGGAAAGTTTTAGGCAGATTTCATTGATCTCCCTTTGAATTGGAATGCAATGTGGCATGACCTCTAAATAACAATCGCATACTCCGTCATCATAAATATCAAGTAAAAGATCTTGTCCCCCAGGCAATGTCAAAAAAGAACTTCCACAACCCGTCAGAAGTATCATCCCGTCGTTTACTAAATTGTCATACAATATATCATAATCAATTCTTGGCCGACCGTAAAACCCTTCCAGATTTGCAATCGTGAGCATTTTTAAAAGAGCCCCCCAACCCTCCTGATTCTTGACCAATAGAGTTACATGCCCTCGTTTCTCACCTTTTTGCTTGACTTTGAGATTAGGAACAATATACATCTCACATCCAATCACAGATTTTATTTCTGCTTTTTTACAAGCCTTTTGCCATTTTATAGCTCCGTCAACGTTGCCATGATCTGTGATGGCGATGACTGGCATCCCCAGTTCTTTTGCTCTTTGGATATATTGCTCAGGTTTTCCGAGTCCGTCAAGCTGGCTGTGTTCTGTATGCACATGCAAATGAATCATTTTATTTTATTCCGTTTCTTTCGCAAATTCTTAAAAAGGAAAAAGCTGCTTGTAAAGGATCTAATTTTGGCAATGGGGGCAATCCCAACCCTGGGCCTTTTATTTCCCAATCTACCGGCCAATCAGGCATTAATTCTTGACGTTCATCAAAGACCATGGCTTTGTCAATTAAATCGACCTCCTCTGGCAAAGGCCATGTCAATTCAAACTTTTTAAAGATAATCTCTAAAATCCTGTTTTCAATTTTCTTAAATTCAGACATAAAAGGTAAACATTTTAAAGGGCTTGCAACGTCGGGAAGATATGCTTCTGCGGCATCATGAAAAAGTCCTTCCAATGGATAGTTAGGACAAAATTTGTTAACCAATAAAGAATGTTCAAGAATGCTATAGAATCTGTTACAATGCCCTGTATACCTGCATTTTTGGGATAAGGCCCAGACGATATCAAGTAGACAAATGTCTTTGGTCTTTGGATTGAGAGGCCAAAATTGTTTGCTTGTATAGGTTTGTATCCAGGGTAGCATTTCTTCCTCACTTTAATAGATTAAAACCTTTCCTTGCTTCAACATTTTCAAGATTTCGTTTCATTTCCCTGTAATAACTTGCCTTCAATTCGATGGCAATTGCCTTGCGCCCCATCTGCAAAGCCTTATAGGGTTCGCTGCCAATGCCTCCAAAGGGGGTGAGTATTGTATCTCCCTTGTTTGACCAAAGTTCAAGACACCTTGCTATAACTCCAAGTTGTAAGGGGCAAATATGTCTTTCGTCTCTCTTGTCCCTTGCCATCCTTACGTTTAGCGTATCTGTTTGGTTTATATCCATCCAAACTGGAGAGGCGTATCTTTGCCAGACATAATGACTGTACTTGTTTATTTTAGGGTTATCATTTTTCCTTGCATTTGGTTCCTTTTTTTCACCTATATATTCCTCAAACCCTCTGTCTCTACTAACAGGTTCAGAATTTTCTCCTGGTTTATAAACTGTTATGAGTTTATCAGGAACTCCATTTCTACATCTTGTTGAATCCTTACATATTTGTTTGTGGGCAAGACCAAGGGCTTTTGTTCTTGTTACTTCTATCAGCGGATCTTTCCATATTACAACTTCCGAATGCTTTATGAACCCTATTGATTGGAATAAACGTAGCATTTCTCCAGGAAAATCTTTCAACCCAATATATCCATCTCTTTCTTTCATCGCAGGGATGTCCGAGCAATGAAAGGAAAGAAGCCTTCCGGGCATTAACACTCTGTACATCTCTGCCACAGTATAGTTAAAGTGGTTATAGAATTGCTCTTCTGTAGAGTTTCCCATATCTCGGTCCGAGGCCGAATAACAAAAGAGATTAGAAAATGGAGGGCTGAAAATACTATAGTGGATTGAATTTTCCGGGATGCCCTTCAGAACTTCAACAGCATCTCCATGATATATTGCATAGTTGTCAGTAATGAATTGGTCAATAACCCTTATTTTGGGGGGGCGAATTCTGCGCAGGCTTGCATGGAATTTCGCATTGGCTTCCTTCAATTTTTGTTGGTAAAATTCAACCTCCCTTAATACTAAATCCATCTTGGCAACCTCATTTTTTCTTGTGGAAAATAATCGACATTTTCTCGTTTGGCACTCAATATTTCTGTTCTTGTTAGCTCTTTGGTATGGATGATCATATTTTTGATCATATCTTGTGCTCTTTTATCCTTCTCTCTTATATTCCTGATGATTGGTCCTTCCCGTTCCTCCATGAAAATGTGAATGTTAACCTCACGCTTTTGCCCAAAACGCCAAATACGCCTTACAAACTGGTACATGGATTCCCAACTGTCTGTGAGACCAACGACTGCCGCATTACGACATACCTGAAAATTCATCCCGTGACCTGCAATCTTTGGTTTCGTTACAAGTTTCCTATATTTGCCTTTCGCAAAACCCATTAGTCGTTCTGTTTTCACATCATCAGAATGACGTCCTGCCACCTCAATTGAACCTGGAATGAGTTTATGAAGAAGTTCTCCTTCTGGATTCAATTCACACCAGACAAGCCATCCCTCATCGGAAGCATTCACAAGATCCGCAACAGCCTGACACCTTTCGTCCATTGTTTCACGACGGACCCTGCGGCGGTCATTTAAATCTGTAACTTGAGTCTGATAAAAACCTTTTTTTGGTTTTGCTTTCGATTTTAATATCGTCTCATGATAATGGATTGCGGGCAGGATGAACCCGTCGTCATCATATCCAAGATCGGACGGTTTGGTCATCATGACAGCCCATGAGGACATCCATTTCCAAAAGATGTTATCTTGCACATGGCCCCTCAGACGCCACGTCCCTGTGTCCGAAGTGTCGTTTACAAAGAATGTTGAAAGCATTTCTGATCGAGTCATCACGCCGAGATATTCTGCATGATTCCCAAGTTCCCCATGGTCATTTGGGGCAGGGGTGGCTGTGGCAGCGAGTCTGAAAGGGACAATCTTTGCCATTTCAATTATTTCATTACGTGTTGCAGAAGAAAAAT
>Ga0180008_1002386_pt1 | contig 10221 bp, 12 predicted proteins | sample MM_PW_MetaG_FD_121121 | JGI IMG/M metagenome (GOLD analysis project Ga0180008, IMG submission 121121) | Groundwater microbial communities from the Aspo Hard Rock Laboratory (HRL) deep subsurface site, Sweden - MM_PW_MetaG | ecosystem: Environmental > Aquatic > Deep subsurface > Groundwater... | reverse complement strand
TTCAACAACATTTTGAGTTGCAATTCCTGCGTGGTCAGTTCCTGGTTGCCAAAGAGTTTTAAACCCATCCATTCTTTTATATCTAGTAATAATATCTTGTAATGTAAATGTTAAAGCATGACCTATATGTAAGCTTCCTGTTACGTTTGGTGGGGGCATCATGATAGAAAATGTTTTTTGTTTTCCATTTTCATCAGCTTCTTGAATTGATTTATTTCCATCAATTTCAAAATAACCTCTATCTTCCCAAATTTTATAAAAACTATCTTCTACTTTTGACGGTTCGTATTTTTCGCTCATTAAAAATCCTATAATTTTTCTTAAATATTCGCGATTATATCTACTTTTTACTTAGGTTGTTATTTTACATTTTTTTTAAAAAGGACTTTTCAAGCCCATCTATTATAATTTTTTTTAATATATGTGCTATAATAAATTCTATTTATTTTAAATATTAAGGAGAGAGAAATGTTAAAAATAATTATAGGAAGTTTTGTTCTAGCCTCTTCTATTTTTGCCGTTGATTTGCAAAACAATGGAGTTGAAGTAAAGTACAAAAACTCAAAAGATGAAGTAAAAGAAATAGTAATTAAAAGAGAAAAACCTCAAGAATGTTTAAGCGTAAATTTTGATCCAAAAGTTGTTTATGGAGGAATTCATCAAGCTGCTGATTCAGTAAAAGCTGATTGCAAAAGAGCCTTTGTTACATATATGGGGAAAATTGCACCTATTAAATTTTCAGATAATGTAGAAACTTTTGGAGAAGTTGAAGTTTTAGATTTCATAGAAAAAGCAAAAAATGATAAAACAATGCTTTTAGTGGATTCAAGAACTGAAAATTGGTTCTACCATGAAACAATTCCAAGCGCTATAAATGTACCTTATGTATATTTAAAACAATCACAATATCCTGATGAGTTTGAAGAGTATTTAGAAATACTAGGTGTAAAAAAAGTTGATGGTAAATATGACTTTACAAATGCAAAAACACTATTAATGTTTTGTAATGGTGCATGGTGTGGACAATCACCTGAATCTATGAAATATCTAACAGATATTGGTTATCCTGAATCAAAATTAAAATGGTATAGAGGTGGAATGCAGTCTTGGCTAAGCCTTGGTTTAACAACTGTAAAACCATAACAATATAAAAATTTAAAGAGAGTTATTTAACTCTCTTTTAAAACCCTATCAATATCTTCAATAATTGCAATATCAAATCTATTTTCACTAGCTTCAAATTTTAAAATCTCAATGGCTTCATTATGACTAAAAAGTTCTCTATAAACTCTATTTTGTCTTAATGCATTATAAGCATTCAGACTTTGAAGTAATCTATCTTTAAAAGTTAAATCTTTTCCTGTTAAACTCAGAATATAACCGCTTCCATCTAATCTTTCTTGCACTTTTGAAGCCCAAGATGTAATGTCACTAAAACCTATAATATTTTGCAAAATCTTTTTTGTATAGTATGGATAAGTTTTTATTTTTTCAATTTCGTAAATATTAAGTTCTTGTTCTTTTTCTAATAACTCTTTACCTAATGTTAGTTTTCCAATATTACATAAACTAGTTGCTATTAAAAAAGTTAATTTATCTTTGTGTTCAAATTCATAAAAGTCACACATAACTTCACTAAGTTCAATTAGTTTAGATTGGGGATTTTCAATTTTATAAAAATTTGTTGTGATTTTTAGAATTTCTTCAAAATCTAAAGCTTGCGTAAAATCATGTAAAGAAGAGTAAATAAATATTAAAGTATCTTGTTCATTTAACATATCTTGCCAAAAGGCAACTTCTCTTACGCATTCAAAGAATTTCTCAATTATTTGTCTTGAAAAATACATATCAAGTTTATCTTTTGTAAACTCTATTGCATCAAATCTATTTTTAATATTTTCTTTTCCAAAATCATACATAGTATCAAGTGTTTTAGCTAGAAAAATTATTTGAGAAAAAAGTGGTATTTCATCACCTTTTAAAGCAAATATTCCACTTCCATCAATTTTTTCTTTTTGATATTTTAATATATTTTTATTCTGTGTTAAAAAAGGAAAATCTTTTACGCATTCATTACTTATTTCACAAAAATCTTTATCATCATTGCTTTGATTTAAACCAATTGAAGAAACCAATGAATAAGCGCATAAATCACTTAATTCTTCTTTTGATAAATCCATTTTAATTCCAATACTTAAAGCTATGAAAGCTACTCTTTTGGCATGTCCTAAACTTATTTTATATCTTTCTTTTGAAACAAAATCTAAAGCTATGCTTGTTGCTAATAAAAAATTATTTAAATTAAATTGCATTTGTTTTTTCTTATTCATACTAAACACCTTATTACTATTACTTATTTAAAAGTGATATTACAATATAATTTTTAATTATAAATTAAAAAGGAAACTTATGTTTAAAAAAATTATACTTTCATTTATACTTTCATCAATTTATACTTTTGCATTTGATTATAATTTAAAACCGGTAAAAGTTACAAATGATGTTTGGTGTTTTTTAGGAAAACTTGATATGCCAACAAAAGAAAATGGTGGTTTCATGTCAAATAGCTGTTATATAAAAGCTGACAAAAGTTATGTTTTAATTGATTCAGGAGCAAGTTATACATTTGCTTCACAAGCATACGAAGCTATGTCAAAAATAGAAAAACTTCCAGTTGCTACTGTTATTACAACTCACAATCATGATGACCATTGGCTTGGGAATAATTTTTATAAGGAAAAATTTAATGCAAAAATTTTAGGTCCATCACTTATAAACAAAGAGTACAATGAAAATTCTATTACAAGAATGCATCAAGTTTTATCAAAAAAAGATTTTAAAGGAACAAAAATAATTCCTGTTGATGAGATTGTAAATGAAACAAAAACTTTAAAAATAGGTAATAAAGAAATTACAATTATTCCAACAGGACTAAAAGCTCATACTTCAGAAGATTTATTTGTTTTTATTGCAAGTGAAAAAATTCTTTTTTCAGGTGATATTATTATGAATGGAAGAGTTACATCAAATAGAGATGGTTCAGTAATTGATACATTAAAAACAATTGATATGATAAAAGCAAAAGATTGGGATTATTTAGTAGCAGGTCATGGATTAGACACTTCAAAAACAGCTATAAATGATACTGTTGAGTATTTTTCTTTATTAAAACAAAGAGTATTAGAAGCTATTGAAAATGAGACAATGGGAACTGAAATCACAAAAGTTGTAACTATGGATGAGTTTAAAGACAAACCTTTATATGGCGAATTAAATAGTAAAAATGTTTATGATGCCTTTAGAGAATTGGAGTTTTACGAAGGGGATTAATAAATCCTTTTTGTAAAATAGTTTCACTATGTGAGAGTGAAAAAAACTAAATTTAAAATAAATTCTTTTTTAAACTCTATTGGAATATGATTTTCTTAATTAATAAAATTAAGGAGAATTTATGTCAAAAAGAATTTTAATATTAGCTGGCGATTTCGTAGAAGACTACGAATTAATGGTTCCTTTTCAATGTTTAAAAATGTTAGGTTATACAGTTGATGTTGTATGCCCAAATAAAAAAGTAGATGAACAAATTAAAACTGCTATCCATGATTTTGAAGGTGATCAAACTTATACTGAAAAACCAGGTCATAACTTCACTTTAAATGCTTCATTTGATGCTATTGATGAATCAACTTATGATGGTTTATTAATTCCAGGAGGACGTGCGCCTGAGTATATTAGATTAAATCCAAGAGTTATTGAAATTGTTCAAAATTTTAACTCTGCAAATAAGCCAATAGCATCTGTTTGCCATGGTATATTAATTCTTGCAGCTGCTGGAATTATTGCTAATAAAACTTGTTCTTGTTATCCAGCTTGTGCTCCTGATGTTGCATTGAGTGGCGGGACATGGGCTGATATTGGTTTTGAAAGTGCTATAGTTGATGGAAATTTAGTAACAGCTGCTGCTTGGCCTGCTCATCCTGAATGGTTAGCAAAATTTAATAACTTATTAGTAAAATAAATTTGTTATAATAAATCAAAAAAGGTTTATTATGCCCCAACTTATAAAATCTTTATCAAAGGGTTTAAAAGTTTATAGGTTTATCGCTGATTACGGTAAGCCTATTTTAGCAGTTACTTTATGTGAGAAACTAGACATTGATAAAAGTACTATGTCAAGACTTCTAAAAACCCTAAAAGATGAAGATTTTATTTCCTACTTAGAAAATTCAAATGAGATAATCGCAAATGATATTTCAAATAAAACAAACCAATCTACCAAAATAGAACTCTTAATCAAAAAAACAAAAGTTTTACTAGAAGATATTTCAATAATTACAAATGAATGTGCATATTTAGGTGTTTTTGATGATTATAAAGTTTCATATATCAATCAAATTGATTTATCAAATAGAGAATTAAAAACAAGAAATAATATAGGTGTACAAACAAACTTACATACAAGTGCACTTGGAAAATCAATATTAGCTTTTGGAAATTATGATTTAGAAAAAATCAAATTCAATCAATACACAAACAACACTATAACAAATATAAATAAACTTAAAAAAGATATTGAACAAGTAAGAATAAAAGGCTACTCTATTGATAATAAAGAGTATCAAGATGGTATGTGTTGTGTCGCTGTTCCTTTATTTAATAAAGAAAATATTTTAATAGGGGCTGTTGGAATATCTGGAAATTCAATAAGACTAGAATCAAAAAAACTTCACGAAATAGGTGAAACCATATCAGATTTAGTTTCAAATTATATAATTAATTATTAATTTCACTTTTCTTACACACTAAGTCACTAAAATAAGCCACTTTAAAAAAAGAGGGTTTATGAAAAATTTTTTTACTAAATTATTTAAAATATTTACATTTCAAAAAGAAGATAAAACAAAAAATGTTACAGGTATAAAGTTTGATTATAGCGAGGATGATTTATCAGTATATTTTGAAGTTGCTGATAAAAAACTAGCTGAAGAGATTTTATTAGATATAAGTTATATTAAAAATATTAAAAATTTAAAACATGGTTTTGTATTAGATATTTGTGCACAGCAAATTCCTGAAATTGTTTCATCATTACTTGCTGTAAACATACCAATTTATGCGGTTATTCCACAAAAGAATAATCTTTAAAAGATTATTCTTCTTCAACTACTTCAACAATAGCATTAACAGATGCATCTGTCATATCTAAGTCTAAATGGGGAGCGTCTTTTGCTTCAACTAATTTTACATTAAAGCCTTTTTCTTTAGCTAAATTATAAAAATCAATTGTGATTTGAGGTTTAGAAATATCATCAGCAGTTCCATAAACTAAAACCATTTTCATATCTTTATTTACATTGTGTAAAACATCAGTCATAGATATTAAATTTTTTCCATGCTCTTTTTCATGGATATTATAAACACCACCAGCACAAACTAGATTATTTACTAAATGTTTGTTTAATCCAGTCATTGTAGCACCCATAGTACATCCAGCACTATGACCTATGTATGTAACTTTTGAAGCATTAAATTTTTCTTTTAATGCTTCAACAAGTGAAGCTAAAAATTCTATATACTCTCTTTTAACAGATAAATTTTCAGCACCTTCATGTGCTAGTGCTTGAAAATTATTTGTAGATGAACCTGAGTATCCAGGAAGTGCAACAGCTACTGTTGTAATATCAGTTTGTAAAGATAAGTTTTCAGCAAAAGGAGCATAACGAGCAAGAGTATTAGTTCCTTCTTTCCAAGTTCCATGAACAATTATATTTAATGCATCTTCCTTATCACCCTTTGATTTATGATATTGGATACATTCATTTCCTGCAAAAATATAATTATCACCTTTTTTAGAACAATCTTCTTTAGATACATTTGCAGCAAATAATAGACTTGAAGAGAAAAGTAATGCTGTAGTTAATAAACTTTTTTTGTACATTTTATATCCTTTATATTAAAATTAATAAGGTGTAACACCAACATAACCTGATGTTTGTCTTTCAATTACTTCAACAATTCCAGCTTGAACATATTCAATACCATCAATAAAATCTTTTTGCGTCCAATTCATACTTTCCATAGTATTTTTACAACCTATAAACTCAACGTCATATTCCATTAATGATTTTATTCGATTAAGAGTTTCTTCGTCATAATCTTTTTTAATTACTCTCATACCTTTTCCATATAAAACAACAGCAACTTTTAAACTCTCACTTGGATACTCTTTTAAAATATTATAAATTGTTCCAATATTATGATTTACAGTTTCTAAATCATTATCATGTATGTTTATAACAAGTTTTCTTGGATTCTCAAATGTTGGTTGAGGATCGCTAAATGTCGATTGAGCATAAGAAAAAACTGCTATTAAAACCATAATTATTATCTTTTTCATTTTTTATCCTTTTACTATCATATCTTGTTTTATGATACCATTTTTTATTATCTTACAATAAAGTCCTCTATGACTTTTTAGTAATTGTGGCAATTTTTCATCAAATACTTTTAGATGATTACAAACGGTACAAATTTGTGTAATCTCAATAATTGAAGCACCAATAAAAAACTGCATCCCAACTTCAAAATCATGAGGATCAAAATCTAATAATATATTTTCACCTAAACTTCCAAAAGATAAATCTATATGATTTTTTTTTGCTATTTCATAAGATTCTAATCCTACAATCATCACTGTTTGATCTAGCTTTTTCCCTGCAAATTTATCATCTTGGATTCCATAGTTTTCTATTAAATTTAGTTTAGATACAATAGGTCTTGGAAGACCACTTGACTCTTTTGTTGCACTGAAAGTTTTTAAAATTTTTCCTAATTCTTTCATTTAAGATTCTCTTTTAATATCTCTTGAAAATCACTTTTTGTCCAAGATCCAGGATATTGTTTAATATATTTTCCCTCTTTTGAAACAATAAAAAATGTAGGTGTAATTTTCTTATAAACCTTTTGTAAACCAAAAGGCAAAGTTGATTCATCCATATCATTTTTGATATAAATAAAGTTTTTATCAATTTGTTTTTTTATATCAGGTAAACCTAAAACTTCCCTATCCATTTTTTTACAAAAATAACAAGATTTTGCAGTTGCATAAACTATTATTTGTTTATTCTCTTCTTTTGCTTTTTTTAATATTTCTGCTTCGTTTATTGTTGATGAAATATTTGTATTTTTAACTTCTGTATTTTTTAAATTATTTTTATATTCCATAAAAAATATTGCTAAATTATTGTATTCATCATCACTTAATTTCATACTTTCTTTTGTGTCGTAATATTGTAGAATATGCTCATCACAAATAGAGTTAAATCTATCAGGATTTTCTAAATATGATTTTAAATAATTTTCAATCTCAATTTCTTGCATTTCAGCATCATTCTCATCACCAATCTTCTTTGGACTATCCATAATTGCATATGCCAACATATTAACAGTTGGTGATTTAAGATTAAGTAACTCATTATTTTTTTCAAAAAAATTCTCTTTTAGCGTATTTATAGAAATAAACTGACCATGACAAGTAGAACATTTTTGCTCAAAAATTTCTTTACCCTCTTTATAATCTGCATTTAGATTTAAAAGTAGAAGTAAAGATACCAATAATATTTTTATCAAATTAAAATCCTTTTTTCAACTTAATAAATATTTACAATAAAAAATTTATTAAATAGAATAAACATAAAGAGAAAACTCTTTATGTTTTATATTCAAGAATTAAATAATTCCTGGATTTCCAGCAACACCAATAATATCAGGTGTATCAACTTTTACATTACTAATATGTTTTACATTTTTTAAATATGTTTCAACAGTTTCCCATACAGGTTCACCATCTGATTTAGCACCGACTGTTGACCAACCAGCAACTTTGTAAGATTTACTAGCTTGTAGTTTTTCTCCAGTTTTTGATAGAACTATCTCAGTTATTCTTTCACCCATTTTTGCTTTTGGGTTAATTTTATAAGATATTCCACCTGTTCTTACCATATCTCCACCTTGTTGGTAGAATGGATCTTCATTAAATAAGTTATCTGCAACATCTTCTAAAATAGCTTTAATATCATTACCTGTAATATCTCTTGCATAAGTTTCAGGATATGTCATAGCCGTTTGAGTCATTAAATCATCAAATGTAATAGTTTGACCTGGCATTACAGAAGTTCCCCATCTAAATCCTGGACTTAATGAAATTTGTGCTTCTTTTACTTCAAGTAAAGCATCACAAATAATTTGATCCCAAGAACCGTTGAAGTTTCCTCTTCTAAACAGTGTTTGCTCTGTTGTAGCTATTGGACGTGTTAGTTCTTTTAAGAAAGGTAATCTTACATCTTCAATATATTTTTTCATATCTTTATCTTCAGGAATTAAATCTGAGAAAATTGGTAATAATGTAAATTTAAAGTCTTTGATTTTTCCATTTTGAATATCTAAATCAAGTACGTTTAAGAACTTACCATTACTTCCTGCATTACAAACATATGTTGTACCAGTTTCATTTTTAACAGGAACTGCTTCAGGAACACCATCATGAGTATGACCACCCATAATAAAGTCAATTCCAGTACAAACTTCTGCCATTTTTTTATCAGTATCAAAACCATTATGAGAAAGAACGATAACAGCATCAGGTTTTTCAGTTTCTTTAATCATATCAACGATTTCTTGCATTGAATCTTCTTTAATACCAAAAGTCCAATCAGGAATAAATCTTTGAGGATTTGCAATTGTTGTATAAGGGAAAGCTTGACCAATAATAGCAACTCTTGCATTACCCATTTTTTTAATTGTATAAGGTTTAAAAGCATGACCTGTATCTTCATCAAATGCTTCAATTCCATTCATCATTGATGTTTCTTTTACAAAAACATTTTGTGCTAAGAATTCTGCATTTAAAGCCTTTACATTTTCTAAAACTTCTTCAGCTTTATATGTAAACTCCCAGTGTCCAACAGCAACATCAACACCAAGTAAATTCATAGCACCAACCATATCTTTACCTCTTGTATAAAGAGAAGTTGCACTACCTTGCCATGTATCTCCACCATCTAACATAAGAGTTTTTTCTTTTCCAAAACTATCTCTTAAATAATCAACAACAGTTTTAATTTGAGCAAAACCACCTGTTCTTCCCATAGCTTTTGCATTTTCTTCAAAATTTACACATGAATATGCATACTCAAGTCTTTTATTACCTTTAATACCATAATAATCAAGCAATTTTTCACCAACAATATGAGGTGGTTTACCAAAATTACCATAAAATCCAAGATTTACACTTGGTTCTCTAAAATACACAGGTAATAACTGTGCATGAGAATCTGTCATATGTAAAAATCTTGCATTACCAAATGGTTTTAATTTGTAATAATCTTCTAATTTATTAGAAGTATCTGTCATTCTTGTATGAGAATTAGCAAATACAGGAGCAGCACCAAGTACTGCCATCATATAAACAAATTCTCTTCTACTTAATTTACTCATTGTAATTATCCTTAATTATTTTGCAAAACAAAAAAAAAGTCAAGATTTTAAACTCTTGACTTTTTTAATTCAAATATTAATTTTTTAAATTAATATTTATAACCATCACCTGGAATTGCAGATCTCCATGTTGTTTTAGCTTCTTCTTGTTCTGTTAATGCGCTAATTGCAAAAGAACATGCTCTCCAAGCTCCAAACTCAATTGTAGCTTCACCTGTTTTTTTCTTTTTAACATCAACTATATCAATGTTTTTAGCACCTGATTTAATCGCACCTTGAACAGCTTCAATATATTGACTAGCTTTCATACCAAGTCTCATAAATTCAACTTTGTTTTTTACTGCTATTTCATTATATTTAGCAGCTGTTGCAATTACTTTTTCAACACCATTTGCTTCAACATTACACTCTTTTTTAACATCAAGTTTAGATATATCAGAAGCTGATGCGTTAACTAATCCAAAAGTTAATAAAGCTGTAGCTGTTGCTAATTTTATAATTATTTTTTTCATAACTTTCACCCCTTACTTTCTAATATCCGGACCATCTATATCCATACCATTTGACATATACGCCATGAAATAGATTAACTCTTTCATTTGTGTACTTTCATCTTTTGGTGGAACTTGTCCTTGGTCAACTACACAACCTGATAATCTTCTTTCTAAAGTACCTAAGCTATCCCATTTTAATCTAAATACTGGGAATTGAGTAATTTGTCCTGTT
>Ga0180008_1002384_pt1 | contig 10230 bp, 12 predicted proteins | sample MM_PW_MetaG_FD_121121 | JGI IMG/M metagenome (GOLD analysis project Ga0180008, IMG submission 121121) | Groundwater microbial communities from the Aspo Hard Rock Laboratory (HRL) deep subsurface site, Sweden - MM_PW_MetaG | ecosystem: Environmental > Aquatic > Deep subsurface > Groundwater... | reverse complement strand
GGAAGGAGGAAAAAAGAGACATGATAAATCAAAGGAAAAATGGTATATAGATATTTCAAAATATAGCATGATAGGGCGGCAATTTGGAGAGCTTGTTGTTATAAAACAAACCAACAAAAGGACAAAGAGGGGAGTCGCTATCTGGAAATGCCGGTGTTGCTGCTTTGATAAATTACGATATATTGAGGTTTCCACGGTAGAGTTGCGCGGGAGATGCGACATTGAAAGGTGTGAAGTGGTAAAAAATGTATGGGTAGCCAAGAACCAAACACCAAGCATTAAACACACAAAGGCCGTATTAAAAAAACAGTTTAGAATCAACGATACTGATAATATTTCACCGGTCCTGGTTGATTTAAAAAAATCAGAACTAACCATGAGACGAACACTAAGCACGTTAAAGGGATGGAGGATGGCTAATGAGCACGCAAATAACAGCGATGTTTAAGGAAAGCAACAGGAGAATGAGAAATATAATGTCGGGAAAGTTTATAAAAGAGGAAGTCGCGGCGGCGCAACGTGAGTTTGAAGGCCAGATAAAATTAATCAATGCTATCGTTTCAGCTTACGGGATTTCATCAAAAAACGAAAGGGCAATGGTTGGCCTTGAGAGAATGAATATTATGGACCCGCACACGGCTATTGACCTGGGACTTGGAAGCCCGGAGTCCGATAAGGTTAAATGTCCAGACAAAGACGGATTGATATATCGGCGGGAGTGCTTAGATAGGTCTGGATCTACCGAGCATTTTGATGGTTGCCAAGAGTGCGATTTGGGAAAGGAAACAAAAAGATTGTTAATTGATAAGATTGACAATTAATGACACCCATCCTCCAAGCCGCAATAAACGGCATAACCCCGGACCAGGACTTCACCGTCACTCAATGGGCAGATACATATCGGATGCTACCAAAGGTGGCAAGCAACGAGGCCGGAGAATATCGCAGCCACAGGACGCCGTATCTGGTTGAGATCATGGACGCCCTATCCGTGAGTAGTCCGGTCCGTGAGCTTTGCGTGATGAAGGCGGCCAGGTTGGGATTTACCGAGGCTGGAAATAACCTCTTTTTCTACGTCGTGGACATGGCACAAGGCCCTATGCTTATGATGCTCCCGACCGGGGTCCTGGCAGCGGCACATTCCAAGCAAATAATCGCGCCATCGATTCTCGCTATGGACCGAATAGCCGGGAAAATAGTTGATTCGAGGGTGAGGGGTTCAGGAAATACCATCATGTCGAAGGAGTTTCCGGGCGGGATTCTGTATCTTTCCGGCGCAAATAGCGGCGCATTCTTCAGAAACAAGACAATTCGCTATCTATTTTTGGATGAAGTTGACGGCTATCCTGCTGATGTGGGCGGCGAGGGCGACCCGGTGGAGCTTGCAAAGAAAAGAACGACAACATATTCCAACCGTAAGAAGATTTATATTGTATCAACGCCGACCATCAAAGGATTTTCACGGATCGAAAGAGAATTTGAGGCATCCGACCAGCGTTATTATTTTGTACCGTGCCCACGATGTGGAAAGATGCAGAAATTAGAATGGGGCGGAGGTGGCAAAAATGATTATGGAATAAAGTTTAAGCGAAACCGGATGGACGTTGTTGAATCGGCATGGTACGAATGTATCGGGTGCAATAGAAAAATTGCGGAGCGATATAAAACAGAGATAATGGCAATAAAAAGCGGAGCTAGATGGAGACCGAAAAAACCAGGAATGCCTAGGAGAGGTTATCAGATATCAGCGCTGTATAGTCCGTTGGGATGGGCATCATGGAAAGATATTGCAACTGAATTTATCGAAGCCAAGGGAAACCGGGAGAAATTGAAAGTCTGGAACAACGCAACAATGGGCCTGCCATTCGAGGAAAAAGGATCACAACCAGCATGGGCGGCACTCAAGGCAAGGGCCGAGCCGTATGAGGTTATGACGGTGCCCGGTAATGGTATCCTGCTAACCGCCGGGGTGGATACGCAGGACAATAGATTGATAGTTTCCGTATATGCATGGGGCAAGGGCGAGGAGTCATGGCTTGTTTATCACGGGGAGTTGTACGGAGACCCGGCGCAGGATGCCGTTTGGAATCAACTTGACTTTATTCTTGATCGATCATACCGGCATGTTGACGGTGCCGACCTAAGGATCCAGACGATGGCAATTGACACCGCCGGCCACAGAACGCATTCTGTTTATAATTATTGCAGGCAAAGAACTCCTCGGGTGATCGCAATCCAGGGAGCGAAAAGACCCGGGAGGCCGGTCATATCAAGTTCGCCGTCGCTTCAAGACGTGGATTATGCCGGGGAAAAAATAGCACAGGGTGTCCAGTTGTGGACGGTTGGAACCGATACCGCAAAGGCTGTAATTTATGGGAGACTTAATCTTGTTGAGCCGGGGCCAGGGTATCTTCACTTTCCGATTGGGCTGGGTGATGATTTTTATATGCAGCTTACAGCTGAGAAATTGACAACCGAATTTAGAAAAGGATTCCCGCACACGGTTTGGGTTGCGACCCGCGACAATCATGCTCTTGACACCTGTGTATATGCCTTCGCAGCGGCCAGCCGTGCCGGGTTGTCAATGCTTGAATATGAGCAGATCGAAAAGTTAATCAAGACACAGGGCGGCGAAGGTCCGGGACCAAGACCGGACGATGACAAGCCGACCGGATTTATTGGAGGGGGGAGTAATTTTCTTGGAACTCGTAAAGGGTTTTTGAGGTGAGGTTATGACAGACGATGAATTAAAAAATTGGATTGAAGCGATCAAGGAAGCCAATTATGTAGGATTCAAGGCCGCAAAAGATTTTCTTGATAATTGGAAGCCGCCTAAGGCGTTTTTTATAGACAGGAATGGTAAAAAGACAGAAATAAAATAATGCCAACCGACAAACAAAATCTTCTAATCGGGGAAAAGGATATTCAGGCCCGGTTCAATATGGGAAAAGGTGTGTATAATGCCCTGATCATGCTTGGGATGCCCGTCACGAAAATCAATGGCCGGATTTATGGACATTATAAAAACATAGATGTATGGTTGCAACAGTTGACTGCCGGGGGAGAATATAAAGATATTTCAGAGGATGAGATTGAGGAGGGGTAATGCGCTTTACAATCAAAGATATTAAGAAGCGACTAAAAGAGCAAGAGTTGTTATATGCCATTGCGACATCACCTAATGGAAACGATGATAACTACGAAATTGGCGAGCTTTTTGGATATATTGATGCGCTGGAATGGGTTATATCATGTATGGAGGGTAAAGATGTCTTATAAATGTGATTTTTGTTTGAACGAGATCGAAGGTGGTGTGGATGTTATTTGTAATGCTACCATACAATGTGATGAAGAATTGTTTGAATACAAATTAAACTGCTGCCATCAGTGCTATAAAGATAAAAGCATGATGATACGGGAAGATGAAATTAAGGAGGGGTGAAATTAAGGAGGGGTGAAAGAGGCAAATATTAAATTTGGAGACAGTGTTTTATCATACACAGAGACTTATAGACATTGTTTTGATCTTGGAAATTATCGTTTTTATAAAGATAATGGTGATGGCACGGCATTATTTTATAAAGATGATGAATTTGAATCGACACCAAATCCGATAAGAATCGAATGCAGGTTAAGGAAGTACAACTTGGAATCAATGAGAATAAGATATGCTTAAGGAGGGATGAAGATGAAAAAGGAATATGGAGTTTTTAGTTGCGGGGATTACGAAAAATATATTTTATCTGAGAATATACTCAGGATTGAACAATATGGCTTTGATACAAAAAAGGATGCCGAGCTATGGGTTGAAAATAACTCATCTCCAGCAGTTCTTTATTTTATTATGGAATATTACATAAAGTAACCGCCTGTTTATTACCCCACCTGTATACTTTTTACCCATGTCAAGATATTTGTTATATCGTTTAGGGTACGTTAAGCACCATTTAAGGGGCAGTTTAGCCCTTTTTTGAATTTTCCCCAAAAAACCAGCCTTATAATATCCTCCAACTCAGGAGGTTATTATGCCAGAAAAGAGAAAACCTGCAAGAAAAACCACCAGAAAACCTAAATCAACACCAGTCCTAAAAATTACTCAGGCAGCACCAGAAAACACTCAAACGGGATATCAGTCGGACCAATGGCCCGGAAAGAATACTGCCTGTCCCTATTGCGCTACATTTCCATGCGTCTGTCTGTCACGGACAAAAACGGACGCTTTTTTCAGATGCCGGAACTGCGGCCATCAATTTGGGGTAAACAGGGGCACAGGCATGCCGAGGAGGTAAGTCATGGCGACATTTTCAACATGGGCAGCCTTGAGAACTGCGATAAAAGACGCGATCGCAAATCACGTCGCCAACACCCCGCTTGTGGGTAGCTATGCGATCATGGGCTATGACTTAAAATATCGCAATTATGACGAGTTGATTGGCCTTCTCCAGAAAACTTATGAACTCGAGGCCCTTGAAAGTATTGGCGATCAGACGTTAATGACCAGCTACGCCAGACCACGGAGGTTTCCATAATGGGAAAGCGCTGGAGTAATTTTATAGCCAATTTTGCACCCGATTATGCGCTAAAAATCGATATTGCGCGGGCCAGAATTGAACGCATGAGGGGTGAAAATAAGAATTTTATTGATAGATTTTTAGATGGCGGCAATATAACCCGCTCAACTTTCGGGGCCGTTTCCGGGGATCGGCTGAGATATGACTTTTTAACATCGGCATTAAGTCCTGATTCGGCGGTTGAGGACGACGGAGAAAAATTAAGAAACAATATCCGCAGCCTTGAATATAACAATGGCCGGGTGGCCGGTCCCATTCGTCGAATTACCGAGAACGTGGTGGGCCGGGGAATAAAATTTCAGTCCAGCGTCAGCGCCGATGATAATGATTACCTATTTCCCAAAATCACCGAAGCCCAGGCTACTGAGTTTAATTTTATGGTGGAAAAAGCCTGGAAGGAATGGGCACGGCTGTCAGATGCCAAGTTAAACCAGACATTTTTTGAACAGCAGGCAATTATCGAAGGGGCACTGGTGCGTGATGGAGCGATATTGTCGGTATTTCGGAACAGCAACCGACGCGATAGGCTGGTTATGGGGCGTCAAATTCCTATTTGCATCGAGCTTTTAGAGATCGACAGGCTGAAAACACCCATTGAAGAGAGCCAAAATCCACAAATCCGGGGCGGTATTGAGTATGATGATGAAGGGGTCAAGCAGTCATATTGGATTATGAAGCGCCATCCAGGCGATAAATACATGCAACCGGGCATGAAAATCCCTTACAACCTGCCGTCTAAAGAAAATATGGAGAAGATACCGGCTTTTGACAGCGACGGAACGCCAAAAGTGCTGCATCTTTACCATCCATCCAGACCTGAGCAGACAAAAGGCTATTCGCAACTTGCTCCGGGATTAAAAGATCTTCAGGATCTGGAAAGGTACATGGAAGCCGAGAAATTAGCGGCCCTCGAAAATGCTTGTCTGACCGGGATCGTGAAAACCAACCAGCCGAGCACCTTCGCGACCAACTACACAAAAACAAGCGGATCCGGCGAATATAGCAATATTCACGAGTTCGCACCCGGAAAGTGGCACTATTTACGGCCAGGGGAGGAGGCCAGTATTCTCTATCCGAACAGGCCGAATCAGGCATTCGGGACGTATATTAAAGAATTGGCCTCCGGCCCCGCTAACGGGATGAACATCCCACCCGAGATTGCAAATCAGGATTGGCATGGGATGAATTATAGCAATGCCCGGACGGTTCTCTTGCAGTTTTACCTTACTTGCCGGATTCGCCAGCAATATTTAGTTGATCATTTCAATTATTGGACACATATCAAACTTTTAAAACAACTGATTTACAAGGGCGTAGTCAAAGCCCCTGGATACGATCTGCGAAAATCGGATTATGAGGCGCATTATTGGGTAAGTCCTGGGTGGGCGTGGGTCGATCCCAAAAAAGAGGTGGAAGGATTGGCAACCGAACTTGATAATAATTTGACCACAATAGCCGATATCGCAGCATCAAAGGGCAAGGATATTGACGAACTACTCGAAAGCAGGGCGCGTGAGTTAAAGAAAATGAAACTGCTGGAAGAGAAATATGACATTAAATTTGCCAGTAAGCAATCTTCTGCGCCAACTGATACGGATGGGGATGAGGATACAGACGAGGAGGATACAAATGAAAGCGGAGCAAGGACTCTATTACAGGTCGTTTAAAATTGATGCAAGGGCAATCGACGTAGAAAATCGCAGCGTTGATGTCAGCTTTTCATCCGAAGAACCGAGTAAGCCATATTCGTGGGCGGACCCGGAAATATTATTGCACGGTGATGAAAATGTTGACCTTTCATATCTTAAAGATTTGGGAAGCGTGCTTATGAACCACCAGCCAAGGGGGGCCAACCAGCCGGTTGTGATATTGGGTAAACCTGAAAACGTAAGAATAGAAAACAAGGTGGGACGCGCAACGATTGTTTTTGACAAAGACAGTGAGAGCGAACTTGCATGGCAAAAGGTACAGTCCGGCAGCTTGCGCGGCGTATCTGTCGGCGCACTGCTTAAAGCAATAACACTTGTTGAGTCCGGAGAAGAATATCAAGGATATACAGGCCCGGCGGCTTTGGCTACCTTGTGGCAACCAGTAGAAATATCTCTAACGCCAATTCCTGCGGATGGTACCGTGGGTGTAAATAAATCATTGGGTGAGTTTGCCAATGAACTCAAATCTGGAATTACAAATACCAAAATTCAAAAAACGGAGGAAAGTGAAATGGAAGAGAAAGATGTTAAAGCAATTATGGAGGAAATGCTGAGAGCCTTTGAAACCAGGATTTCCGGCACACTCGTGGATACCGTCAAGTCACAGCTTGCCGAAGATGCAAAGCCCAAGATGCGCGTCACGTCCGAGCAGGCGCTTGATATTACCGGGCGGGCCGCTGCGGTGTCCCTGGAGTGTAAAAGCCTAGTGTCGGACATGATCTTGCAGGGCAAAAATGAAACCGATTGCTTGCGTACCATCGGCGACCAGGCGGCCCTAAAAGACAAGCCGGACAATATTGATAACGGCGGGCTGCCAAATGGAACCGGGATCGTGACCAAGTCCACGGGCGCGGAAGTTATCAATTTCAAGGCGCTTGAAGGCGAGGCCGGCGAAGATTCTTTTGTCCGATCCCTGGAAAACCCGATGCAATTCAGTTTTGGTTCTTAATAACAGATAAAAAAATAGGAGGTAATTATCATGGCAGTAAATAAAGATCCCTTTGTGCGATCGATGAGAAAGAATGGGACACCCCACACTTTCAAAGGGCTGGTGCAGGCCGGGGCGACCCAAGCCATAAAAATTGGCGAAATTTGCACATGGAACGAAACCACCGGATATTTCATTCCGGTCGATGCCGTTGCGGATAGTCGTTATCCGTTGGCGATTTCAAGAGAAGAGCAAAAAGCGGCGGTAGGGAGGTCCGGAGAATTGAACGCAGCTCGGTATATTGAATTTTATTCTTGCCATCCGGAAGATGTTTTTGAGTTTGCCCTGGCGGCGGCGGCTGCGGTTATTCCAGGTGATCCTTACACTTTAACGGCTTCGGACTCTCAAAAATTGACAGCGGCGGCGGGTGCTTTCCCGGTGGCTTTCATTGTGGACGATGATCACTTTCCGCAGGAAACCAACACGACTATTCGCTCGATCAGTTACGGAAGTTTTGCGTTTAATCCGGTCGCTTCATATTGGGGTTATCGGTGGGGTAAGGGGCAGACCGGCGGAAGCGGCGGACGAAGAGTTATCACGATTACATCTGATGAAACAATTACCGAAAACGATTGCTACAACACCTTATTTTTGGTGTCTGGAGCAACTACAATTATAATACCGACAGTAAAACCGGGGATGGATATGCTCGTGCTTAATACGGACGGAAACGATGAGTATATTGACTGTAATTCTTCTGATCGGTTCAGAACCGTTGGTGCTGTGTTAACGGCTGGCCACAGAATAACGAACACGACCATCGGTAACTGGTGTCACATTTTAACCGAGGATGCAGATGGTTTTGTCGTAATTTCCGGTGCTGGAACCGAATGGGCGACTGCTGGAAGCTAATCAATCTTTGTTTTTTTTAAATTCATAAATATTAACGGAGGGAAAAACGATGGAAACAGGAAAAATAATTCACTCGAATCTTATGAGGGGTCAAAATGCGCGGCTTTCCCTCGGGGATTTAAGAACGCTGGCACGGAATGAGCCGGACGAATTTGTGATGAAGGTTCAGGGTGCGGCGGATTCAGGCAAATTAAAGCTGGAAAAACTGCGAAACCTGAAAGGGCTTTATGCGGCACTGGCAGATGTACGGGTTAACGTGCAAATGGAGGACATGGAAGGTATCGTGCGGTCAATCGGCACATCGGCTTTCCCGGTACTTACCGGATCGGCAGTGGTGGCCCAAATTAATGACGCTTATGCCGGAGTCGAGACCGTCGGCCAGGAGTTAGTCGAGGACTTTGAGGACAATAAAAAAGTCACGACCTTGATTAATGTGCATGCTCTTGACAAAAATATTGATGAAGTCAAAGAGGACGCCGACGACTTCCCGGAAATCGGAACGGAAGAGGAAGGCGTGACTATCCAGCACAAACGGAACGGGCGCAAATTTACGATCAAAAAAGAGGTTTTGGAAGAAAATGACATGCCTCTATTGGTTACAAAGGCCAATGCTTTGGGAATCATTCCGGCTGAGTGGATCGAAGAGCAGACCATATCCAGGGTTTATGATGAGCATGGTTCAAAGTCCTCGGGTGCAGAACCATACGTTTATCGGCCCATATCCGGTGCAACGGCACTTTACAGCGCCACGGCCAACACCCCGGGAACGAGAGCGCCATCTGGCAATCGATATAATTCCAATGCACTGGTTGATGAGGCCAACCTTGAAAATGCAAGGGTCCGGCTGGCCACGATGCTTAACGCCAGAGGTAAAAGAGTTACCATCCCGAGAAGTCAGCTTGTAATCATGGTTCCTGATGCGCTGGTTGATAAGGTCCTGAAGGTTGTCAATTCTGAGTACGTGCCGGGTGTTTACAACGAAATGTCAAACTGGGGTCCGTTAGGAAAATGGCATATCCCGCAGGGCCGGATTATATCCAGCCCGAAGTTCGACGACATTTCGGCTTCATGCTGGCATTATGGAGCGCCAAAATTGCAGTTTAAAAGAAAATGGAAACTGCGGATGGAGTACGTTTCCCTCGGCATGGAAACTCAGGCGTATCTTGATTCCAGGGTGGCTTTTCAGGCCAGAGTAGCATGGGACGTCGAAATCGGAGCGGTAGATTACTGCTACCTAATCCAAAATATTTCTTCGACAACGGCTCCTGGAGATGAGTAAAATTGACCGACTTAAAATAAATTTATAGCGCAGGAGGTTCATAATTATGAAACGATTATTTGCAATATTAACTTGCTTATCCCTTGTGCTACTTCTTGCGATGCCGGTCGATGCCGGAACGCCGCAACGGAGTAGGTACGGGATCAGATTTGCCGACGAAGGGGCGGCACACGCTACACCCCCGAGCGGATATGGCGATTTGTATGTCAACGGAGATACTTTGTATTTTATCAACGACAGCGGGGTTGCCACAAGCGTTATTCTTTCCGGCACGGCATGGGACGATTTGAGTGTACCTGATGCCAACGAAGCCCTTGACATGACGACATATTCGACCACCTGGGATTTTGGCGGTACGGTGGATATGTTCACCTTGGAATTTACTGGAGCTTTCGGCAATGTGTCAGGAATGGTATTGGAGCAAAAAACGGGCAATCCTACCGATGGGACCCTGCTTGAATTGAAACTGGCAGCGGCTGAAACAGATCCGGATTTTATTTCATTAAAGGCCGGGGCCAGCGAGGTTTTCAATCTTGATGCGGCAGGAACCATAACTATAGCGGGCGCAAAAAGCGCAGGCACGACCATCGATGCCAACAGTCTTGATTTTATTGGTGCGGGGACTATTTCGGCGGCGGCTTCGAGCGCCATTACTTTAAACCCAAATGCTGGCAATGCGGCTGGTGAGGATCTTATCGTTACGGCGCATAATATCCAGTTGACTGCGACAGGCGCTATCACCATGAGTCCTGATGCGGCAGTGACAACTGCCCTTACCATCACCGACACGGACTATACAAACGCTTTGTCGGTTGGAACCCTCGCAATCTT